>Ga0181524_10001257_pt1 | contig 29543 bp, 20 predicted proteins | sample PEATcosm2014_Bin_34_FD_119761 | JGI IMG/M metagenome (GOLD analysis project Ga0181524, IMG submission 119761) | Peatland microbial communities from MTU Mesocosm Facility, Houghton, MI, USA - PEATcosm2014_Bin05_60_metaG | ecosystem: Environmental > Terrestrial > Soil > Wetlands > Peat | place... | reverse complement strand
GTTGGCCACATAGCCATAAGAAGACCCCGCCGGAGACGAGGTTTTCCAGGCGCCATCGTTTCGGCATTTCAACGTCACCGGGTCCGGATTGCACATGTTATTGAATCCGTTGTGCGAGTGGTCTGGATCAACGCTGCCCGACAACGGCACAGCTTTCAAGGTGACCGGGACAGGGGGAGTGCCCTTTTGATCCGAGAGGCCGCATGGGGAGATGTCGTAGCAGCTCGTTGTGACCGGCGCGGGAATGCAAGCGTCCAATGCGTCTACACCTTCGGGTAACGGGCAGGCTGGGGTTAAAAGGTGGAAAAGGTTGTCGGGAGTCCGATTCTCCTGGAAGATCACGACGACATTCTTGATCTGCGGCGGGAACTGTGCGAACACGGCTCCTGACCCAAGCAGCAAGATGAGGGATATGGCTCTGCGTTTCATTTCGAAACCGCCTGGGGACTTAATGAAATTCGTGCGCAGGAAAACCGGCTGGTGATGCTGGGCGCAGTGCAACCCCATTCCAGATTGCGGGGTAATCTGCCTCACTTTCTCGCCATGAGGCGGTGCCGATGCGTTTTGGCTTTAGGCAACGAGTAAAGCAAGGGGAACAGCGGCACACAGAGGCGATTTCGAAGGTCAGAAACGATGGATACCTATCATCCGCCTCGCCGCTTGCAGCGGCTGCCAACGCAGACATCATGCTCCGTGCTCTCGACTCCGCGCAAGCCTTTTTCACGAAAATTCTTGCTTTGACCGGTCCCAGACAGTGCCAGGTGAGCAGACGCTGGGCGGTTCCGCCGCCGCCCCCTGTCAACAGCCATTCGATCGATTTCCCATACACCTGGCAATCCGGAACGGGGTCGTGGCACCGGGCTCCTTCAGCCTGCGTTCGATGGCAGCCGAGGTAGCACTGGTTGATGCCGACAGGGACCTCGGAGTAGAGGTCGCGGAGGACGCCGCATACACTGCCGGCGGCGGATAGGGTCGATCATGAGGGATAATGAGTGAAGCATGTCACTTGACTGGAGTTGCGCCGCTCTGGCGGAAGGCTTGAAATGCTACCGAAACCAGGAGTTTTTCCTGGCTCACGAGCACTGGGAAAGTGTGTGGTTGAAGTCTCAGGAACCAGAGAAGACGTTTCTGCAGGCCTTGATTCAAATAACAGCAGCTTTTTACCATCTTCAGCGCGGAAACCCTGCGGGTGCTGCATCCCTGCTAAGGGCAGCACTGCGGCGGCTCGATCCATTCCCGTCAGTCTTTGGTGGTATGGCGGTCACGCCTCTCCGGGAGAACATTGGGGCGTGGTTGCAGGCGCTCGATGGAGAAGACAGGTCGCTGCGCCTTCCTTTCCCGCAAATCTGATAAACGTCGGAAGACCTCCGAGCCAACGCCTCCTCCGATGTTAATTTCAGGAGGCCAGGATTCATGCTGGATCGTCCGAAGTGGCCAGGTCGCGCCGGGGTTTCCTTCAGCCCGCGTTCGATGGCCGAGGGGTGGTTTTTGGGCGATGCCGGCATGACCGTGTACGGCGCCACCGCAGCCCAAAGATTCGAAGCCAGGCGAACTCGCAGGGTGTCCTCATGTAGACCTTCGGTCCTTCTTCGCCTCTGCTGGTTCTGCCATGAGATTCGGCATTCAGGAACGCAAGCAGTTCGTCGTCGAGCGCAAGGTGTGTCGGCGGGACGTCCCCGCCAGGGTGAAGGAGTTTCCCTTCCAGTCCATCGTGGTCACCTGCCCCCCTGTGTGCGGAGCAGCGCCAATACCTGCCTTCTGAGGTCTCTCCGGGCCTGCCAAATCAACTCGTGGCGAAACAGGCGCGGGCCGGGGGGACGCTGAAATGGATTACCCCACTCGCGAATGAGCAAGGGAATCCGCGCCTTCGGAATCTGCGCCTTCAAAGTACAGCGCGGTTCAGTTCGTGTGGCGATCATCCATGTGAAACGGCGAATAACACCCCAAGAAGTGACGCAGATCGCGTGTTGAATTGAAGTTACAAGATTGTATGCCGGTGGTTCAATCAATCGCCATCTGCCGGTCAATACCCAGTTGATCAGCCGCATGACCATCGACGCCGCCCTCTACCAGTTGCCCCCGCTCCAGACCGCCGGACGCGGGCGGCGACGCAAGAAAGGAGCGAGGTTATCGAACCCCCTTCAGATGGCGCAAGATCCACAATGCTCCTCGATCAAAACCACCGTGTACCTATATGGCATAAGGTCAAGGTTTGGTATCAGTCCGTCGACGCGTTATGGTATTACAGCGCCGGGTCAAGGCTGCTGCGTTTCGTTGTGGTCCGTGATCGTGAGTGGCCGCCGCCGCGACGATTGCTTCTTCTCTACCGGCCGGACCCTGAAACCTCCACAGATACTCGAAACCTTTGCTCTGCGCTGGCCACTGGAGGTCTGCTTCCGCGACGTGAAACAGTTCCTCGGCCTGGAAGACCCGCAAAACCGAGTCTCCAAAGCCACGCAGCAAACCGCTCCCCTGATCTTCTATCTATGACCTGGTACTGCTATGGCACGCTCAATCCGGCCATCGTCTCACCCCACAATCTGCCATCGAGCGGCCCTGGTACACGCGCAAGACATCGGTTTCGTGCGAAGATCTCCTGCGTAATCTCCGCCAGGCTACCTGGCAGGAAAAGATTTTCAGCGACCCCGGACTGGATGCACGAACGAGAAAAATCCTTCAACCCCTTGCAGAATGGGTCAAAGCCACTGCATAAATGTGCAAAACCCTAGTGTGCTGTCCCTTGGTAATCTTTACAACTCTGCACTCGGAAAGGCATCCCTCAGCGGCTAAAGCCGTATTCATTTCTGAGCCTTTACGGCACGACTAAAGTCGTGCCCTTTCAAAAACTCTGCGTAAACGATTATGCGGGACGGGACACTAGTCCAGGAGCACCGCATCACCCTTAGTCGGGCACCACAAAAAGGGTGATGGATTGCGGCGGGAAGGTGTAATTGCTGATGGTGCTCGTCGTCCCGCTTCCCGAGGGCGGCGTCACGCTTACGCCCGCCTGTGGGACGATCGCATTCAGATTGGCGTTGCTGTACTGGTATACCTGCGCCGTCGTACCGCTCGCCGCGGAAAGGTTCTCCAGGCTGATCGTTGAAGTCAGCGAGCCGTACGTCTTGTTGATCACCATCACGGTGATGGCCTTGTCGGAGCTCCTCTGCCCGCCGTAAACGGCAAGCTGGTTCTCGGCATCGGCGCCGGACGCCGTACTGGTCGCATACAGATACGTGTCGCCAAAAGTCGAATCGTTCCCGTCGTAGTTGCGGTACATGCCGAAGGCGTAATTACCCGGACCCTGCTGGCTGTAGTTGGTCGTCGGCCAGAACGCGCCCATGTCCAGCCCCTGGCGTCCAAAAATGCCCAGGATGTCCGCCTGCACCACCGCGCCGTTGATCGATTCCAAGCCGCCGAAGTTGTACTCGTCGATGGCTGTCTTGGTGCCGAGGTAGTCGTTCGCCACCCATTTCTGCAGCATGGGAATCAGTTGCGGCGCCTGCGCCGGCGGCGAACAGCTTGAAGTGTAATTCGAGTCGGTGATGTAGTTCGGCTGGGGATACGGCTGGTCGGCCGTATCCGGATCGGTGTACGCCGGATCCCAGAAGACGCGCGTCGAATTCATGCGCTCGATTTGTTCCTGGGTGTCGCCTGCGGTCGTGAACGCCACCGAGTTGCCGCTGCCGAGGGGATATTGAGGCGCAAAGTAGCCATGGATGTCGACAAAATCGAGCAGCCGGACGCCATATTTCTGCGAATAGCTGTTGAACTGCTGCAGGTAGTACTCGATCATGGGCACGCCGCCGTGCGCCTTACGGTCGATCGGGTTGCTCCATGGCTGATAGCAGGGCGAACCCGAATCCCATCCGCTCTCAACGTCCTTCTTGGAATAGAAGTACGCCCACCACCAGTCGATCACCGGGCCGCTGACCATGGCCGTCGGATCGGCTGTCTTGATGGCCAAAGCCGTGCCGAGGCCGTTGTTGGTTACCTCGTCGTAGGTGAAGGCGACCGGATGCACGTCACGGTGCACGGCGTCCCACCAGGTCGGCTCGTTGTCCAGATCCCAAACGGCGACGCCTTTGCCGCTGGCGCCGTTGCCGTAGCTCGGATTCATCACCAGGGAGTTCACCCAAGCGCCTGACCACGTGCCATCTGCCCAGGCCGTTGTGGCCGGATCAGGCGCCGTCGTGATGCTTGGCGGAGGCTCCGCAATGCTGGTGTTTGCCTGGGTCGTGCTGTTTCCATACAGATCGCAGCCGCCTGAGGACGCGCAGCCATTCGTCCCCTCCGGGTAGACGCCGTTGCCGCAATTGGACGGGCTGTAGGACTGCTGGCCGGGGAACTGCGATTCCGGAAAACCGCAGGCATACTGGGTGTTATTCGACACCCACCCGAGTACCGGCACCGTGCCCAGCGCCGCTGCGCCGGCGGCGTCCGTGGATTGTACGAACTGCGTAAAGTTCGTGCTCCCGGTAGCGTTGGGAAACTGGCCCCCTCCGCCCTGGAAGTTCTCAAAGTAGTAGTCGCTGGCGGAGTTGGTCATGTTCAATTGGTAGTTGTATCTCGAGGTATCATCGCCGCCCCAGCGCACGATCCCGGGGTTGGCGATCTTCTCCGAGGCGGAATCCAGAACATACCCGTTCACTCCGTACACGTATGGGCTGATGGCATGCGGATTTTCGCTGGAATTGCCGGGTGTGCCCACGTCCACGGCCAACGCCGGGCCGGTTGCCGTTGCCGGTGGATTCAAGGTCACAGTCGCGCTGCCGCTCACGTTCGTGAACCCGGTCATGGTGCTGGTGGCCGTAACTGTTACGGATGCCGGAGCCGGATACGGTGTGGTGTAGAGGCCGCTCGCGCTCAGCGTGCCGGGGCTCAAACTGCCGCAAGAGGGACAGGTCAGCGACCAGGTCACGCCGGTGCTGTAGCTGCCCGTGCCGTTCACCGTCGCCGTGAACTGCTGCTGCGTGCCAATGGTTGCGGTGCTGGGCGTTACATTGATCGACGTAATTCCCGCCTGGTTGTAGTTTGCTGTCACGGTGGTGTTGGCGTTGACGGTCACACTGCAGTTGAAGCCGCCAGACCCACTTGTCGAGGCGCATCCGCTCCAGGAGACGAAGGAATAGCCGCTATCGGAGAGGGCAGCGCTCAGCGTCACCTGCGTGCCAAAGTAGTAGGATCGCGTGAAGGGAGTTGTTCCCGAGCTTGCTCCGTTGTTATCAGCGGGAGAGACGACAATCGAGATGCCGCTTGCCGGCGCGGCTGAAGCAACCGTCAGCGTATAGGCGACAACGGCGTTTACCGTCACCGGTCCCGTTCCGTTGGCGCTCGTATAGCTTGTTTTGCTGGTCGCGTCCGGAATGTAGGTCGCGGTCAACGTATCGGTTCCCGTGGTCAGCGAGTTGGCGGGAATTGTGATCTGAGCGCTTCCGTTCGTCAGAGTGGTAGCGGAGGGGGTTGCATAGCCACCGCCGCTGAGTGTCACGGAACCAGTCGGCGTCAGGTTGCCCGTACCCCCGCTTACGGTCACGGTCACTGAAAGGCTCTGGTTGGCGGTGATACTCGAAGAGCCCGGAGTCACCGTCACGGTTGGGAGGGCCGGGCTCACCGTTACGCTGACGGAGCCCGTCACGGTGTTGTAGTCGGTCGTGTCCGAAGGCGTGAAGGTCACGCTTTCGCTGGGCGTCCCGCCACTGGGCACGATCGTGGGCGTAGTCCAGGCAAACGTGCCGACTACCGACGCCGCACCCCCGGTCAGCGTGGACGATGCAAGCGTCTGGCCGTAGGTGATTGCGCTCGCCGCCGGCCATGTAGTGACCGTCGGCGTAGCCTTGTTCACTGTCACGCTGACGGAGCCCGCCGCCGTGTTGTAGTCAGTGGCATCCGTGGGGGTGAAGGTCACGCCCTCGCTGGCCGTCCCCGTAGCGGGCGCCGTAGCGGGCGTCGTCCAGGAGAAGGCGCCGGGTACCGATGCTGTGCCGCCGCTCAGTGTCGACGAAGCCAGCGTCTGGCCGTAAGCGATCGCGCCCGCCGTGGGCCATGCCGACACCGTCGGCGTCGCCTGGTTCACCACCACGCCGACGGAGCCCGCCACCGTGTAGTAGTCGGTCGTGTCCGCAGGCGTGAAAGTCACGCCCTCGCTGGGCGTCCCCGCACCGGGGGCCGTCGTGGACGTCGTCCAGGAGAAGGCGCCGGACACTGACGCCGCGCCTCCGGTCAGCGTCGACGAAGCCAGTGTCTGGCCGTAAGTGATGGCGCTCGCCGTGGGCCATGCCGACACCGTCGGCGTGGTTTTGGAAGTTGTGGTCCCGCCTCCGCCGCCCCCGCACGCCGCCATCCATAAGCTTGCCAGGACACCGAACCAAATTGCCGGCTGCCGCCCCCTGATCCTCATCGTCCAACGCCTTTCCCATTTCGGCATCAGGTCTTGCATTCCCCAGTCCCGGCCGAATTTCCCCGGAATTTCCGCTTTGCCCTGCGGCGGCGAGCCAATATACCCCTTTTGTTTCCGCTCGCGATCCTTTTTGCATTGCTTCCAGAGACCAAGGCCTGGCCGTACTCCGCTTATTGTAGAACCGTTTCACCGCCCGGCTCAGCGTCTCCAGATGGGTCGCGATGAACCCGATTCACGGGAACAACTCCCCGCCATGATGCTCAACCTTCGCCACGACTCGCCGTGCCGCCGTCCCATTGGCAGCCTTGTAAAGAAAGCTCTTGTACCACACCATCGGTCTGTGGCGGGAACGCCCCACCGGGCGCGGCGGCAGTTCCGCCACATCCCGTTCCAGGTTCTTATCGGCCGGGATGCGGATGGCATACTTCACGCCCCGGCTTTCCTGCGCTTCCAAAATCTCCGGCTGGGCGAAAGCGGCATCGACTCGAAACACCACTTCCTTGTCCGGTTTCTGTTTTCGCTCGATCTCGGACAGGCAAAACGCGGCCGAGACTCAGGCTTGCTCCATCTGCCCAGCAGCCCTGTTTGTCCCGGACCTGTGAGGCACAGATAACGGTATCATGTAATTGCCAAATGCGCCCATACGGCCCGTCCTGCCGGGCCCGCCCAAACCTCGTTCCGCCATTCCCCAGGGCGCATCTCCGACAGGAGGAAATCAACTCCCCGTGCGCTGGCGAACCGGCGTTAAGCGCCCGGAGCCCGATTTCTGCGCCTGCCTAATTCGCTTTACTCGAACGTTTTTCACTTGACAGCGGCAAATTCTGTTGAGTACGGTTTACCGTTATCAAATTTGTGTGATAATTCGCACGGAGTTCCGAGGATAAGTCGACGTGCCCGTTCTCCGTGAGGAGTGGCGCCGGTGTTCGCCGGCGGATTTTTCAGGATTCTTTTTCCTGCGTGTGTTTGCCCGGCTTTTCCCGGAGAAGTACCCAGAAAGCTGGTTGGGATTGCGTCGCCGAGTCTTGCCTGGGATGGAGTGGGACGTTGACCGGAACGGCAAGCCAGAATGGGTCTCAAACCGCGAAAGCATCCCGAGGCATGAAAGCTCGAAAGGCGCAGGGTTCAACAGGTAATCGATGTTGAACCGATGGATACGGGTTGTGACCTCCGGCTGGGAGTTGTTGAAAACCTAAGGACGATGCTTAATGCGGAACGTGACGCAAACTTGATGTTGGCAAGGGACGATACGGGACAAACCGGACCGTCACCGATTCTCCGGCTCGGGGATGGAAGCAGATCGGAGGAAGAAGGAATGCAAATGACTTGGAACAGATTGACGAGTCCAGTGCGGTCTTTTGCGGCGGGATCATGGGTAGCCCTGTTCGCGCTGCTGGCCCTTTGCCTTGGCGCGCCTGCCTACGCGCAGGCGCCCATCGTGGTCTCCGGCACGCCCACACAGTTAGGAGCGCTCACTGGCGGCGGTTGGGACGGCTCCCAGGAGCCCGTGGGGGGAACGTTTGTAATCGGCTTTAACGGCGACGTCCTGATCGGTGACGGATATACATCCAATTTTCTTCAGATCACCCCCTCCGGGGCGGACACTAAGTTAGTGTCCGGCGTGGGCGCCTCGAACGCTGTGCTCGACAGCTATGGCAATCTGTATTTTGGCGGCAATTACAACCCGAACGTCTACAAGATTCCCTACAACGCCGCGACTGGCACTTACGTTGGCTTCACAACGGCTCCGACCGCCAAATGCCTGGGCGGCAACCAGGATACGGCGCCTTGCCTCTTTGCTCCCGCGGTTTCGGCCTACATGAGCGGCACTCTGGCGGGGGGAGGGAACTCCGGCTATGCGGGAATGGTCTTCGATGCGCAGGGCAATTTCTTCTTCGAATCGAACACGCTTCCGGCCACCAATCCCAACGCGATCTTCGAGTGCAATGTTGCCTGCATCGCCAACTCCTCCGCCACGCCGACGCTGATTTATGCCGACAAGAATCCGATTGGCGCGTTGGCCATCGATCCGTGGGGCAATCTCTTCTTTGTCGATGGCAACAACAGCACCGGCAAAGTGACGAACCTGAACGAACTCCCGCTCTCCTCGGGATCGTATGCCTCTACCCCGACCGTATTGGAGTCCTACACCAACAAGGCCGGCTACGGCAACGGCATCAGCGGCCTGGCAATTTCCGGCACTGGCACCGTGTACTTCTCTGTCAACGGCGACGGCATTTTTGCTTTTCCAAATACGCAATCGGGCGGGCCTGATACGAGTGGCATCTATATGCTTTCCACGCAGGGTGGAAAGGGCGTTGCGCTCGATTCCAACGGCAACCTCTATGGAATTCCCTATAACGGAGGCGACGTTGTTTCGTTCATCCCCGTGGGCAGTGTGCCGCTAGGCGCCGAGCCGGTGGGCACAGCGGCAACGCCGGTCAAGGCCACGATCTTCGACAGCGCAGCCTCTTGCACTACACCTCCGACGCTGGCGCTTTCCGTCACTGAGTTTGGCAAATCGACGAGCGAATTCACTGCGGCTGCCGGCACCAGTTGCTCCACCGCATTCGGCGGAGGGAACGGCGTCTTCAGCTCGGGGCCGCTGACCGCAGCCGGGTTCTCGGCGTTTTCCGTCACCGCCAACTTTACGCCCACCGCGGTGGGTGAGCGCAACGCGGCGTTGACCATCGTGGATTCCGCCAACAGCGCCAGCGGAAATGTGGCGCTTACCGGCGTGGGCCAGGGTGCGGCTGGAAATGTCGATCCGGGAGTGATAACCGCCGTCACCACTGGACTCACCAGCCCGGCATCCGTTGTGGCCGATCCTGCAGGCGACCTGTTTATAGCCGACTCCGGCGCAGGCAAGGTGTATGAGATCGCGTCGGGGTCGAGCACCCTTACCTCCGTCGGCACAGGGTTTGTCACGCCTGATGCATTGGCCTTTGATGCCAATGGCGACCTGTTTGTTGCCGATGATGGCGTGCCGGAGGCCGTGGAGATTCCCAATACCGGCACCACAGGCGCATTTACCGCAGGAACGCAAGCAACGGTCGTCAGCTCCACCACTCTGTTCGGGGGCACGGCGCTCTCCAGCGCGACCGGCCTGGCCGTGGGACCGAACGGCACACTGTACATCTCCGATACCGCAAACAAGCGGGTGGTTTTCTGGAACCCGCTCACCGGCCAGTCCGGTGTTACCCTTGCCACCTCGGCGAACGGCCTTAAGGCTCCCATGGGACTCGCCGTCGACTCATCGAGCAACCTCTATGTTGCGGACTCGACCCTGAGCCAGGTCCTCGAGTTTGCCAGTGTCGGCGGCATCACCGCCATCACGCCTCCGAATGTGAGCGAAGCCGCCGGCGTCGCCGTGGATGCCTCGGGCAGCCTCTTGGTCGCGGACGCCGGAACGGGCACTATCGTCTGGATTCCCAATGTGAGCGGGACTTTGACCACCTCTGCGGCGGTTCCCATCGAAACAGTGGCCCCGCAGGCGTCCTCGCTGTGGATAGACTCGCAGGGCGACGCGTATGTTGCCAGCGCGGGCGGCAAGGCGGCGTATGCCATTCAGCGCACCGCCGCCGCGATCAACCTCGGCACCGTCCAGGACGGCGTGACGAACTCCGGAACTGTCTACCTCATCAGTGCCGGCAACGAAACTGCAACTCTGGCAACCCCGGACGTGACCGAGCCTTCCAACACCATGTTCACCCTCGATCCGGCGACGAGCAACGGATGCTCCAGCGGATCGTCCGGACCTCCCGGAACGTCTTGCCAATTCACGGCCACCTTCGCTCCGCCAGTCACGACCCCGCCCACCACTGGGCCCCAAACCGGCACGGCAACCATCAATATCGCCACCCCGGTCCTGGCTCTCTCCGTAAACATGTCCGGCACGGCCACGCCGTCGGCGATTCTGCCGCAGACCATCACCGGCTTCAACCCACCCACTTCCATCGAAGAAGGCCAGCAGATCACGCTGTCGGCCAAGGGCGGCGCATCCGGCAATCCGGTCATCTTCAGCATCGACGCCGGCTCGGCGTGTCCTGCATGCGCCACCATCGCGGGCGCCACGCTGACCGCGGTCGCCGCCGGCGCCATCAAGGTTGACGCCAACCAGGCGGGCGGCACCGCCAACGGAAATCAGTATGCCGCGGCGCCGCAGGTTCAAGCCGCCATCACCATCAACAACAACGTAGTTCCGGCCGACGTGCCCGCGCTCCTGATGAACCAGATCTCATGGAGTTACCAGAGCGGCGCCTTTACGGACGGGCAGAATCCGGCGGGCGGAAGCTTTGCCGTAACCCAGAACGGCGAAATCGTTGTCGGCACCAGCTATGACAACAAGGTGGACTACGTCAACGCGAGTACGGGCGCCTTGATTGGCCAGGCCTCCATCAGCGGGCCGGGCGGGCTGACCATCGACAGTCAAAATAACCTGTATATGTCGCATCTCTACGGCCCGACGGTTTTGAAGATACCGTACGTGAACGGCGCTTATGTGACTTTGACCGATGTGTTTCCGGCAAACTGCACCGGCAACGATACGACTTTGTGCACTTTTGCCTCAGTGCCGAGTGGAGGAGTCAAGGCGATTGCCTTCGATCCGTCGGGGAACTTCTATATGGTCACAGTTCCCGCATCGCCGGGTACGAGCGCCATCTACGAGTGCCCCTTGAGCTGCCAGACTGGCGGTACCGGAACCCTGCTCTACTCCGATGTGAATGCGGTCAGCCAGATTGCCTTCGATCCCTGGGGCAATCTCTTCTTCACCGAAGGGGTCTACACCAGTGGGACCAACTTTGGCAACCTTGAATCCGCGAGTTCCAACCTCAACGAACTGCCTTACACAGCGGGCACGGGCTTTGCCGCAACGCCTACTCTGCTGCAGACCTTAACCGTCGCCTCTCCTGGTAACTATGACAATCAGTTGGACGGCGTGGCCGTGACCTCCAATGGCACCGTGTACTATGCGACCCAGAACGAAGGGACATTTGGCATCCCCAATACGAAGACAGGCGGTCCCGACACCGCGCATCAATTCGTGGTGTCAACTCTGGGCGCAAAAGGAATGGAGCTCGATGCGCAAGGCAACGAGTGGGTAGTGGTCTATCACGCCGGCGGCGATAACCTTGGCGAAGCTCTGCTCAACGACTTGGCGACGCCCAACGCTCAGTACGATGGCGCTCCGGTCAACGCCTCCGCTACTGTCGTGGACAACGCCTTTGGCTGCGGAACGGCTGCAACCCTCGCGATCGCATCCTCCAATCCCGAGTTCTCCGCAACGGCCGGCACTACGTGCTCTTCGGTTTCGGCCAATTTCTCCACTCCGGTCTCCGCTTCCACCTATCCGGCGACCATCACCTTCACGGCGACAAAGCCCAATTCTCAAAACGCAACGTTGACGGTCACCGATACCACCAACGGAGGCGAAGGAACCGCAACGGTGACCGGCTTCGCCTTGACGACTCCGCAGACGCTTACCTTTACGGCGCCCACAACAACGACCTACACCTACTCTCCCGGCATGACGATCACGCTGGGCGTAACCAACGGTGGGTCGAACAATCCTGCGGCCTTCACGGTTGACTCATCCAGCACCGGCGCCGGAACCATCTCCAGCACCACAGTGGCCGGTACAACCTCGTCGGCCACGTTGACAGTAACCCAGGCAGGCAGCATTGTGATCGACGCCAACGAACCGGGCGGCCTGGGGACGAACGGCACATATTACGACGCTGCGCCGCAGGTCCAGTTGCCGCTCACCATCAACCCGGCCGCGCAGGTCATCGTCTTCCCGCAGCCCAACTCGCCGGTGACGTATGCCACGAACCCGAACACCACCGTTTCGCTCAGCGCCAACGGCGGCGCTTCGGGGAATCCGGTCGTTTTCACGGTCGACTCCACCAGCACCGGCACGGGAACCGTCTCCACGTCCACGGTGTCGAATGGCACGTCAACAGCCATCCTCACCGTGACGGGCGCGGGCAACATTGTCATCGACGCCAATCAGGTGGGCAACGTCGACTACCTAGCAGCGGCCCAGGTTCCGCAGACCATCGTAGTGAATCAGGCGGCCCAGACCATCACCTTCGTCCCCCTGACCCAGCCCTTCCATTACATCGTGACCGGAGCCACGCTGAGCATCCAGGCGGCCGGCGGCGGCTCCGATCAGGCCATCGTCTTCACCGTGGATAAATCCAGCACCATGACGGGCAGCTTCTCAGCCAGCACGATCAGCGGAGCCACCTCCACGACGACGCTCACCATGCCGGCGAACCAGTCCCCGACGTCGGGCACCATCGTGGTCGACGCCAATCAGACCGGCAACACCAACTACCTGGCCGCTACACAGACTCAGATGACAATCACCGTGGCGGCGCCGCTGCCCACGCAGTCCATCACCTTCCCACTGCCGCAAACTCAGGTTGGTGGAACCACGTTGACGCTCACGGCAACCGCTACCTCCGGATTCCCGGTCGCCTACTCATCGAGCACCACGTCGGCGTGCACGGTCAGCGGCTCGGTTGCCACGTTTGCCAGCGTTACCTCCGCCAGCAGCTGCACCATCACCGCTTCGCAGCCCGGCGACAACCAATATTTTGCGGCTGCCTTCCCGGTGACGGTGTCCTTTACCGTCAATCCTCCGGGCGAGACGCCGGCCATGAACCTGAGCGTTTCACTGCCCTCGCTCACCATCGAGCCGGGGACCGTCGGGTTGACTCAGATCACGGTCACCTCGCAGAATAACTTCACCGGCTCGGTGGCCTTCGCCTGCAGCGGATTGCCAACCGGTTACAGCTGCTCCTTCAATCCCAACCCGCTCAACGTGGCCGAAGGCGGCACTGCAACGACCACGCTCACGGTCACGCCGGCCTCGACGGCTGCTCTAGTCCACCGGAATTTCACGCCGCTCTTCCCGGCAACCCTGGCGGTGGCGCTCTGCTTCCTGGGCCTTAGGAAACGCAACCGGCTGCAGTTGTTCCTGCTGCTGGTGGTCCTCTTTACCGGATTGGGCCTGATCTCCGGCTGCGGTGGCACCTCCAGCAGGTCGACGCCCGCGCCCGTCACGTCGAACATCACCATTACCGCCACTTCGGGGTCGATGCAGGTTTCTGCCACCATGTCGATCACGCTCGAGTAGGGCGATCTTCTTGATTCGCGCACTCACCGGGGCCTCTTCACACAGTTCACTCCTGTGAAGAGGCTCCGCCTGTCAGGGGCGGACTAAGTGGAGACCACTGGGGCGGAGGAAAAGGGAACCGGTAAGGGGAACGGTAAGGGGAACGGTAAGGGTGTGTTTTTCGGAGGGGCGGCGCACCTGGGCGACACGGGCAGCTGAGGCAGGTATTGACCTTGAGACGCTGGCCTGCCCTTTTAGGCCATTCCAGGATTCAGATGGTGCTGAGCTATACCCATCCTACCCAAGACCGCCAAACGCAGGCTCTGGAGCGTTTGGAGGTATTCGTAGCTGCGAAACAGATGGAGGCTCAAAGGTCAATCCAGGCGCCATCGGGAACGATGGTTCAGTCAGAATCAACTTGGAGTCGCTACAGTTTCCGCTAAAGTGCCCTTTTGGCCCTTGCAGGGGGATTGCATCTAAGTTGTTGAAAAGGATTGGAGGCGCGGGCCGGGATCGAACCGGCGCATAAAGGTTTTGCAGACCTCCCACTTTCAGAAGAGAGGAGAACGCGTCGCCTACACTGGGGCTAAATCTGTCGCATATGAACACGGATGAGCAGATCGTTGAGCCGGCGGCGGTATCGGCTATGAATCCGCCGTGATGCATGCTGGCACTCTGGACAGAGACTCTCCCCGCCAGCCGGGCGAAGAACCATCACAAGCTGGCTTTGTCCTTCGACCATCAGCTGATCAAGTACCACTTCACCCACATCCGGCACCAATGTTCGATGTTCCATGGCCATTCGTCGGAGTCCGCCAGAGCCTATCTATCTTCTATAGCTACCTGCCCGTACCGCAAAGTGTTGGCTGTGGTTCATCAAATGTGAGGAAGAACCACTTTTACTCCGCCCTTGACACTGAAAGGATCGTGTCATGATCCCCGGCCGCTTTCAAGAGGGTAGGTCTGCACTACATCGCTGTTTTCAAAAGCCACCGTTGAGCCAACAGAACTTGCTTCCCTCCGACAGGTCAAACTAGCCTCAAGCTGTCAATTCGTGACGAGCTTGGGCTAGAATGCTCTAGAATTCGGTTTTTGAACAAATTCATATGAAGCCTCCCAGCATCAAGGACATTGCTCAGGCTCTGAACACTTCGATTGGCACCGTCGATCGCGCATTGCACGGGCGTTCCGACGTCAGCCCCACAACGCGAGCCCGCGTTTTGAAGAAGGCAGAGCAACTCGGATACCGGCCCAATCTTGCCGCCCGCTCTCTGAAGCTCAACCGCAGGGTGAGAATCGGCATTTACTTTCCCCGTGACATCGCATCCTTCTTCGATCTTCTGCGCGCCGGAGTTCGCGCCGCCGCTTCTGCTTCGACCGGGGTCAACGTCGAACTGGTCTTCCGGACATTTCCTCGCCTTGATGACGGTGACATAGAACTGCTCACGGCCGATGCTGCTGAGAAGTTTGACGGCATCCTCGTTACGCCCGGCAATCCTGAACGTATGGGACCGGTACTGAACGCATTTGCGCGCCGGGGCGTTGCGATTATCTGCGTCGCGAGCGACGCTCCGCGGAGTGAGCGCCTCGCCTCCGTCAGCGCAGATGCACACGCAGGCGGCGCCATTGCTGCAGAACTCTTCTCCCGCACTATCCAGAAGGCAGGCGACCTTGCGACCGTGACCGGTGAATTGACCACACTAGATCACTCTGAAAAACTACGCGGCTTTGCCGCAAATCTCGCCGTATTTGCTCCACATCTGTCGCTCTTGCCCGTCATCGAGTCGTTCGAGCAACCTAAGTTGGCATATCGCAAGGCGGTAGAATTGCTGTCTCGCAAGCCCTATCCGCTGGGGATTTATGTGAGTACCGCGAACAGCATCCCGGTGCTCCGCGCTCTTGAGGAGAAGAACCTGCTCGGTGAGGTCCAGGTTATCGCGACAGATCTCTTCCCTGAACTTGTACCCTATATCGAATCCGGAAAGATTCTGGCGACTCTCTACCAGCGCCCCTTTGCCCAGGGAAAGACTGCGCTCGAGCTTATGCTCCGCTATCTCCTCAATGGCGTGACCCCTGAACCCATAACCCGTCTGGCTCCCCATATCATATTGCGCAGCAATCTTCACCTGTTCATCGGCTATCTTGCAGGGGCCGATGACTCAATGAACTCTGGGACTTAGCGGTCATTCTACTTTCCGGCATCATTCTGCCCGGTATCGTCTCTCCTATCGTTGTTCTTGATTCGCTGCACAGTTGCGGACTCAAGCGCCGCCTTTGCCTTGTCTCCAGTCCGGCCGTACAACACTGCAAGGCGAAAATGCGCCGGTGCAAACTCCGGCTCGATCTTTACAGTTTCTTGCATCTCGCGGATTGCATCCGGATATCGTTCTTCACTCTCATAAAGCACACCCAGTTGATAGTGCGGTTCGTACCATCCAGGAGCTCGCGCCTCTGCTCTGTGCAGCAGTTCCTCGATGTTGTCGAGATTCCTCCCTTTTACTCCGCCCTTGACAGGTATGGAAAAGTGCATGAGACCGTCGAGTTGGGAGATCTGCAGATTGTGCCTTGCGAGGTCGAAGACCTGCGTTGTCGCTGACCGCGCAATAGTCAGAAACCGAGCGGCGAGCGGAATCGCCGGAACAGGATTCATTCAGCGAGGAAGCATCGGAGCAATGACGTGGCAACCGAAGTCCGGCACTGGTGATCAAGCAGAGTCAATGATCGGTCTCCAACGCCCCACGCCCAAAAAGGTGGAGGATATATTCCCCCGCGCCGTATCCCACCATGGGCAAGGCTCCCGTGGGATCGCCCAACTTTCCGGGAAACAGGGGGCACGGCACGGCAACATACATCTCAGGGATGATGTTGTGGTCCGCGGCTGCCTTGTCAACGATCCGTTGAAGGATCGCGGCCGCCTCGGTATTCCTTCCCTGCCGCCGATACACTTCCGCCAAGCTGAAATCGACAAACAGGAATTCCTCTTTCTCATACCAATACTCAAAGATGGCCGGGTCGGTGTATGTGCTGCGGACACGGCGGTAGCCGCCTGAAGCCACTTTCAGGAGTTCCATCCTTTCCACTGTGTCGCGCACCATGGCCGGATCCTTAACGATGCCGAAATTAATCACCGCCAACAGGGCGCCGTCAATATCGTTCTTCACCCCTTCTTCAATCGTTCCGTGCAGTTTTCCGCCCCGGACGAAAGCCGCGCTGAACCCTTTCTGGAGCAGGGCCACCTGGTTCAGGACATCGTTTCGGGTGGTTTCGTCGCCGGCGCGGCGCGCAACCTCAGCGAAGTTCTCGAGGCCCACAATGGCCATGGCTGTGGAAAACGCGAAATGCTTCTTGTCCTTCTGGTGCTCCTCCCAGATGGACGTGTCTGCGGCCACGATCAAACCCTGATCGTATGTTTCCAGGTTCTTGAGCAGTGGTTTCACCACGTAGTCCCTGGCGCTCTCGTAAAGCGGGCCGCGATAGGTGGGGACCCTGAGCAAGGCGGGATCGGGATATCGATGCAAGTACTCGCCCAGGACCCACAGTGCCAGACCCCAATCGTCGAACTCGATATTGGTAGCGCCCTCCTCGGTAAAAAACGGCTCTTCCGAACCGTCTCCGAAGTAGCGGACAACGGATATCTGGTAGTCGGCGCCCCCAGTCTCCGCGCGCATCCTTCCCGTAGGCTGAGCGTTGAAGTAGGCCAGGAGCCCGGCAAGCGCTTCGCTCTGGTGTCCCATGCGCGCCAGCGCCACTACCGCGTATGCCATGTCGCGCACCCACGGCGTAAACCACACGCCGTCGGGCAAAGAAGCAACGATAAGCCCGTTGTTGTTTCGGCCTGGGCGATTGGGCTCACGGCTTTGCGCGATGCGGAGCATCACTTCACTCTGTCGCCACAGGTGCCGTTCCTTTTCCCCGGCAAACGTTACCGCCGGCTTGGCCCGCCAGCGCTCCATCTCGGCAATCTCGCGCATCACCAATGCCCGCGGCGTCAGTCCCGCGCGCCAAGTGTGGAACTCGCTCACCGCCTGTTCCACTTCGCTGTCACTCTCAAGGGAAATCAATGCCCACGCCGGGCTGGCGGACAGAACCTGCTGCGGCTGCGCAGGCTCGACCCGCTTTCCGCCCAGCGGAATGAGCAGCAAGGATTCCTTGATACCGTCGAACTTCAGCAGTTGAATCTCGGCGCCAAACATTCGCACAACCCTTTGTGAGCTGACCGGCCGGCTCCATTCCACATACAACCCGCCTCCGCGCGCCTCCGTGGAACCGGGTTCCCAGCTGACGACAAGAGCTGTCTGCCGAAAACCGAAGGGCATAAAGAAAAGTCCCTCGCCATCGCTTCTGCGGGCGTGGATGACCTGCGAATCTTCTTCGTACTCCGCCGATGCGCCCTCAGTTGACGGGGTTTGCCCGCTTGCGCTGCTCCACCCTAGCGCCTTAATCAAATTGGCGGTTTCCACTCCCTCGCTCAACGGATTCTTCGGGTCCGGTTGACCAAAACTGTAGGGATGGGCATAGAACTTGGTCACCGTGGCGTTCTCCGGCGACACGACTGCGAATCCGAAGCCGTTGCCAGTCACCAGGTGAGAAGCATCGGCAGGCAAGCATGCCAGCAGGCCTGCACAGACGAGAGGGGCAAGATAACGGTCGAAGCACATGGCTAATCCAGTTTCGACGACGCGCCTGAATTCTGCAACACCCCTCACGATTCCTGCAGCGAGGATGCCCGAAAAAATGTCGAACGCGCTGCCTATAGTCGACCATCCACAGCGCTTCACCTGCGTCAATTCGCTTTCATCGTATCTGCCGTCGATCGAAGTCATCGAGGCCGACTGCGAGCTCATTTATCGGATATACAAAACCGGTACCCTGTTTGGGACTGTGAGCCTCCTTCTCAATGAGCCCGGGCAACTGAGAGAAATCGAGTTTGAATTCAGCCGCAAGTTTGGCTCAACCCGGGGGCCGCAGGACGTTTCAAGGTGCACAATTTGGCACACCAACGACTCTGGACTCCGGTCGCTTCCTATGTTGATTCGGGCGGGCTATGCCTTACCTCATCGAAAGCCATGAGGAGAACGGCGGTAAGCGCCAGGACCATGCCTGCGGAATTGTATCGGCTCGGAATCTCGCGATAGATGAGCAATAAAACAATGATGGTGACCATCGAAAACAGGCCATTGATCATGGGGACCACTACGATCGCCTTTCCAAGTCGAACGGCATAGACAAACAGCAGGCAACCGACCGCGTTGAGAGACTGAATGGCGAACGTGAGTCCGAACCCGAGAACGGAGCCAGCGTGAAAGCCAGGGCCCATCAACAGCGCAACAGGGCTCAATGCGAGTCCCGTCGCCGTCATATAGACGAAAAGCTCTCCGGAACTGATCGAGCTGGCTAGGATCTCCCAGCATCCGCGCGCCCCGCAATAGCATTGGGGCCCGGAGGCATCGAGCACCTGGTGGCCGATCTCCGGATGTGCGCCATCCACGCCGCGATAGAGCCGGCCGTCAAGAATCATGCCGCCGCCAATGCCTGTGCTGATGGTCACATACATGAAGTTACCGCTGCTGGCATCCGATCCCCAGCGCGCTTCTCCAAGGGCTGCCGCATCGGCGTCGTTCTCTACCGCAACCGGGAGACCAAATTCCGATTGCAGTTCATCGACCAGGTTTCCGCCTTGCCATCCAGGAAGTGTTCCAACATCCCCAATTTCGCCGGAAAACGGGTCGAGCGGGCCTGGGCACCCAACGCCAATTCCAGCAAGCTCGACTCCGGAATCCGTCAAGGCGCGCAGCATCGTGGCAACGCGTTTCATTGCTTGTTGAAAGCCCTTCTCGGGCTCAGTGGGACACTCACACTGTTTCACGATCCTGCCGTCTTCCCGAACCGCTCCGACGGCGAGTTTTGTTCCACCAATATCAACAGAACCGATTGTTTTCATGTCAATTTCCTAACACAGCGCGAGAAACATTTGATATGCCGGTGAAGATAAACTGTAAGGCGTGACTGTCTGCACGCGGGCCAACCGGGCTGTAGCGCATCCGCCGGCATGCGGGGTGCGTGTGAGCGCAGAGTCACACGCAGAATGAGTCTTGCTGTGCTGCGAGCCTTACTCCGAAGGGCAACACCGCGATGCTAAGTCGTAAACGGGTCGAATATCTCCATGGCAAACTCCCACAAGCCGCGGGCGCGCTGATACATCAGAGCCCGATAACTTTTCGGATCGTCGATCCTCCACGCTTCCGGCGTGCTGAACCAGTATGCTGTTTCCTCGTTTCTCCAGGTCTGGTAATAAACGCCCCAGGCAGCGAGCAGTGCTTTCGCCTGCAGGGATCCGTCGTTGCGCGCTTTGCCGCAGTGATACATGTTTGCGGCGGCGCAGTAGGAAACACCTGTCCACACCTCAAACTGATGGAGATATTCACTGTCACCCACACCGGGGAGAGAATCGGGATGAACCGCATTGGCGACGCCGACGTCGCCGACACCGTCTGCATTTGAGTTCTTGAGGGCCAGAACACCGCGGCGGAATAGCTGGTGATAATGGGATGCCATGCGATCAGGTGTGAGGATCGGGCTCAGCCCGGTGACGTCGAGGTAGCGCTGGCCCAGCATTGCATCGCCCATCAGGTCATCGTTGTGCTGGTTGTACTGGTAGTAGCCGTACTGTGGATTCCAAAACTGTCTTTCTGTGCTGGCGCGGGCCTTTTCGAGCAGCGCGCCGATCTCATTGGCGAGAGGATTGTCCTGCCGACGCTGGGCAAGAGCCTGCATCATCTGCAGCGCGCCCAGCCACAGGGCCGCGTTGAAGAGCTTGTTTTCAAGATATTCAGAACTCTTCATCTCGCTGAGCCCATCGCCATCGATGTCCGTTGTGATCTGGTACCGATAGCTGCGCAGGAGGGCCGGCCAAACTTCTTCGAGAAACTCATCGTCTTTCGTTTTATGCCAGTAGGCGTAGCATTGCTGAATGAACTTCGGTGAAAGTTCAGACCACGGTGTGGTGATGCGCCCCATAATGCCATGGGGGCTCTTGTTATAGTCCCGGCCATAACCGTCGTAGGCAAAGAGGGGGTCGCCGTAAAGCGCGCCCGCATCGTGCGGGCAACTGCCGTCGGGGGAATCCATAACAAAATCCCGGAACAACAGCAGTGTGGCACGCTCCTGCTGCGGCCAAAGATCGCGGTTGCTGCGCGCCGGGTGATGACGGACATCAAAGGACTCGGCAAAAGCGTACTCCTGGCACTCCATTACGAAGGAGATATGCTGTCCCGGCCGATTGCCAAATTGTTTCGGTTTGGTGATACAACCGTTTTCCCAGAAGGACCCGCCAAAGGTACTGTAGTAAAGTTCATTCAAAGCGGCTTGCTTGACCCACTCCGGGTGTTCTCCATTTTGGACGATGGGTGCCTGCCAGCCATCGACCGCGGCGAGCCATTGATCGCGACGCAGCAACGCCTCTTCGCAGATGTGGAACGCCTGTTCCGGAGCAAACGGGAACCACTCGGTAAACCTCCTCCACCAGCGTGTTCCAGAAGCGAACTCCTGCTGCGGGAAGTACCAGCCAAGAGCAAAAGGTACCGTAAAGCTGGCTCCGGGATCGAGTTCTACCGTGACACAAAGCGCGCCTGCCGGGGTTCGGCTGGACTGGACGAGGTTCTGGTTCGCCAGCATGCCGTCCGCGGCAAAAGCCTTCCAAATCTCCGCACCTTCGCCGTCGCCGTCCCACACCGGCACATAGGTGGACGCTTGATTGGTCGCTATGCACCATTCCGATCCCTCTGTTTCGGGGGCATTCTTCTGGTCGTGCGCCTCCATCAGAATCGCGGTCACTCCGCTCTTGGGATTCTTGATGACCCGGTTGCTCAATCCGCGCCGCTCCCGCGCACTCCCGCCGGCATCTTGATCCGTGCCCATAGGAGTATTCTGCGGACCGGTGTAGGGAGCGTTCGGAAACGTGAACATCAGAGATACCCTGACCCTGGTCTTGGCGGGATTGTGGATCTTGAATAAGAACAGAGCGACGGGAAGCGATGTTTCGCGATAGTTGTCTTTGATCACCGGGCTGAAGAATTGCATGGAAATTGCGTTTGAAAACCCCGTGTAGGAACACCAACCTTTCGGGAATAGGGCGCAGTACTCGCCCTCGCCGGATTTCAGCCTTGGCCATGCCGGAAGAACGTCATCCGTCGCCAAAGTCCGCGCATTCACTGCGCCGCCCGCCCTCTCTTCGCGCACATGGAACGCGGCCTGGGATAGAAACCGCTCCTCATACCGGCCAGCCTTCAATTGCCACGGGCCGAAGGAGCCGCACAGGTTATACATGAAATTCCCGGCGCCGATGCCACCCAGCGGAATGCCTTTCTTGGCGCGCGTGAGCGTATTCAGGCCGATCAGGTCGCCAGAGTCCTTGTCCTTTTCGGGGCGCAATTCTATTTTCGGAAGACTGCCGAGCGGCCTGCCCCAGGCACACGATGGAATGGGCCAGCCGATTGAATCATCGCTCCGATTCAGGTCATCGGATGCTCCCTGCTTCACGTCGCCGGGCAAAGCCGGCTTGGCGATTCCAAGCGAACCGGCCGCCGTCAGCAGGCCTGCTGCCGAGGAAGCACGCAGAAAACTACGCCGGGTAAAATCCTTCTTGTTCATCACGCCTCCAGCAAGCGAATTGAATCGCTGCAACATGTCGAGGGTACTGTCATCAAATCCCGAGACACCTCAGGATTGGATGACGGCACCGAGATCTACAATCAAGGATGACTCTTGTTCCACTCGTTGGACGGCACGGTCAAATTCAAAGCCCGAATGTAGCCTGCATTCGTCTGACAATGAGCGAGACGGACATTCTCAAGCAGGCTTTGGAAGGCCGCACGAGCATGTTCCAGAGAGGGCCGTGCCGCAATCCGCTTCTCCGCATCTCCAGTGTTTCCGGGCATCTTTCCATATGCGACGATCTCGTCCCAATAGGCGGGCTTCTGCCACGCTACGAAGGACGACGCAGAGTCCATTTTCTTGTAGGGCCAGAACGTCCAGCCAATCTCATCTTTTTCCAGCACCTGCACAAAATCATGAATCCAGGCATCAGTATTCTCGCCGGACTCTCCAAGCCAGATGGGCACATTGTACCGGTTGCGGAATTCAAGATAGGGTTGGATGACCTCTTCGGTCGGCGCGGTCCAGTATTTGTGAAAGGTATACATCAGATTGGAGTCGAAGGGCGGGCCGAAGACGTCGAAGTTGGAGTCCCACTGCGCGCCACCCAGAATGATGAGGTGGTTTGGGTCCACAGTGCGGATGGCAGCGGCAAGTTTTTTGTAGATCGGCTCCAACTTGCTGTTGTATTTCTGCAGTGCTGGAAAGTGCGGAATCGGTTCGTTGAGCAGGTCGTAGCCCAGAACTGTCGGATTGTCGCGGTAATGCTCGGCGATCCGCTTCCAGACAGCAACGGCATTGGCCTGGCTGGCCTCCGACTCATAGAGCCATGGATAGCCCCAACTGTCGTCGATGTTGGCGCCGGTCTGGCCTCCGGGCGCACAGTGCAGATCGAGAATGACATACAAATGGTTCTTTTCCGCCCACCCCACAACACGATCTAGCAAGGCGAACCCTTCGTCATTGCCGGGTGTAAAGAAGTTGTAGTGCAATGGAATGCGAATGGAATTCGCTCCGGTTTGGCGAATGTAACGAATATCGTCTTCGGTGATGTAGGCATCGCGGTAGGCTTTCCAGAACTGCGCCGCATCGGCCGGGCCGATCAACTCATTGAAAAGCGCCTCTATCTCCCGCGGCGACACCGGTCCGCCATCCAGTCCGAACATGTACCCTTCCGGCACCAACCAGTTGCCGAGGTTAATGCCCCGCAATTGCAAGGTATGTCCTTCAGGGTCCACCAGGTACCTTCCGCTCGCGTGAACAAAACGGTTTCCAGCGGATGAAGTGGCGCCACTGACGGCAGCAGAGCCAGTTGCGAGCGCGAATGCGAGAACGAACAAAGCGAGTCGTTTCATGGAATCGTGTTCATCCCTTTCCAAAACATTGTGATTTCCTCGAGCGACCGATCCTCTGTTTCAGGAACCAGAAATGCAACAAGTACGATGCTCATAAGTGCCCCCCCGCAAACAGCCAAAAGGTGCCGGCAGGGCCGACAATTCTCCAGATAGAAAACTGTACAAGAGATCAAGAAGCAAAGACACCGATTGAAGAGGAAACAAGCAGGATTGCGCACAGACTGAGACCCCTTTTCAGTTCGAATCTGTCCACTATGACGCCCGCGCAGGCGGTACCGATGATGCATCCCAGCAGTGCGCATCCGGCGGCCCAGCCGGTTTGCGCAGGCCCCAAATGAAAGTGTTCGCTCAGAAATCGAATGGCTCCGCTGATTACAATGTTGTCAAAGCCGAAGAGAAAACCTCCAAGGCCAGCAACAAGCGCGGACATGGCTATAAACTTCATTGAACTCGTCACTGGCGTATTTTGGAGAGTTGTCATCTTTGCCCCCATCGTTCCTGGTGCTGGCCACGTACAGTTTCGAGAATGAGCGCGGGTCAGTCAGCACCAGTGGCAGTATCAATTCGTTGTATTTTCCCAAATCAACATTCAGTGTTCAGATGTTATTCAAAAAAAGGCTCGTCTTTTCGCGCATAACGCCGAGCAACCTCCTCGTTGAGCGTGATGCCCAGGCCTGGTTTCTCCGGCACAGTAATGTAGCCATTGTTGATCAGGCCGGCTTCGCTGCGATTGGCGACGAGGTCATCCCAGAATGGAACCTCGCTCGCGTGATATTCGAGCGCCAGGAAGTTTGGTATGGACGCGCAGAAATGCGCACTGGCCATCGTGCCAATAGGGCTGCTGATATTGTGCGGAGCTACGCCAACGTTATAGCTGTCAGCGTATTCAGCGATGCGCCGTGCTTCGGTGAGTCCGCCGACCTTCTGCAGGTCGGGAGAAACAACGCTTAGGCATTCTTTCTGTATCAGGGATCTGAAGCCCTCAAAGAGATAAAGATTTTCACCAGTCGAGATGGGCGTGTTTGAAGAGAGCTTGAGCTCGCGGAAACCATCGACACTCCAGGGCGGCAGCGCATCCTCAAGCCAGAGAAGCTTGAATGGTTCGCAGCCGGCTGCAATCCTCCTTGCGTCTGCAAGGTTAAACCGCCAGTGGCAGTCAACGGCGATATCCACGGATAAGCCGACGGCTTTTCTGGCCGCCGCAATCAAGCCGAGCATGTAATCCAACTCCTCATTGCCCAGGCTGCGATTGTGCGGGTCCCGACGGTGAGGATTGGGAACATCAATGTCGAACTTAAGGGCAGTGAAACCCTGAGCCGCCATTTCAGCCGCACGTTTAGCGTACATTTCTGGTGAGGAGGTGGGCTCATCGCCATCACTGCCAAAATAGTCGGAAGGTTTGTGGCTACTTTTGTCGCTCGTCCATGAGGGGGCACGAGAGCGCAGAACCGAGTCCAGGCTCTCAAGGCCTTCTCCACCGTGGCAGTCAGCATAGATTCGTACTTGATCCCTGAACTTGCCGCCAAGTAGTTGATAGATGGGAGCGCCTAGCGCCTGACCAACGATGTCCCATAACGCTGCCTCGATTCCAGTAATTGCGTTGTAGACGCATCCTGCTACTGAGCCGGCGCCTGAAGCAGCCCACTGCAACTTTCGAAACAGGCGACGAACGTCGCGCGGATCTTCCCCGAGGATTACCGGTTCAAGGTCGCGTAACATCGCCGTGAGTCCTGGCGCAAAGAAACATTCGCCCAGCCCTTGAAGCCCGGTATCGGTCTCCAGGCGGACAAACGTCCAGTCAAAGTTACCTTCGACGACTGCGGTTTTCAGTCGAGTAATTTTCATACAGTCCCTACCGCGATTCTTTGAGTGAACTGATCGTTTGAGCGATTGGCAGTGCCGTATCGCGTCCATTAAGAGGGCATACAGCTAAGGGTTAGGAGAACGAGGGTCGTAGCGAACAGTGCTCAGGCTGTAAGCGCCATCTACGACAAGTGTTGTGCCGGAGATATAGCGCGCATCATCGGAGGCGAGGAACAACACCGCTTTCGCAACATCGGTGATAGTTCCGAGAGATTTGAGAGGCACCCAGTCCAGAAAGCGATTGCGTCCAAACCGCTGGATCTGCTCGCGGTTGATCTCAGTTTCGATGATTCCTGGAGAAATCCCAACGACGCGAATGTTGAATTCAGCCCACTCGTGTGCGAGAGATTTTGTCAACATGGACAATCCCGCCTTCGACGCGCAGTAATGGGCCGTGCCGAGACGGGTTATCTGATCATGGATTGAGGCAATGTTGATAATCACCCCGCCGGAAGGCTTAGCCTTCATGAGTCGGGCTGCCGCCTGGGAACAAAGAAATGCGCCGCGCAAATTGGTATTGAAGACGCGGTCCCACTCCTCGGCGGTGAGGTCAATCGCAGGAATGATCGACTCCACGCCTGCATTGTTAATCAAAAGATCCAGGCCGCCGAATTCCTGCTCGATTTGGCCGAACATTCTTTGCACCTGATTTGGGTCGCGCAGATCTGCCTGAATGATCAAGTTGCGAGATTTTTCACCACCCGTGTCGGATACTTCGGGGTGAACCATGACATTGCGGCAAACCCTGACGCTCTGTTGTTCAAGTAAGTTTGCAATGCCAGCACCGATGCCGCGGTCCGCGCCGGTCACCAGAGCTGTTCTACCTGCGAGGACTTGCGTCATCGATTACTCCTCGTCCAAGTCGTTATTGATTGTGATCCATGACAGTGCCAAATGCAGGGATTGTGTTGATCTTCTCACTGAGTTACTTCCGCCATGAACTGCGGCCATTGAGGTTGGAGAGAACCGGTACAACAAATCCACGCAGATAAACGACCATCCATGATCTTTTAACAAAATCTGCGGGAACCTTACGGTCGACCACGTAGCATTGTCAAGGGGATCATTCTTGATTGGAAGAGAGTCTTGCCGGTGAATTCAAGAACCAATTCCGATCAAGGTTCTTCAGAAAAACACAATACTCAACCGAATCAGCGCTACATCACCTGATACACTTCGTAAGCAGAGGCTGCTGTTACACCGGATTCAAGATCTCGCTTGGCCATATTTTCCTTATGGACTTTTTCTATGGCGCGGGCGAAGACTTCGCGTTCGACATTGGTTGGGATTACGCAGACACCATCGATATCGCCGAAGAGAATGTCGCCGCATCGAATCGAGACTCCGCCGATTTCGATTGGAACGCGAAAATCGTGGACTTTGTATCTTGGTCCGCTGTCCTGGCCATAGGATCCAAATCCGAAGGTGGGAAAGTTCATGCGTTGCAAGCCACGGGTGTCACGATAGTATCCATTGAGGACGGCTCCACGCGCGCCGAGAAATCGTGCCCGAGTCGCCATCATCTCGCCCCAGCTTGCGTTACGAGGGGATGCACCAGTGCTGACGTAGATTTCGTTGGGTCGAAGATCATCCAGTGCCTGGAACATGAGCCCGAATGGCTTCTGCATAAGGCCGTTTGCGGAACCGGTTACACTCTCCTGAAATACGTCGCCAGCGAGGACGGTCATGGCGCGACCGATGAGGATCATGTCGTTGCTCAAAGGCCGGATCTGAGGCGGGAGGTACTGGTGATAAAGCCCCATCTGGTCCATGATGTCACCGACCACACCGGTGAAGAGGTTTTGTTCCGCGATTGCAAAGAGTTCTTCGTCCGTTGACCAAGTTGTCATTTATCGCTCCAATTCAGATCTCCCGGCATCGTGGTGTGGCAGAACAGCAAATTGCCGGAGAATTTTTCGCATCCGTAAAAGATGCATACAGTATACACAATATAGTGGCTCGCAAGGGGTGTGCGACGTAAAAGTGACGGTTCGGGGAGTTCCTTCTTTTGTGGCATAAAACCGCGCGTAGTAATACGCTCGGTAAAGGAGACAATAAATGCCTGACTCTCTGGTTGACCTTGAAAATCGCCGCGCCACCGTTCAGATGCAGTTCGCCCAGTTGGGTGACATGCGCTCAGGCTCCATTACGGGAACAAGTGGTCGCTGTGGAAATCCGAACTGTCATTGCCATCGGGCCGGTGAGGCTGGCCACGGCCCCTACTAACGGCTGACACGCAAGGTGAACGGGAAAACGGTCACCGAGACGTTTTCCTCTTCGGCAGGTTTGGCCAAAGCACAGCGCGAGGTTGCCGAGTGCCAGCGCTTCCGGGAACTGGGCGAGCAACTTTTGGAGGTCAATGAACAGATCTGCAGGCTACGGCCACTGCCTGAGGCCGCGCCGTCGGCCCAGGGAAAAAACGGCGGAAGCGATCCGCCAGGAAGTCGGGCGCGAAATAGATCAATTCCTGTGCGTCGTTTTCAGCGGCGCCCCTGCCACGCTTTTCCACGGCAACCAAGACCAGCGCCGCTCGTCGCCCCTTGAGTTGTCGGCTTCCACGGAGACCTGCCTGCTCGCCGCCAACCCACGTATCGTCAACTTTTATCTCGCCGTGCAGCGGCTCCCGAGCCACATTGACCATGGCCCGGCGGAGCTTATGAAGCATCCTCCAGGCGGTCTCGTAACAGGACAGACCGAGTTGCCTCTGCACGAGCAAGGCAGACACGCCACGCTTGTCGGTGGTCATCAGGTAGGCGGCCCAAAACCAATGGGTCAACGGAGTCCTGGTCCCATGAAGAACCGTCCCGGCAGTTAGCGAGACTTGATGACGGCAGCCGGCACACTGCTGCCGTCGTTGATTCAACAATTCGTACGCTCGCCGATATCCACATCGGGGACAAATGAAGCGGTCGGGCCAGCGACAGGCCGCCAGGTACTCTTGGCAGGCTTCCTCGGTGGCGAAGTCGCTTTGAAACTGCCGTTGCGTCTTGGGAAACGGCGGTCTGGGCACCCCTCTACGCTACGTATTGGGGTATGCTGAGTTAACCAGATAAGCAGAAGGCGCCTAAACTCTGTGGTTCTGGAGCTGATTCATGGAACAAGTAGTCGGTTGCATGAATGAGGCGCCGTAGAAGAGCAGCCAATCACCGTGAGGCCCGGGTCTTCTTCGCCTTGCGCTTATTAGGGGAAGTCTCGAGAACAGTCACACCCCAATGCAGCGCAAAACTGCAGAATCGTTCGGGGTTTGTGTAGCGCACTCGAAGATGTTTGATCATCGCTAATTCAGGGCTGTTCTCTGACGTGCCCAGCAAGACGTTCAACAACGCGCGATGATGATCCAGGGGCCACTTTGGCTGGGAGTCCAATTTCATATACGTCAGGGCCTGGTGGGCAAACAGCACGGTGACAACAGAGTTCAAGCTCTTTTCCAGATAGGGATTGCCGCTGTAAGCCCAGATAGTTCGGTGGAACTCCAGGTCGAGCGCAGACGCTTCCAGATCTGTCCGTTTGCTGTGATCCTCCATTCTTTCGACCAATATCTCAAGGCGTTTTGCAATCGTCGGAGTCATGTTTGCCTGGCAGAGTTTGATCGCTTCGGACTCCAGCAGAATTCTGAGACTGTTGATCCTTTGCACGTCTTCTTCGCTGAGAGAGATGACAAACATGCCGCGCCGCGGTTTGTTCATCACCAGGCCTTGTTCCTGCAGCTGCCCAAGCGCCTCGCGAACCGGAATCCTGCTTACCTTAAACTGCTTCGCGAGCTGCACCTCGTTCATGCGTTCTCCCGGCTGAAAAGCACCTGAGAGGATCGCATTACGAATCTGCTCGACAACATGTCCCTTCAAGGTAACAGAGGGCAGTTCTTTCAAGGCGGATAGGCTGGTGTTCATAGCTGCTCACAACGCAATCGGTTAAAGCTTCTGAAGGTTTTGAGAATCGTCTCCACCTCGAAACACCTCACGAAGTTGACCCGGGTATCTACCCGTATCAGCTTTAGATCTCTATTGTATACAAAACATCGAGTTGCCGGAATCACGGCTGGAATGAAGCCCATGGCAACGAGGCATCCTTCGACCCGACGGTGATGAACCCGGCAACGAACACCCTGGGCGCCTATTGGTATGGCACTACCCACGCAAATGGGCGCACGTCCATT
>Ga0181524_10001249_pt1 | contig 29574 bp, 28 predicted proteins | sample PEATcosm2014_Bin_34_FD_119761 | JGI IMG/M metagenome (GOLD analysis project Ga0181524, IMG submission 119761) | Peatland microbial communities from MTU Mesocosm Facility, Houghton, MI, USA - PEATcosm2014_Bin05_60_metaG | ecosystem: Environmental > Terrestrial > Soil > Wetlands > Peat | place... | reverse complement strand
TCTTTGCCAGATATTCGTCCCGGAAACCATCCGAAGCTGGCCGCGGGCCGGGTCATGTACGTGTAGCCGGTCGTTCGCCCGGAACCCCGGAATCTGCCTTCTAGGCGGTAGATTCGCGCCTCGACGATTTAGCGTGAAGCCAGAACTCTCCGGGCGACATGGGCGTTTGATCGGCAAGGGTTTACCGATCTCCATGGGCAGCAACGTCAACTCTCGCCAACGCACGTTTCCAGCAATGGTGCCGCTTCTTGCGCGCTTTGACGATTTTCCGCCAATCGAGAATTGCTCTCGGCCACATGCGCGTTGACCACTACCGGTCCTTCCGGCGTTCCCTCAGCTGCGCATTCCGGTGATTGCTTTCCTTGATTGGAGGTGATCGGGAACCTGTGCGTTAATCTCTGCACCGAAGTTGCGGGAAATCCGATCTAGTTGAGCTCGGCGGTGATCGCCAGCGCGTTGATCGTTACGTGGCAAATAAAGCTATCAGAGCTTTCGCCAGGGCGCCAGTCTGTGGTTTCCAAAGCACGAATCCAACAATCGCCGGCCTTTTGAAGATCTTCGTCCGGCGCAACCTCGGCAATGGCTTGCAAAAAGGAACTCAATCCACGCTCAGCAACGGATTCCAAGCTAGTTGACACCAAAACTGAAGAATCCATACTCCCCCTTCGATCAAAGTGCCCATCCACCGGCTCGCGATAGTCCTCCGTGCAAAAACGAGAAAGGTGTCAGAGTGTTGCGCAAGGCTAGCGACTTCAAGGTCTGAAATCTCATGGTGGCTTCCCGTGAAAGACTGTCTTTGTCAGGCATCCACGCTCAACGGTGTGAGGGAGTTTGTTATTCGTTCCCCGTCCCCCTCAAAGCCCGCTATGTACACCTGTGCTCTTCGGATCGTTCGACGTGAGACGGAATGAAAGGAAAAACATGGCTGCCGCCCCAATTCCCAAAATCACGTAGGCGTCTAGGAACGACAGGGCGGCGGCCTGCGTCATGAACGCTCGATAGATTTGCGCCACGACGGCCGTCTGCGTTCCAAAAGGTCCCAATCCGGCACCGCGGGCGTGCAATGCCATGGCTTGGGAATTGATCGTCAGGCCGATGCCTCCCGCACTCAAGTGGTCGGCAAGCCGGGCAAGGTGGAATTGCTGGCGGCGAGCCAGAACCGTTTGCACCACCGCGGCGCCGAAGCTCATTCCAATGTTGCGCATGAAGTTGGTCAATCCCGAGACCGAGTCGCTTTTGTCCTGCGGAACTCCGATAAAAGAGGCAGTCATTGTAGGAATGAAGATGAAGGCCAAGGGAGCGAACTGCACCAGCATGATGACCGCGGCTCCGCCAAAGCTGATATTCAGAGACAAGAGCTTTATCGATAGATACATCCCGCCCGCGGAAAGAAGCCAGCCAAAGGCGATCATGTGCTTGGCGGGGAATTTGGAACCGAAAAACCCTACAATGGGCATGATCACCATAACTAGAGCAGCGCCGATGGAAACGATCACGCCTGCATCCTCCGCGGTGTATCCCATGAGCATCTGGAGGAACTCTGGCATGAGAATCATCGAGGAAAACATCACGACGCCGGCCAGGAACATCATCAGGCACGAGCCGGAGAAATTAATAATTTTGAATAACCTGACATCGACGATCGGCTCCTTCTGCCGCCATTCCCACACCACCAGGGCGCTGAGACAGACGACGGCGATGATCACCAGCGAACAAATGAAATGAGAGGCCAGCCAGTCGTCTTCCTGCCCCTTGTCCAGCAAGACCTGGAGGGCCACCACTCCCAGCGCCAGCAGCGCGAATCCGACCGTATCGAAGTGCATTTCTCCGGGCTTGAATCGCCGCAGAAATGGAGGATCTTCTACGAATTTGAAGGCCAGCCCCAGGGCCAGAAGTCCGAGCGGCAGGTTCATGAAGTAGATCCAGCGCCAAGTGTAGTTATCGGTGATCCACCCACCGAGGATGGGACCCAGGGCGGGAGCCACGACCACCGTCATGCCGAACAGCGCGAAGGCGGCTCCGCGCAGTTTTTGCGGGAAGCTATCGGCCATGATGGACTGCGCCATGGGCTGCAAGCCGCCGCCGCCCGCGCCCTGAAATGCCAGGGAGCACAGCAGCGCCGGCAGGGTTGGCGCCATCCCGCAGAACAAGGAAGCCAAGGTAAACAGCGCAATGCAGGTCATGAAGAACCGCTTGCGGCCCATCGAGCTCGAAAGCCATCCGGCGATCGGCAGAACGACGGCGTTGGCCACCAGGTAGGTGGTCAACACCCATGTGCTCTCATCCTGGCTGGAGCCAAGATCGCCGGCAATGTGCGGAAGCGCCACATTGGCAATGCTCGTGTCAAGCACTTCCATGAAGGCGGCAAGCGCCACCACCATGGCGATCAGCCAGGGGTTATGCGTGGGTCTCCAGTCCTTGTTGAGTTGATCGCCGGCCACAATGTCCCTTTCGGCCCCAGTTTATTATAAAACGAAACAAGCCGTTTCGTATATAATTGCAGTATTAAACTAAAGAGGGGTGATCCGTGAACGAACTGAATGTCGAAGCGGAACCCAAACCCGCGCGTTCAGCCGGCAGGCCGCGCAGTGAAGAGTCGCGTGCTTCAATCCTGGAGGCGGCTTACAGCTTCTTGCGCCGGTTTCCTGTCTCCGGGATATCGACGATTCACATCGCCCGGGAAGCTGGCGTAAGCACAGCCACGGTGTATCGCTGGTGGTCTACGAAGGAGGCATTGTTGCTCGATGCCTTTCTGCACACAGCAGATCACGAACTTGTACTCAAGTGCGAAGGATCTCCGCTGGAGCGCCTTAAGGAGTACATACTCCAGGTCGGACGGTTTTTCACGGGTGAAAACGGCATCGTCGTCGCCCGTTTGCTCACGGCCATCCAGGACAATCCAGCCCTTCGCAAGGAGTTCTTGAAACGTGTTTACTCGCCGCGCGACAAGGAAATTCGCGCCATCGTGAACGAAGCGATCAAACAAGGCGATCTTCCCGTCGAACTGAAGATCAGCGTATTCCTCGATTCGATCGTCGGTCCTCTGCTGGCGCGTTTGCTTATCCGCCATGAACGAATCGATGAGTCGTTTGTGGCCGATGTGTTCGAGCACGTTTTGGCGGGCACTCGAGCGCAACGCGTAACGGAATAGCGGCTTTCTAGAATCCCGGGGAGAGAACGCCTGGCTCAACTTGTTGAGTTTTCCAGGAGCAGGCTTTCACGCGCTTCCCCAATGATCGGCATCGGCAATTGATCTCTATTGGCGCCAGCAGGCCGAGTCGCGTTTCCAGCCCCGACTCTGCCCCGTTTTGCAGTTCCGGATGTATCGTCGGCAAACCGTCAGCATTCAATAACGCATCAGTAAACAATCGCGTTGGACAACGCATGCGCTAAACGGAGACCGCAATGGACGGGCATGGGAGAGCTCTAGCGTCTCGATACGCCAGGATCAATCAATCTTCAGCCAAGCGGCGAGGATCGGAACCGAAAAACGGGGCAGGGCTCTGCCTTGTTCCTTTTGGTCTGCATCGGTCGGATTTCAGGCGCCTCTTTGCGCTGCTTTCGGTTCGACGAAGGCCCGCTCCGGCGTTGTTCGCCAAGTCCGGCGCTTACCACGCTGCCGAGACCACGGCCAGTAGCTCCTCGCCCGTTAGCGGAAGCGGATTGGCCTGCATGCTGCTGGCGCGGGCTGCCTTCTCCACCACGGCGGGCAGATCGGCTGGCGCGATTCCCCAGGCGCGCAGCTCAGGAATGTTGAGATCGGCGCAAAGCGCGCGCACCCATGCGACGCCGTCCTCCGCGGTTGCTTCCTTGCGGCCGGTCAGCAGGCGCGCAATGGCGGCGTAGCGTTCCAGGGACGGATGGAGCGGCGCGCGGGCCCGCAAGGCGGCTACGTTGGCGGCCATGCCGTGCGGCAGCAGCGCCGCGCAGAGCGCTCCATGCGGCGCATTCCACGAGCCTCCCAGCGGCGCGGCAAAACCGTGCACCACGCCCAGCCCGGCGTTGGCCAGCGCCAGGCCTCCGAACAGGCTCGCCAGCGCCATGTCGCGGCGCGCCTCACGGTCCGCACCGTCGCGATAGACGCGGCCCAGCGCCCCGGCGGCGCGCCCGATCCCCTCGACGCAAAGCGCATCCACCAGTGGATTGGCGCGTGCGCTCACGTACGGCTCGATCAACTGCGTCAGGGCGTCCAGTCCCGTGTTGGCTGTTACCGCGGGCGGCAGCGCGTAAGTCAGCTCGGGATCGACCAGAGCTACTCTCGGCAGCATCATGGGGCTCCGCAAGCTCGCCTTGACGCCATGCTCCGCCGATGCGAGCACGGCATTGCGCGTGACCTCGCTGCCGGTCCCAGCAGTGGTCGGCACCGCAATAAAGGGCAGCGGTGCGGCTTCAATGGCGCGCCCCTTTCCCACCACTTCAAGAAACTCCAGCGGCTCGCCGCCGTTGGTTGCGATGCAGGCAATCGCTTTTCCGGCGTCGATCGCGCTGCCGCCGCCCAGCGCAACAACGACATCGCAAGCAGCTTCCCGCACGCGCCGGGCGCCATCGCGGACCAGATCGACCGTCGGCTCGCCGGGGACGGCAAGGATCTCCGCCGAGAGCGCCGAGACAAGCCACGCCGCGCGCTGGCGTGAAGAGCCCGTGACCACGAACGGGCGAGCGCCGAAACTGCGAACCAGTTCGGGCACAGTGGCGGCGGCGCCCTCGCCGAAGACGATGCGTGTTGCGGTAGCAAACTCGAAGCGCATGGTTTCAGCCTTGTGAATCGGGGAAGACGGCGTTGTACTTCACGCTCGAGCGCGGCTCGGCCATCATGGGCGCAACCGCGTCGCGCCACTTTGCGTAGTGAGCGGTCTGTTTATGCGCGGCCGCCGCCTCCGCATCGCGGTAGATTTCGATCAGCACGAACCGCGTGGCGTCGTCCTGCTGCCGCACCACGTCGAAGCGCGCAATGCCAGGCTCCTGAACACTGGCGCGGGCGTTTTCGACGGTAGCCCGGCTGAACTCCTCCACCGACTCGGGCTTGACGTGTACATGCACGTGGACAATGAGCATCGAACCTGCCTCCGCCTCTTATCTTACCGCCGTCGAGCATTGGCAAACGGGCGCACCGCAAAGCGGAGTTGGCAGTCAGGCCTCCGGCTGCCGAAACCGGACATCGACCCCAGCAGGCCGTCTCGTGCATTGGCTAAGGGACGCATGGCGTTGGTTTAGAAATGCCGACAGCGGCCATTCGCACTGAATGCACGCTGCATCGCAGAACCCTGGCCGACTTCACGGCACTGATCTGGGCAGCCCGCGTGGCGATCAAGTATCCTATTGCCCTGCCATCCGGGAGAATTTCATGAAGATTGTTCCTGTGATCAAGTCTGGTGATTGAGAAAGATCCGTACAGTCTTACACGAGAATTCTCGACTTCGAGCGCCGCTCAATTCCACCGTCTGTGACCTTGCAAGGGCACATATTCTCTGGGCTTGCAGGTGTGCGGATTCTCCCTCCGCGCCGCTCGCAGAGTCCCGGCCCGGCTCTGGGAAGAAACAAACGTGCGAGTTCAACAAAACAAAGGCAAACCGCAGGACGTGCGTTTCATCTCCCGTGGGTCGGCAACGCCGGTGGGGGACTAAAGATAGAGAATTGCAAATAGATATTCCACCCTCATGCATGGCTCCTGTATGGTTGCGTCGGGGGACTCGAAACTGTAAGCCGCGAAGTTGCTCCCGGCCAGCCGGAGACCCCAAAATGGAGGTTTTGAATGAAGTTTCCCCGTTCGCTTTTCAGTGTCGCTATCGCGGCGGCATTTTCTGCCTCTCTGTTTGCCCAACAGGCGCCGAGCGGCTATCACAGCGTTGCCTGTATCAAAGTCAAGCCGGAAAAAGCCGCCGAATTCCGTAAGTGGTATGCGGAAGACGTTCGCAAGGTGCAACAATCCAGGGCAGATTCCGGCGCAATCGCCGTCTGGTACCTGTTGCGGTCCGTCATCCCCGCGGGCACGTCTGCAGAGTGCGACTACCTGAGCATTTCCATCTATCCAGGGGCGCCGCCGAAGCCCTTGGAGCTCCACGAACTCGGTGCCGTGCTCAAAAAAGCGGGGCTCAACACCAGCGCACAAGAATATGTTGACCGTCGTAACTCGCTCACTGAGCTGGTTTCAAACAATCTGTTCCAGAACCGAATCTCCGTGGGCGGCGCGAAAAAGGGCGACTACTTCATGGTCAACTACATGAAGGTCGTCAACATGGGGGATTGGATCGCCTACGAGAAGAAGGTTTGGCAGCCGCTGGCGGAGTCCCTGGTGCAGGCTGGCGTAACCAGCGGATGGTCGGTCAATGTGCAGGTGCTGCCCCGCGGCTCTGACCTGCCGTTTGACGCTGTAACTGTCGACGTTTACCCCAGTTGGGATGCTGTTTTTGCGGCAGAAGCCCACCTTGGGGAGCATTTCAAGAAGGCACATCCCGACATGGAAGTTGGCACAACCATGGAGCAGTTCGAGAAACTGCGCACGATCTTGTCGACAAGCCTGTTTACGGTTCAGGACATGGTGACGCCGGCAAAGTAGTTGAAGAGTCGAAACCAATCGCAGGCAAAGAAGGGACGAATCGCCATTGTTCCAATGCCGGGTTTCCCAGGTCTCGATTGTGAGACCTGGGGTTCCCGCCGCCTACGCCCCTACCCTCCAGCGCCCTGCTGAACCTACTCTGCCTGCCTGCTCAACCTGTATCCTGATTACGTTCCATTTTGTGATGGACAATGAAGGGGACTGGACTGGTGCAGGCAATGGGTTGGACGATGCGCGGAGGCCGGCTTGGGGAGGGATCCGGCGCAAGGATCGTGCCTGGCCTGCGCACACACGGGCGTCTGGCCGTTGGAAGCGCCTTGCTGCTGGCCGTAGCAGCCATCGGCGCGGGCCTGCTGGCAGCTTCTCACGGCAGCCGCCTGGCAGCGGTCGCCGTTCCTTATCCGCACGAGCTTGCCCAGGTGAGTTTTGCCGTGGCCGGCGATGTGATTCCGCACGAACCGGTGCGCGCCGCTGCCGCCGCTGCCGCCGCCGGTGACCCCACCAACTCCGCGGGCTGGGGCGCGCTCTTCAACGACGTGAACGACGTCTTTGAGAAAGCTGACTTCGGCTTCGTCAACCTGGAAACGCCCGTGGCTCCGGCCCATTCGCACGGGTCGAAGCCATTCCTGTTCGACGCGCCCGTCGCCCTGCTCGAAGGATTGAAGGCCAGCGGCATCAAGATCGTCTCTTTTGCCAACAACCACGTTATGGACCAAGGCTGGGCCGGATTTGCCGAGACCCGCGAGCATCTGCGCGACGAGGGGCTGTTCTTTGTCGGTTCCGGCGACACGGCCGCGCTCGCCTGGCAGCCGGTCGTCGTCGAGGCCAACGGCATCAAGGTGGGCTGGCTGGGCATGACCCGCTGGCTCAACGGCAACCGCAATCCCGACAAGGACGACCTGCCCCACGTGAACTTCTTCCCGTATCCGGGCGAATCCGGAGGCGCGCCGGGACTCGACGAAGCAGGAGTGCTCGAGGCCGTCAAGCAGGCGCGCTTGAAGTGCGACCTGCTGGTGGTTTCCATCCACTGGGGCATCGAGTACGCGTCCGCGTCCCGTCCGGAAGACGTGGAGACGGCGCACAAGATGCTGGAAGCCGGGGCCTCGGTGATCGTGGGCCACCATCCCCACGTGTTGCAGCCGGTGGAGACCTGGCGCACCGCGGACGGCCGCAACGCGGTCATCTTCTATTCGCTGGGAAACTTTCTGTCGAACCAGTCGCGCACGTACGTGGATGGTCTGATGCCGGATAAGGACGGCGACCCGCGCGACTCGATGATCGGCCTGTTTTCCGCCGTCCGCAAAGACTACGGCCCGGCCGGCGTGCGCGTCGAACTGGGCCACGTGGGCATTCTTCCCGTGTGGGGCGAAAACAACCGCAATGAACTTGCCGTTGGCCACGCCAAGACGACCATCATTCGCCCCATCCTGATCGACCGCGAGATGCCGCGCCTGCAAGCCCGCCTGGACGAACTGAACAAGGTTGCCGAGTTGAACAAGCTGAGCGCTGCGACCGATGCGACTGGTGCTGCCGGCGGGCTCACTGCCGACCAGAAAAAGGAATTCATCGAAGTGACGAACCGGTTGAAGCTGCTCGACGATCGCCGCAAGCTGTTGCTGGCCCGCACCGGCGACGAATATGTGGCAGACCCGCCCAAGCCTCCCGCCAAACCGTAGACCGGGCCGGGTTCTCTGCAGGTTCAGGAACGATTTGGCGATTCGCTTCCGCTGCTGGGCTCCGGTTCGGCGCAGACTTCTCCACGCAGTTGCCTGGATCTGCGCACCCAGGCCAGATCGGGCCGCGACGTTCCAGCGCCGCGCCGCTCCAACTCTGCCGAAGCGCCCGAGTAGCGGAAATACTCGCGCTGGGCAGCGGTGATCTTCAGGCCAATCTCACCAACGGACTTCATACGCATCCAACCGAACCCTTCTGCCAGATTATGAGGCCGAGTCAGAAGGATTTCAATAGCCGTTGGCCACCAGCCAGGCCTCGGTCAGTTCCAATTCAGGCTTCTTCTTGGCCTGCATCTGCGCATGCGCCAGCTTCACCAGCACATCGGCCTCCACATTGACCGGAGCCCCAGGCGAGAGCGTGTGCAGGTTGGTTCGCCAATAGGTCAAAGGAAGTATGGCAATCGCGATCGCCTCGCCATCGAAGGCGGCGATGGTCAGGCTGATGCCCTCAATGGCTACCGAGCCCTTGTGCACCATCCAGGGGCGCACATTTTCGGGAACGCGGACCTTGAGGGTCCAGTCGGTGGTGTGCTTGTCGAACTGCGGGCTCGATTCGGATATGACCGGGTCGAGCGCCGTCATCGTGCCTGTGCCGTCCACGTGACCCTGCACAATGTGGCCACCCAACGGGCTGCCTGCGGCAGTGGGCAACTCCAGGTTGACCTTGGCGCCGGGGCTGAGGGATCCCAGCGAGGTGCGGTCCAGAGTCTCCTGGGCCAGATCGGCGTGAAACAGCGTGGGGTGCACGTCCAGCGCGGTCAGGCAGACGCCGGAGACGCCCAGCGAGTCGCCCTCGCGCAGCCGCCCCGCCAGGCCCGGAGCCTCGATCGTAATGCGCCGAACCCCGCCTCTGCTCTCAAGGCTGACCAGCGTGCCCGTCTGTTCAATGATGCCGGTAAACATGGTTCCAGTGTAAGGGATCAGAGATCAGGAAACAGGGAATGGGCGGCGGCCGATCATTTGTCGATTGTCCGGGATCACTGAAAACTGACCACTGACAACTGATCACTGCTCTTCTGGCCAGGGGTCCCTGAGCAGGGAGCAGAGGCCCAAGTCGTTGCCGTAGCGCTCGACTTCGACCTCCTCCATGAGAATGGCGTGCGCCATGCCGCGGAAGGCGGGGATGGCGTCGGAGCCCATAAGCTGCGGGGAAACAAAGAGATGCACGCGGTCGACAAGGCCGCCGGCCAGAAGAGCGGTGTTCAGGCGCGTGCCGGTTTCGGTCAGCAAGGTCAGGATGCCTTCCTCGCCCAGTTTGTCGAGGACCTTGCCCAGCGGGACGCGGCCGGCTTCGGCGGGAAGCACTTCCACACGGACGCCGCGCGACTGCAACTCGTTGATGCGGCTGATGTCGTTGGAAACAGTAAAGATCACCAGATCGTTGTGGGCCGTGGCGACCATCTTCGAGTCCATGGGCATGCGCAAGGCCGAGTCCAGCACCACGCGCTGGAGCGGACGGCGGCGGCGCAAACCGCTGCGATCGGTGAGCAGGGGATCGTCGGCAAGTACTGTATCCACGCCGGTTAGAGCGGCATCGGCCTGCCAGCGCAGGGGCTGCACGGCGGCGCGCGCGGCCTCGCTGGTGATCCAGTAGGGTTGGCGCAGCGTGTGCTGCCCCGGCGGCGGCGCGATGCGGCCGTCGAGGGTCATGGCCACCTTCATCAGCACCAGCGGGCGGCGATGCTGGCTCCAGCGGGCAAAGCCCTCGTTGAGGCGGCGCGCCTCGGCCTGACAAACACCCAGCGTAACCTCAATGCTTGCTTCGCGCAGCCGGTCCATTCCGTGGCCGGCGACGGCGGGGTTGGGGTCGATGGTGGCGGCTACCACGCGACCTAAACCGCCCGCAATCAGAGCTTCAGTGCAAGGGCCGGTGCGGCCGGTGTGGTTGCAAGGCTCGAGGCTCACGTAGGCTGTGCCGCCGAGAAGGCGATTGCCGGCGTGCTGGGCGGCTACTTTGAGGGCCACGACTTCGGCGTGTTCCACCAGGTCATATTCGTGCCAACCCTCTCCGGCCACCTGCCCGGCGCGGTCGAGAATTACGCACCCCACGGCGGGGTTGGGCGAGCTGACGGCGATGCCGCGGCGGGCCAGTTCCAATGCCCGCTGCATCCAGTACCGATCTTGATCCAAAGCGTTCATTTTATTCGAGTAGCGAGTTCACGAATTCTTCCGGAGAGAACTCTAACAGGTCGGTCATCTGCTCGCCTACGCCAACGAAGCGGACGGGCAGGTTGAGTTCCTGGGCGATGGCGACGGCGATGCCGCCCTTGGCGGTGCCGTCGAGCTTCGCGAGCACAATGCCGGTAACACCTGCGGATTGAGTGAATTGGCGGGCTTGCTGGAGGCCATTCTGGCCGGTGGTGGCGTCCATGACCAACAGGACTTCGTGGGGCGCGCCGGGGATCAATTTTGCAGCGGTGCGGCGCATCTTTTCGAGCTCGTCCATGAGGCCGGTTTTGGTGTGCAGGCGGCCGGCGGTGTCAACGATCAACTCGTTGATATTGTGGGCCTTGGCGGACGATGCGGCGTCGTAGAGAACGGCTGCCGGATCACCGCCCTGGCGGGTTTTGATCATTTCCACGCCGGAGCGCTGGGCCCAGATTTCTAGTTGCTCGATGGCGGCGGCGCGGAAAGTGTCGGCGGCGCAGAGCAGAACGGTGCGATTTTGGGCACGATACCAGGCGGCCAGTTTGCCTGCGGAGGTGGTTTTTCCGGTGCCGTTGACGCCGACGAGAAAGGTGACCAGAGGGCCTTTGGATGGGGGCGCTGGAGTTGGGTTTTGGGCGATGGGAGCTTCGAGGATGGCGCGGATCTGCTGCTTGAGGAGGGCGCGCAATTCCTCGCCGCCTTCGATGGCCTGGCGGCGGGCGCGGTCGCGCAAGGCGGCCAGAATCCGGGTAGTGGTCTGGACGCCGAGGTCGCTGGCAAGCAGAGCGTTTTCAAGGCTTTCGAGGGTTGATTCGTCGACGGTGCGGGTGAGGGCGACGAGGCCTTCGATCTTGGACGAGAAGGACTCGCGGGTGCGCGAGACGGCCTGCTTCATGCGGCTGAGGAAGCCGGATTTGGGGGCTTCTTCCGGGCCGGAGTCGGGCGCGTCTGCTGTTCCGCCGAAAAGGCTGATCATGGGGTGGTCCAGACTTGAGTTTAAAGCAGAGACCAGAGATCAGGGGGCGGCGGTCCTTGAAGGCCGATTACCGATCAGTAAACCTGGGCTGCGAATGCGGCCTCAAAACGTCGGCACAGGAGGTTCCGTTCGGGGGCCAAAGGTTGGTCTGGATGGTTGCGCTTGGGGGCCAAACGTTGGTTCGGATGGTTGCGAAAAACTTCATTCACAACCGGTGATACAACCCCGGAAGAAGTTCTTTCTGCTCACAAGGTTCGGAACGGAGAGAAAAGGCCGCATGGAACTATCCCAAACACGCGCAAACAAGCGTTAAAAGCCGCAATTTGGCATGGATAAGAGGCAAAATTCGGCTTAGACGGCGAGTTTCCAGTCTTGATTTTTCACGTTTGCCGCGCCTGTATGGCCGCTCTTCGGAAGGGAGGGAACGAAGGGATGCCGCGGGGGACGATTCGGGAGCATGGAGCGGGCGGCGGAGGGAGTTTAGGGCGGTTCTCCAGTTTATGTGGCGCTTCTGACCTCGTCCAGGGTGGCTTTTTCTTCCACCCCACGGACAAAGGCCCGTCCGTGGGGACCGCGGACCCAAAAAGCCACTTAGCAGCATTGGTTTCGCTCCGCAGCAACTGGAGAACCGCTGTAGCCGCTGCCGACTTCCCGGCGATTGCCGGGGTAGTAATTTTTGCGAACGCGTTCCTCCCGGAAAGCACTGGCTCACTCGGGCGCGACCCAGCAGCGTCAAACGTGGCGTTCGACAACCAGCCCCTGATGCAACATGCCCAGAAGCAGTTCGCTGGCACCCTGCCGCAAGGCTCCTTGTGTCAACGTTGCCAACTCGCTCGCGCTTTCCGCATTCGGGGCGTTGTCGCCGATGTATTGATCCACCACCTCCCGCGCGGAGAACTGCCCATTCAGGGAGAGCAAGAGCGGCTGGAACGACCCGTCCATTTCCAGTTCCACGCCTGAAACTTTGTTGAAGATTGCGCAAGACGCTTCCGGCATATCGTAACGGCGGATCTCCACATCCGGGGACAGAGCTAACACCGCGTCCTCTTTAAAGCCATCGCCGGTGGTTTCCCCTGGCCGATCGTCCAGCGACAGTTCTCCATGCTTCATCACCGTGTGGGTAAGGCAGCCGCCCTGGCAATTCCACAGTTCCCGGTAGCTGCATTCGTTACACTCCTCCATCGGGTACAGCCGGGATTGATAAAGGCTCATGGCTCTGCGGTAGTAGGCGTGGATCTCCTCCAGGTTCTGGAACTCGTCCAGATGGCGATTCCACATCTTCGAAAGGCAGAAACAGCACCACACACTCAGATCGGGCCCGATATCGATCACGGGCGCGCAGCGCATGTTACGCTGAAGATCGACAACGCCCTTCATGAGTAACTCCCCGGCCTGCTCATAACTGAACATGCACAGCGGAACCGCGTTGTCCATCCTTACCTGCACGCCGCCTTCCTCCGCGCGCCTGGCAAACTCGACTACGAACGGAGCCATCTGCCTGTAATCCTGAAGCTTCAGGCAGGCATTGTTCGCCCCCACCACGGGTAGCGAAAAACTCATCCGTATCTTGTCAATGCCATATTTTCTCGTAAGTTCGAGAATATATTCGTATCGGGGCTGCTTCTCGAAGATATTAAAGCTCAGCGTAACGCTCCCCCGGCCGGAAATTGCCGCCAGATTCCGCTCGATCCTCTCCCAAATATGGGGCGCATAACGGTCGGGATGATCGACGTTCAGCAGGAAGACGAGGCGCCGCGGCGAAGTGCGCTGGAACAGGTCGTTGTAGCTCTCCGGCCAGGTGGCGTTGCTCAACAGGTCCACGCGCAATCCGCTCTCCAGCGCCATTTTGAGGATGCGGGGGAACTCCGGATGAAGCGTCGGCTCTCCACCCATGGCGCGAAAGAACGGATGGTTCGATCGCTTCAAAAAAGCGATCACTTTCTCCACGTCGGCCATGGACATGGTCAGTTTCTGCCCGTCGCTTAACTTCTCCTGGGCAAAGCAATAGGGACATCTAAGATTGCAGCGGGTGGTCAGGAGTACGTTGGCCATGTTCTCTCCTCATCTATGGCTAAGATCGGCCGGCGGCAGAAAGATGGTCGCCGGCCGATGTGTGGTTGGTTCCCAGGTTGATCCTAACCCGATTGGAGTTCAAGGCCGCCTTTTGCGACCGAGTTTGCGCAGTGCGCTGAACTGTGCTGTTTCAACAGGTTCGGCGGGATAGCCGGCGCCCCGATAGCTGATCGGCCCAAAGACCGGGTAGAAGATGGGATAGTAGATTGGGTAGTAGATCGGCCGGTAGAAGATGATGTGGTTGGCGATTGTGGTGGTCCACGCCACGTCGATCGGATACCCGACGGGACGGCCGATTCCCCGTCCCTGCTTGAACTCCTCCACCAGGTCCTTGAGCTTCTTCACCCGCTGTAGCTGCTGCAATTCCTCGGGTTCCAGAGCAATGTCGTGTTCTTTTGCGATCTCCTGCGGATTGTCGACCAGCTTTGTAAACAGATCGGGATCTTTCTCGCAGGCCTGCATCAATTTTCTGATTGCCACGTCCTTATTCATGATTTGTCTCCTCATAGACGGAATGGTTGCGCACGCCGGCTGAATGGTTGGGCGGCGGGGGGGGAGTTGGTGTTGACGAGGATGTGCGAAAGAGAGTTTCACTTTTCCCTTTGCTTGGGGCAGCAGAGGCAGGGGCATCCGCGAAGAATTCAGGCGAAGGGCCGAAGAGAGATTTTCCAAGCCGCTACTGCGTCGTACGTGCCCGGGCCTGTGGGGCTGCGCACTCCCGTGGAGAAAACGCTGCTCCGAGAGGCTGGGCGGCACTATATCCCCGCGCAAGGATCCATCGCTGTGCTACGAATCACGGCTCTACGTGATATTGCAAGGCCTTCGCCGAATTCCGGAAGAGGAGTCCTCAACTGTGAAGTGCGCGGGGCTGTAGCCGGTACCCTGCACGGCGATGGCTCCAGTGCGGCCGGCATCGCGAGCTTTGACTTCTAATGTGGATGGGCGGATTCAGGTTGGGGTTAAAACCTCGGCCTACCCGCCGCGTACACGGTCTTTCGGATGGAGGTGGGTGGGCTTATGCCGGGGTTGAAAGCCCGGCATACCGGGCCGCGGCTGCCGGTTGGAGTCCGGTTGGCGGCTGTGGCTTCCCAGGTCTCTGCGCCGGGGCGAACGAGACCTGGGGCTCACGGGTTTGTGGTGGAGCGGCGCGCTGGGGATGGTTACGGGGTGGGTCGCGGTTACTTCTTGAAGACGCTTGCCAGGTTGGCTCCGGCTTCGGCGTCTTCGATGACCGGGACGGTATTGAGCTCCAGCAGATCGGCCCACTTTGCGGCTCCCTTATGAAGCGCAACGGGATTGTCGGTTTCGTAGAGGGCGAATCCGCCACTACAGTCCACACTGTGCCAGCGGCCGAGGAGGGTTACGCCTTGCTGGGGCGCAGCCTCGCCGGCGAGGAATCGTTCAACGGCTTCTGGGACGGTTCCGGGAATCAGAGTCCAGGTTGACATGAATTTCATTGCTTTCGTCCTCCAGGTTTCATTTTGATCGGGGAAATTTCTCGGGATTGCCGAGGGCTGCGATTATAGGCCTAATGGACGGCTGTGGTTTCCCAGGTCCAAGAAGGGGGAATTGCGCAGCGGGGCGGGTGTGGATGGTGATTGCGGGAAAGCTTGCAGGGTGTGGCATGCGAGGCGGCGATCAGAGGCCGAATGGAAGGCGCGGGTGGTGTGCGGTTAAAAAAAAGCTTGTGTTTTGCGGGGGAGTTGGGGAAGAATCGCAGAGCGGCGCCGAAGAAAAGGCGGCGGGGGAGACTGGGCGCCGGGGTCTTGATGACGTTGGGGCGCGGAATTGGAGGGGGGCCGGATGAGCAGGGTGAGGGTGCTGGTGGGGACGAAGAAAGGGGCGTTTGTCCTGAGTGCGGATGGGACGCGGAAGGATTGGGAGGTAAGCGGGCCGTTTTTCGCGGGGTGGGAGATTTACCACGTGAAGGGGTCGGCGGTGGAACCGAACCGGGTGTGGGCGTCGCAGTCGAGCGGGTGGTTTGGACAGGTGATTCAGCGGTCGGACGACGGCGGGGCGACGTGGGGCCCGGTGGGAAACAAGTTTGCGTATGAGGGCGTGCCGGGGACGCACCAGTGGTACAACGGGACGCCGCATCCGTGGGAGTTCAAGCGGGTGTGGCACCTGGAGCCGTCGCTGACGGATGCGGACACGGTGTATGCGGGCGTGGAGGATGCGGCGCTGTTCCGGTCAGCGGATGGGGGCGCGACGTGGGAGGAGCTGGCGGGGCTGCGCGGGCATGGGAGCGGGCCGCACTGGCAGCCGGGCGCGGGCGGGATGTGTTTGCACACCATCCTTCTCGATCCGAGCAACCAGGAGCGGATGTACATCGCGATTTCGGCGGCGGGGACATTCAGGACCGACGATGGGGGCAGGAACTGGAAGCCTATCAACAAGGGGCTGGTGTCGAACTTCATGCCGGACCCGACGGCGGAGGTGGGACACTGCGTTCACCATGTGGCGATGCACAGGGCGCGGCCGGAGGTGCTGTTTATGCAGAAGCACTGGGACGTGATGCGGAGCGACGACGCGGGGGAGAACTGGCGGGAGGTGAGCGGGAATCTGCCCACGGATTTCGGGTTTGCGATCGATGTGCATGCGCACGAGCCGGAGACGCTGTATGTGGTGCCGATCAAGAGCGACTCGGAGCATTTTCCGCCGGAGGGGAAGCTAAGGGTGTACCGGAGCAGGACGGGCGGGAACGAGTGGGAGGCGCTGACGAAGGGGCTGCCGCAGAAGGATTGCTATGTGAACGTGCTGCGGGATGCGATGGCGGTGGACGAGCTGGAGGAGTGCGGGGTGTATTTCGGGACCACGGGCGGGCAGGTGTACGGGTCGGCGGATGCGGGGGATAACTGGGCGCCGATTGTAAGGGATTTGCCGGCGGTTCTGAGCGTGGAGGCGCAAACGATACCGTGACTGAAAAAGGCGCATCCACAAAAGGCGCATCCACGCCGGGGGCTGGAGAAGGCGGCGGAGCGGCGGCGATACGGGTGATTCTGCCGCAGCACCTGCGGACGCTGACGGGGGTGGATGGGGAGGTTGCGCTCGAGCTTCGGGAGCCGGTGACGGTGCGGAGGGCGCTGGACGCGCTGGAGGCGCGGTATCCCGTGCTGCGGGGGACGATTCGGGAGTATGGGACGGGACAGCGAAGGGCGTTTTTGCGGTTCTTTGCTTGCGAGACGGATTGGACGCACGAGGCGATGGATGCGGAGTTGCCGGCAGCGGTGGCGGAGGGGCGGGAGCCGCTGCTGATTATTGGGGCGATAGCCGGGGGGTAGGGCTCGTGGCATCGGCAACGCGGGGCTCAGAGGCCGCCGGGGTTGCCTTGGAATCGAGAACGTTGACCAGCGACCAGGGGCTGCCGGCCAGATCATAGTGAAACTCTCCCTGCTTATCGATAACTAACTTGCTTGCCGGATAGAGGAATCCCGTGCTCTTGGAGTTATCGGAGTCATTCAGTTCGAATTGGCCAACCTCCAGGTCGTAGGACTGGGACGGGGAATCCGGCCTGACTTCATCGAATTGAAGCGGGCGGTTGGTGATGAAGGTGATCTGCCGCCCGGTTGGAGTTACCACCATCTGGATGAAGGCGACGTCATAGGGGATAGCCCCGGTAATCGAGCAATGGCCGACCGCCCTGGTTCTGGAAAGCGCGGCGACCAAGGCTCGATCCTGGCCCTTTTCGAATGCCTGGGAGAGGATCTGCATGTCGGATGGCGGGGAGTAGTCGTCAATGGTCAGAGTTACCCTGACCATGGCGCCGGCTCGAATGTAGCTGGCCTGAATGGTCTCGGAAACAGGGTTGCCGGCGAATCCCGGGGTGGTTGCCAGCGTAAGGGTGGCCACCAGCAGCAGGCTGGAGAATCGTAACTTGCGGACGCATCGAGTTATGTTCGTGAGCGGTCTCATTTTGCGATCCTCCAGGAGATATGCTTCAGTTACGGCCCACTTTGCGCCGCAAGCTTCGAGTTATGCCGCGGTTCTGGTGGCGCTGGGTATTTGCGGCTGGAGGAGGTCATCGAAGATGGCGCGGTATTGGATCATGGCGGTGCGGAGTTCTTCGGTGGTGGCTTCGACCTGGCCGGGGCGGACGGCGATAGCGTGCGCGAGGCGGTAGTTATCCATGACGCGGGGATAGTGGACAGAGACATCGGCGGCGCGCTGGTCAAAGGCGGCCTTGGGATAGCCGCGGGCCTCAAGGAGCGCATTGATGAGGTCGTCGGCTTCAGTGACGGCGGCCATGGGATGATCGACGAAGCGGGATTGGACGGTGTGCCACTCGGCGACAAAGCGATCACGCTCGGTGGCGCCGAGGTCGCGGATTTTCAGGCCTTCCACGCGGGTTTCGCGGTCGGCCAGTTTGGCTTCGGCCTTGCTTGGGGAGCCGTGCGTGACAACGGCGCGGTCATACTCGGTTCCGAAGCGATTGCGGAAGGCCAGGGTGCGGGTTTTGCGGCGCTGCAGGTACACAAAGACGGCGATGACAGCGACCACGATGAGTACCAGCGCGGCGACGATGAGCTGGGTGTTCGTGAACTGAGAGAGCATTGCGTTCTCCTGTGCGGGTATGCCCGCGACGGCAAAGGGTGGATGGGAGGAACCTGTACTCAACCCATCATCGGCGGGCCGGCGCGGGAATGCTGGCCAGAATTGCACGGTCCGGAAGGGAGAGAGGGCGGCGGGTTTGAAGGCGCGAGGGAATTGCTCAGAGGGGAGAATGGATGGGGGCTCCGCGGGGGGCAAGAGGTTGAAGGGCATCCTGCCTGTTGGCGTAAGGGGCGCTATGTCTCTGACCGCGTGATTTCGCCCTTTAAGGTTCGCGGTTTCCCACCCTTTCGCCAGAAAAAAGGCGAAAGGATGGGGCACAGAGCTGATACAAAAACAACCGGTCAGAGATCTAGAGCAGTTTCAGGGTTAACATGCTGTAGCAGATTTCCAGCAGTGTGGCTTTTACGTCCACCCTAGCGAACAAACGTCGCTCGCTGGGGACCCTGGAGGGGAAAAAGCCACTTGCGTGCATCGGCCCCATTTACGGCAGCCCTGAAATTGCTATAGATCACTCCCATTCGCGATCCCGCGGGGTTGCGCCGCTGACTCTTGTTCTGCGCTCGTTGGCGCCGAGATCGTGTAGAAGAAGAGGCGCAAAGCGGGAGGGACGATCGGTCATCCCGTCTTCGGTTTCGCTCCAAGAGCTCTGCTGGAGGAGGTCGCGGTCGTACTCGGGGCCGAAATAATTGCGGAACGGCGCCGCTTCTTCCCGGCGATTGGCTAGAAAGGCTCTGAGAGCAAGAACGATGCAGAAGAGGAGGAGGGCTAAAGTGGCAACGAGGAGCAGGGCATTCGTAAGGTGGTGCATCGCGTTCTCCCTTGCATTGGATCTCCGCAACGGCCAAGGGGTGTATGGCCGGGCAGAGACGAACCGTGCCGAAGCTTAAAGCCCGCAGGGGCGGGAGGGATGGTCAAGATTGCTCAGTTGGGGGAAATGACGGGGTCCTACCGGCGGCTGGAGGCCAGTCCCTAAAGCTCGTGTTTGCCGGGGCGGAGCATTAAATCCTTGATAGCTTCGCGGGGTTCTTTGCCTTCGTTGAGGATTAACTCCATTTGCTCGGTGATGGGCATTTCGATGGAGTGGCGGCGGGCGAGGCCGAGGGCGGCGCGGGTGGTGAGGACGCCTTCAGCGACTTTGCCGCCGAGGCTCTCAAGGATTTCGGGGAGGTGGCGGCCCTGGCCGAGGGCCTGGCCGACGGTGCGGTTGCGGGAGAGCGAGCCGGTGCAGGTGAGGACCAGGTCGCCCACGCCGGAGAGGCCGGCGAGGGTTTCGCGGCGGCCGCCGCAGGCTACGGCGAGGCGGGTGATTTCGGCGATGCCGCGGGTGATGAGGGCGGCGGCGGAGTTGTGGCCGAGGCCGACGCCGGCGGCGACTCCGGCGGCGATGGCGATGACGTTTTTGAGGGCGCCGCCGAGTTCGACGCCGATGACGTCGGTGGAGGTGTAGAGGCGCAGGGTTTCAGAGGAGAACTCGTGCTGGATGCGGGCCCCGACTTCGGGGTCATCGAAGGCAACGGTGACAGCGGTGGGCTGGGCCTGGGCGACTTCGAGGGCGAAGCTGGGGCCGCTGAGGGCGCCGATGGGGAGAACCACGTCGGAAAGGGAACGAGGCGCGGGCGCTATTCCCGAAGAGCTGACCTGGGGGGCTGAATCTTCCCAAAAAACTTCCAGGTTTGTGTCGGGGTTTGTGCCGGGGGTTCTGTCTAGCGAGCGAGCGGCTGCATCCGCGGATGGTGGAGCGGATTCGGCGAGGCTGGAGGCGATGACCTGGGTCATGCGGAGGAAGGTGTGGTTTTCGACGCCCTTGGTGGCGCTGACGACGATCTGGCCGGGGTGGAGATGGGGGCGGATACGGGCGAGCGTGGGGCGGAGAAACTCCGAGGGGACGACGGAGACGACGATTTCGGCATCGGCGACGGCGGCGTTGTCGCCGGTGATGGCGATGGCCTCGGGGATGGAAAAGCCGGGCAGGAAGAGGATGTTCTCGCGCGGTTCGGCGATCTCCCGGGCGGCTTCGGGGCTGTGGGCCCAGAGGGTGACGTGATGGCCTCCGCGGCGGTGGAGCGAGAGGGCGATAGCGGTTCCCCAGGCGCCGGAACCGAGGACGACGATGCGGCTCATGCGGGACCTGCCTTTCGCGAGGGGGCTGAGAAGCGGGGTTCGGTGCCGGCGAGCAGGCGGCGGATGTTCTGGTGGTGTTTGGCGATGATGAGCAGGGAGACGGCGAACTGAACGGCGATGAAGAAGGGGGGACGGTCTCCGCGAACCAGGACCCATGCAAAGAGGGGGAAACTGGCGGCGCCGAGGATAGAAGCGAGCGAGACATAGCGGGTGAGCAGCAGGACGAGGGCAAAGACGGAGATGGCGGCGAGAGCCGAGGTGGGCGCGGCGACGAGAAAGACGCCAAAGCCGGTGGCTACGCCCTTGCCGCCGCGAAAGCCGAGCCAGACGGGGAACATGTGGCCGAGGACGGCGAAGAGGGCGGCGAGGGCCTCCATGTTGCGCACTGGGGCGGTGGGGGCGAGGTGGGCGGCGAGCAGGGCGCCCAGCGCGACGGCGGCCGAGCCTTTGAGCATGTCGAGAAGGAAGGTGGCGGCGGCGAGGCCCTTGCCGCCGGAGCGGAGGACGTTGGTGGCGCCGATGTTGCCGCTGCCGACGGCGCGGATGTCCTGGTGGCGGAAGAGGCGGACGAGCAGGAATCCGACGGGGATGGAACCGAGCAGATAAGCGACGGCTATGACGAGCAGGCTTACGAGGAGCATGACGAGTGAGAGTTTAGCAGGTGGAGGGCGGTGGTTGTAGAGCGAAACCGGCGGGGTGGGCTCAGTCGGAAACCATGAGCTCGCCGGGGAGGATGGGACGGGTGCGGTAAAGCTTGCCGCGGGCGGCGAGCAGGCCCATGAAGAGCAGGGCGGCGACAAAGGCGAGGAGCTTGACGAGGTTGCCGGTTTCGGTGCTGGGCAGGGTCTTCCAGAGGACGAGGAGGAGGGTTTGGGCGGCGGTGACGGCCCATACGGAGCCGTAGAAGTAACGGCGCTCCATGCCTTCGGCTTTGGTGGAGGGGCCTACGCGGGGCAGCTTGCCAAGGGCGCCGAGGAGCAGAATGAGGGCGCAGAGAGGGAAGTAGGCCCAGGCGTAGATCTGCTTCATGTACCAGACGCCGGTGGCGGCGGCGAGGACGAGGCCGGCGAGGTTGAGCAGGGCGAAGGTGAGCACGGCGCTCCAGGCGAAGGTGTAGCAGAGGCGGCGGTAAAGGGGGTTGGGCCTGTCCTCATCGAAGCGGAGGATATAGGGTCGGGGTTCGGCGCCGGGCAAGCGGCCGCGCAGGGCGGCGATGCCGGTGGCGATGAGCACGGCGGCGAGCCAGGCCCCGTTGCCCCATCCGAAGCCATGGGCAAAGAGCGAGAAGGTCAAGGGGCCGGGGGCGAGGAAGAAGACCCAGATCCAGATGGGCCAGTGCGCCAGCCGGTAGAGACGTGTGTTCCGCTCGCGGATCTTGCGCTGCCGGGCGTACTCCACTTTTCCGCGATATTGCATGGGGGTGAGTTTCTCAGGGCAGGCGGGAGGGAGTCAATCGGCGGCGGCCTGGGGTTTTGAGGCTCAGCGCTGCAGGATGGCTTTGCGGGCGGAGCGGACCTCGGCGGCGAGGACGCGCAGGACCTTGAGAGACAGGAACGGGTCAGCTCCCATGAGGGCGGTGAAGTTGTCACGGGGGACGAAGCTGAGCTGGGCGCCGGCGCGGGCGATGGCGGTGAGCGTGAAAGGCTCATTGCCGATGAGGCCGGGAAGACCAAGGAGCGAACCGGCGGCGGCCTGGCCCGACATGATTTGCTTGCCGGCCGGGGAGTTCATGGTGAGGGTGGCCTCACCGCTTTTGAGAATGTAAAGGCCGACCGGGGCGTCTCCCTGACGGAAGAGGACGCGATCTTCGCCGCAGGAGATGGGGGTGGATTGCTTGTCGAGCGCCTGGATCAGCTCCGGGTCGGCGACGAACGCGGACGGGTCGAGATTCACGTGCAGCCTCCTATGGAGGAAAACCGGGAAAAAGTGGAGCAGGGGCCCTTGTGGGGTATAGGGGCTATGGTTACACCTGTGAAGCCGGGATGTGGTGATGGGCGTCACATGCTGGTGGTTAAGCCAATGGAATTTGGTGATGGATACCACAAATTCGTGGTCAGGCCTGGGGGTTGAAGGGGATGTTGGAGCCGGATTTGGGCGGGGAGCGCGATGGCGCGGAGGGGGGAGCGGACGCGGATGGCGGCTGAGGTTTTGGCCTGCCATACGGGGCTCGGAGGCGATACTGGAACCGATCGACTCGGGGTTTCGTACCCTTCAGCAGGATGAGAGAACTCTACAGTTGGTCCTGGGTGGAAGAGCAGGTTGCCGAGACCATCGTGGTCTGGAACGACTGCGCCCGGCGCCCGTGGCAAGGCGGGCCGCAGTTCACCCCGGGAGAGCAGCGGAAGAGGGAGAAAGCGTACGACGAGGGGTTGCGAGCCGTGGAGCGGGAGGCGCGGAAGGCTCCGCGGACCCGGGCGGAGCGCCTGGAAGCGCAGCGGCGGACGGTTGCGGTATTTCCCCGCTTCGCGGCCATCGCGCTGGGCCTGGAGGGGGAGACAGTCAAACTGCTCAGCGACGGTTTCCTGCCGGCAGGCACGCAGTTTGCGCGGTGGGCGAGGCGGTTAGACCCCACCCTGAGCATGGCCGATACGATTCAGGCATGCCGCAATGCGTGGACCGCTTGCGGGTTGCAGCCACTGCTCGGCGAGGCCATGGGACTGACGCCATCCATCGTGGGATACAGCCTGCTATATCCGTACAGCGACAACTATCTGGATGATGAGAAAGTGTCCAAGGCGGAGAAACTGGAGTTCAGCGCGCGTTTTCGGGAGCGGTTGAGCGGCCGAAGACTTGAAGCGCGGAACCGTCGGGAAGCGGCGGTGTGGAGCATGGTCCAGTTGATCGAGGAACAATATCCCCGTCTGAACTATCCCAGGGTCTTTGAGTGTTTGCTGGCCATCCATCGAGCGCAGGAGCAGAGCATCGCGCAACTTAATAACTGTGGCGATTGCGATGACTCCGAAGTGTTAAAGATAAGCTGCGCCAAAGGTGGAACGTCGGTGCTCGCGGATGCTTGCCTTTCGCATGGCCGGCTCCGCGAGGAGGAAAGCCGGCTGGCGTTCGAGTGGGGCGCAATGCTGCAGTTGGGAGACGATTTGCAGGACGTGCGCGAGGATCTGCGGCGCGGTTCCGCTACGCTGTTCTCGCGCGCGGCCGCAACGGGCAAGCCGTTGGACAGCCTGGTAACTCAGTTGCTGAACCTTAGCGAGCGGGTTGCAGACCGGATGGACCGGTTGCCCAACGGCCCCGCGACGCTGAAGGAGCTGCTGCGAATGAGTTGGCGATCGGTCATCGTGATGGCTTTGGCCGACGCACAGGAATTCTTTTCTCCGGCGTTCCTGGTCGAACTCGAACGCAGTTCCGCCTTTCGCTTCGATTTTCTGCGCGCGCGGAAGAAGAGACTCGCGGGGCGGCAAGGCCTGTATGCGGTTCTCTTCGAGGCTTTCCTCGAAGCCGGCGAGGGCGACACGGATGGAATGCCTTTGCTTGCCGATGGCATGGGATCCTCGGTTGAAGTGGAGGCCGATCCTGTTCTGGAGTTAGTCGCGGCGGGTAGCTCGTAGGCGTGAAATGCGGTGCGGGACGGGGCTCGGTCTCAGGCCGTGTGATTTCGTACGTGTGATTGAGTGTCGCGGCCTCCCACCCTAGGCGCAAAAACAAAGACGCGCTGCCCCGACCCTGAGGGTACCCCGGCACCCAGGTGGGGCACCCAGCTTTGGTGGTGAGATCAGCATTTGAAGGAGGGATGGCGGCGCCGCGAACCTGAAGGGCGCCCCGGTACCCGGCCGCTTCTTTTCAAAACAGCGAGTTTTTCTGCATCCTGTGAAGCCGCGTCCTTTCAAAACATTGGGGTTTGGCTTTTGTCGTTTCCCACCCTTGCGATAGAAAGAATCGCAAGGATGGGGCACCCAGCTTTTGTGGTGAGATCAGCATTTGAAGGAGGGATGGCGACGCCCGGACCCTGAAGGGCGCCCCGGTACCCGGCCGCGTCCTTTCAAAACAACGAGTTTTTCTGCATCCTATGAAGCCGCGTCCTTTCAAAACATTAGGGTTTGGCTTTTGTCGTTTCCCACCCTTGCGATAGAAAGAATCGCAAGGATGGGGCACCCAGTTTCGTTTTAGGATGGGGCACCCAGCTTTGGTGGTGAGATCAGCATTTGAAGGAGGGATGGCGGCGCCGCAAACCTGAAGGGCGCCCAAGTACCCGGCCGCTTCTTTTCAAAACATTGGGGTTTGGCTTTTGTCGTTTCCCACCCTTGCGATAGAAAGAATCGCAAGGATGGGGCACCCAGTTTCGTTTTAGGGTGGGGCGCCCGGTTTCGTTTTAGGGTGGGGCACCCGGTTTTGGTACAACAACAAGCGGTCAGAGACCTAGTTTCTGCTGCGGATCTTGGAAAGCAGGCGGAGCATCTCGAGATAGAGCCAGACCAGCGTGACCATGATGCCGAAGGCGCCATACCATTCCATGTACCTGGGAGCGCCATAGGCGACGCCTTGCTCGATGAAGTCGAAATCGAGGACCAGATTGAGGGCGGCGATGGCAACGACGATGAGCGAGAATCCGATGCCGATGGGCCCGGAGCCGTTGATGGAAACGAAGCGGAATCCGAAGAAGCCGAGCAGCATCTGGAGCATGTAGAAGAGAAAGACGCCGCCGGTGGCCGCGATAACTCCCAGGCGAAACTTCTGCGTTACCTTGATCATTCCGGAGCGATAGGCGAGCAGCAGCACGAAGAGGGTGCCAAAGGTAAGGCTTACGGCCTGGATCGCAATGCCCGGATAGCGCAGGTCAAAGACCGCCGACAAGCCTCCCAGCACCAGGCCTTCGAGGAGCGCGTAGATGGGCGCCGTGACCGGAGACCACGCCTTTTTGAAGACGGTGACAAAGGCGCAGATCAATCCGCCGAACATTCCGATCAGCATCAGGGGCATCACATCGGCGATATCGCGCGACTGCATGAACAGGTGCCACGTCCAGGCCGCGGAGGCGATGGCGCAGATGAGCAGAACGCCGGTCTTGTTCACCGTGCCGCTCAGGGTCATGCGGTCGGCGGCGTCGATCAGGCTTCCAGACGGGCTGGCGGCAAGGTCGCGAAAGGTTTGGTCGCCGAGTGCTGGATTGGATGTCTTCATCAGTGCCATGTTTCTCTCCCTCAGGGAAATCCGGTGTGACCGCTGGCCGGGGAATGTGGTTTGTTCAAATTTGATTGCTGCTTCGATTTTAAACCACGCGTCGTGCTACTCGTAGCGGAGGGCCTCGATGGGGTCGAGGTTGGCGGCGCGGATGGCGGGAATCATGCCGCTGACGAGGCCGGTGACGGCCAGGATGAGGGTGGCCACAACGACCGAGGTGGGCGAGATGAGGAGATGGATGTCCGCGGACTCGGCATTTTTGGCCAGGGCGCTGTAGAACGTGATGCGGCCCACGAGCGCGGAGATGAGGTAGGCGAGGGCTATTCCGGCCACGCCGCCTACGCCGGTGATGGCCATGGCCTCAGCCAGGAATTGGATGAGAATGTGGTGGCGGCGGGCGCCGAGAGCTTTTTCGATGCCGATTTCGCGGGTGCGCTGCTGCACGGCGACGAGCATGATGTTCATGAGGCCGATGCCGGCGATGCCCAGGGTAAGCGCTCCGACCAGGGTGAGCAGAACCGACAGGGCGATGGAAACGATGCGGAACTGGTGGAGCTGAGACTGGAGATTGGCGACAAAGATGGCGCGGTGGTCGGAGGGGCGAAAGTGATGAGCGGCCCCCAGCGTGTTGCGGAGATTCTGCTCGACGACTTCGTTGTCGCCGCGGTAGTCGAACCAGACCCCGTCGATGTACGTGGTGTCTTTGAGATCGCCCATGGTGGAGAACGGAATCCAGATGTCGGTGTTGATGTCGTTTTCGCCTTCGACCATCTTGGCGCGCAGCACGCCGACGATAGTGAACATCACGCCGTTGAGACGGATAGATTCGCCCACCGCGTAACCGCCGGAGAAGAGCTTGGTTTTGGCGTCCGGGCCAATCAGGCAGACGTGGGCGCGCTGCTGCTCTTCCTGGCCGTTGAAGAAACGGCCCTGGTCGATATCGAGCGCGAGGATGTCCAGGCCCGGGGGTCGAACGCCGACGGCCGACCAGGTGTAGGTGTGCAGGTCGTTCTGGACGGTGGTGTCCTGGAACATGGCGGGCGTGATCTGGGTGATTCCGGGGACGGCGTTCCAGATGCGGTCGACGTCTTCGTCGGTGAGGCGGACCTTGACCCCGGCCTTGTCGCCGCCGGCCTGCTCGGAGGTGCGGCCGCCGTAGACCTCCATGTGGTTGACGCCCCACTGGGCAAAGATGTTCTCGATGGCACGGCTGAAGCCGGCGCCGTAGGCCAGCAGAAGCACCACCGTGGCGATGCCCCAGGCCATGCCAACCATGGTGATGGCGGTGCGGCGGCGGTTGTAGATCATCGCCTCCCAGGCTTGGCCGAGAATGTCTTTGAGCATGATGGGCACCAGATGTCAGAGATCAGAGATCAGAGATCAGGGATCAGAGATCAGAGATCAGAGATCAGAGATCAGAGATCAGAGATCAGAGATCAGGGATCAGAGATCAGAGATCAGAGATCAGAGATGAGAGATCAGGGATCAGAGATCAGTTGTCAGTGATGGGTAGTGCGGCGAGAATCATTCCCGACGCAGGGCTTCGATGGGGTCCATGGCGGCCGCCTTGCTGGCCGGGTAAAGGCCTGCCGCGATGCCGCAGAGCGTGAGAGAGCCGATGGCCAATGCTGCCGACCACGGCACCAGCCGCGGCGGATCGAAGCCCGGGACCTTGCCGGTGAAGAAGTGATCGAGCAGATACATCAGGCCGGCGGAGAGCGCGATTCCAATCAGCCCGCTGATTCCTGTCAAAAGCAGCCCCTCCCAAAAGAACTGCGCCAGGATGGCGCGCCGCGTGGCCCCGATGGCCTTGAGCACGCCGATCTCTTGCGTCCGTTCGGTGACTGAAACAAGCATGATGTTGATGATGCCGACTGCGCCCAGGGCCAGAGTGACGATCCCGACGCCGCCGAGAAAGATGTCCATGGCGTTGAAGATGGCGCCGATCATGTGCTCTTCCTCGATGGTGTCCCACTCCTCGAAGGCGTCTTTCAGGCTGGGGTCGAAGCCGTGGTTGCGGGCGATGACCTTATGCACCGCGGGGACGGCGGCGCCGGTGTCGCCCTTGCGCGCCGGCTGGTACTGGATGGAGCTGACGGCGTCGCGCGCAATGTTCTCCCCCTTCATGGCGAACAGCTCCTGCATGGTGCTGAGCGGGATGTAGAGCTTCTGGTTGTCGCTGTCGTTGTTGCCGCGGCTGATCGAGCCCACCTGGCCGATCACGGTGAAGGAGATGTCGTTGATGGTGACCGTTTCCCCCAGCATGGGCCGGCCGGGGAATAGAAGCTGGGCGGTTTTGAGGCCGAGCACCACAACGCGGCGCCGATCGGCCACGTCGTTGCTGTCGATGAATCGGCCCTGGGCCATGGGCACAAAGCGGACGGAGGTGAAGTTGGGCTCAACGCCCAGCACCTGGCCCGAGGTATTGGAAAATGCGCTCACGGCGTAAAGATCGCCGCGGCCCAGGTTGGCTGTCACGTCGCGCAACTCAGGCAGCCCGCGAAGGTCTGCCTCGTCGCGGAGCGTGAGCTGGTAAGGGCGCATCCCGGTATGCTGGTTGGCCACCGCGGGGATGGTGCCGTTCCACATCATCACCACGTCGTTGCCGAAGGTGGAGAGGTTGCGATGCTGGCCGGAGCGGAAGCCTTCGCCGAGGCCGACCAGAACCAGCAGCGAGCCGACACCCCAGGCAATGCCGAACATGGTGAGGAAGGTGCGCAGCTTGTTGGCCATGATGGCGCGGAAGACCTGGCCGAGAGTGTCGGAAAAACTCTGCATGGCGATTAGACGCCGAGGGAGGGCGCTCGGAGAGTGATACGCGGCGGCGGGGGCGCCGGTTCCGGGAGAATGCAATGGAAGGGCTGGAACCAAGGGGCGGCGGGTTGCGTAAGAGGGAGCAGAGGGTGACAGCGATACGCCGGCGCCGTCTGAAAATGTAGCCTGCTGCATCGACTTATTTGCATCGAATGAGCTGAGTGAGGGGTGGTTCAGGCTTTCTTCGCGTTTTGGGGAGGGTGGAGTGGCCGCGTCACGAAAGAGCAAAGCATTCTGGATCTGGGTGGGCATTGGGGTGGTGGTGGTGGCGCTTGTTGCCGGGGTTGCGGTGGTGCGCCTGGCGAAGGGCTCGACCATCGATCCCAACAAGCTGGCCAAGGTGACGAAGGGCGACGTGGCGCGGAGCGTGGTGGCTACGGGGAAGATTCAGCCGATTACCAAGGTGGAGGTGAAGTCGAAAGCTTCGGGAATCGTGGAAAAGCTCTACGTGGACATCAACAATCAGGTGAAAAAGGGACAGCAGTTGGCACAATTGGACCAACAGGAGATCTTGGCGCAGGTGGACGCGCAGAAGGCGCAACTGGCGAGCGCCGAGGCCAACGTGGGGACGTACCAGGCGAATATCGAGCAGGACAAGGTGAACGCGGCGGCGCCGGACCTGCCGATGTACAAGCTGACGCTGGACCGCAACCAGCAGATGGCCAAGGACGGGATCGTGAGCCAGCAGGCGCTGAACGACGCCGACAAGGACTACCTGGCGGCGCTGACGCGGCGGGATTCGTCGAAGGCGCAGATCGGCGTGGACACGGCCAAGCTGAAGCAGGCGCGGGCGCAGGTGCAGCAGGCCGAGGCGAGCCTGAAACAACTGGAGGAGCAACTGGGGTACACGACGATCGTGGCGCCGATGGACGGGGTGATTCTGTCCAGGGACGTGGAGATCGGCGATGCGGTGAGCTCGATTCTGGTGCTGGGCTCGACGGCCACCCTGGTGATGACCGAGGGCGACATCAACGAGGTGTACGTGCAGGGCAAGGTGGACGAGGCTGATATTGCGCACGTGTACATGGGGCAGCCGGCGCGCATCAAGGTGGAAAGCTTCAGAGACCGCGTGTTCAACGGCAAGGTGACCAAGATTTCACCGATGGGCGTGGAGAAGGACAATGTGACGACGTTCGAGGTGCGGGTTTCGATCGACAACCCCGGCGGGGAACTGAAGGCCTTGATGACGGCCAACGCGGAGATCCTGCTCGATGAGCACAAGGGCGTGCTGACGGTGCCGGAAAACGCGGTGATCTACGACAACCAGAAGAATGCGTCGGTGGAGATTCCGGATAAGAAGCAGAAGGACGGCATGCGGAAGGTGCCGGTGAAGGTGGGGCTGTCAAATGGATCGGTGACGGAGATTGTGAGCGGGCTGAAGGAAGGGGATCAGGTGGTGCTGCAGCAGTGAGAAAAGCAGGGACTAGGGAATAGGGACTAGGGAACAGGGAACAGGGAACAGGGAACAG
>Ga0181524_10001245_pt1 | contig 29597 bp, 17 predicted proteins | sample PEATcosm2014_Bin_34_FD_119761 | JGI IMG/M metagenome (GOLD analysis project Ga0181524, IMG submission 119761) | Peatland microbial communities from MTU Mesocosm Facility, Houghton, MI, USA - PEATcosm2014_Bin05_60_metaG | ecosystem: Environmental > Terrestrial > Soil > Wetlands > Peat | place... | reverse complement strand
TGGAGCGACTGGGCAGAGCCGGGGCCGAATCGGGCGAGGGGAAAACTCTCCATCAGGTTGAGCATGATGAGGGCGGCAATTCCCTGGCCGTTGGGCGGCAACTCCCAAACGGTCCAGCCGTGATAGGTTGTCGAAATCGGCTCGACCCATCGGCTCGAGAACTTGGCCAGGTCGTCCGGGGTCATCGCTCCGCCGTGGGCTTTGGAGCAGGCGAGAATCCGTTTTGCAATTGCGCCTTCATAAAAGGCCTTCCGGCCATGGGCGGCCAGTTGTTTGTAGGACCAGGCCAGGCCGGGGTTGCGGAAAATCTCTCCGGGGCGCGGGGCGCGGTCCTGCAAGAGGAAGGTGGCGGCGGCATCTGGGTCCTGCCGCAGTTTCCGTTCGCAATCGACCCAGTAGCTGGAGAAGATCTCCGTCACGGGGAAACCCTCTTCGGCATAGCGAATGGCGGGGGCCAGCACATCGGAGAGGCGTTTCCGTCCGAAGCGCTCCAGGAGTCTTGCCCAACCGTCCACTGCGCCGGGAACGGTTACGGAATGAATCCCGCTTTGCGGCATCTGGGAGATGCCTTTGCTCCGGAGAAATTCCGGCGTCAGTGCCGCGGGCGCCCAACCGCTTGCGTTGAGGCCGTAGAGTTTTCCGCTCTTGGCCTCATAGACGATGGCGAACAAGTCGCCACCGATGCCGTTGGCCATCGGAGCGAACACGCCAAGCGCGGCGTTGGCGGCGACGGCGGCATCGACGGCATTGCCGCCCTGGGCGAGGATGCTGGCGCCGATTTGCGAGGCGAGCGGATGTTCGGTGGCCACGATGCCGTGGCGCGTCATGACCATCGAGCGCGCCTGCGAGCGATCTTCGGCCTCACTGCGGGCGGGAAGGGCAGCGGCGAGGGCCATGGTGAGGAGGAGGGGATAATGTGGCTTCATAGGTGGAGAGGAGGGACCGGAGCGTGTCGAGCGTGGAGCGTGGAGCGTGGGGGAATGGACGATGGGGATTGGATGGGGACGGGCAGGGGTCGGATAGCCATATAAAAACGCAGAGACGCGAAGAGCGCAGAGACAAACGTCTCCGCGACCCACGACCGCTCAGGGCAAGTCTCATAATTCATAATTCATAATTCATAATTCATAATTCATAATTCATAATTCACACTTCTGCCTGGCGCTCAGGCCAAGAGGACCCTGACTTCTTGGTTGGCGCTAAGTTGGAGGGGGTCGGAGAGGGTCAGTGTGAGGCGGTTGTTCGAGAAGGAGTGATCGGCTTGGAGGGGGCGGCCATCGAGTTCGACGCGGACGGTCGCAGGGCGGAATTGTTCGGGCAGCGCGAGGGTGAAGGTGGCGAGGCGCAGGCTGCCCCATTTCAGGGCCAGGGTGGCCTCGACACTGACCGGGGCGTTGAGCGGGGACATCTCGAACTTTTGGGAATAGGTCCCCCACCCTTCCGCCGTGGTGAAGGCGGCTTTGAAGTTTTCAGGCGCCAGGCGCGGGGCAAAACCAAGGCGGCCTTTGGGTCCGTGGTACTCGAATCCGCAGGCGGCGAGGAAGATGCCGTGGCTGGCCATGCTGCGGGCGTAATGGTCGCCGCACTCGACTTCATTCCAGGGGTTGCGCCGGGAGGCGTGGTAACGGTCGTGGACGGCGCGGGTGACGGCCAGGCCCTCGGTCAGCAGGCCCTCCCAGATCATGTGGCCGGCGGCCCGGTACTCGAACCCATTCATGCATTCGTTGAAATAACCGGCGGCCCAATCCGGGCCTTTGCCTTTGGCTTGAGCGTAATCCCAATCCGAGCGCGGGAACGTACACATCAAGAGACCAGCCTCGCCCGGCATGGCGTACCAGCGGCCGGACTTGTAGGCGGCGCGGTACGGTCCGACGTCCGGGGTGAAGTTATAGCGCCAGAGAGACTTGAGGGCGGAGAGCGTCTGGCTGGCCGGGAGCACGCGCGGCAGGCCAACCTGAAAGGCCCAGCTCTGGCCGAAGACCTGGTCGATTTCGCAACCGGTGCCGGAATTGATGGCGTCCAGGTGATTGGGGTCGGGCTTGTTGATGAAGTATTCGCCGTCGAAGAGTTGGGCCACGATATTCTTCTGTCCGGCCTCGAGGATGGTCCGGCAGCGGGCTGCGAATTCCTTGTCGTCCATTTCGAGGGCCATGGTTTCCGCGGCCAGCAGGGCCGCCAAATATAGTCCGCTCAGCCAGGCGACAGGCCCGAACCAATCGGTGTCGAGGGTGTTGTGCTGGTTGGTTTCGATGAGGCCGTCGCCGTTGCCGTCTTTGGCGATGAGCCACTGGGTGGCCTTTTTGATGGCCGGCCAGTTGCGTTTGAGGAAGGCCTCATCGGCGGAGGCCTGGTGTTCGCGCAGGGCGCGGAGGACCGTGCCGGCCTGGGCATCGATGGCGGGGAAGTTGATGAACTCACCGCGGAAATGAATGGCGCCGTCGGCTTGGAGGGCCAGGCCGAAATCGACCTTCTCGCGTGTGAGACGTTCGAGATCGGGAAAGAGGCGGGCGACGGCATGAGCGTATTGCCAGACATGGCCGCAAGTGCCCTCGCAGCAGCCGACGCCTTCCCAGCCGTAGAAGCGGCCATCGGCAAAGCGATGGCAGGTGGAGGTGGCGAGGATGGACGCGTTGAGGAAGGTGCGGTCCAGGAACCAATAAGGGAACGTGGAATCGTACCAGGTGTCGTGCCAAAGACGGGTCTGGGAACTCAGACGCGTGAAGTTGTCGCGGACATAATGGGCGACGGCCAGGGCGGAATCAAAGCGCGTGGCGTAGTATCGGCCTGGCGGGAGGCGGTTGAGTTTGAGGTTGGGGAAATGCCAGGCGAGGACGAAAGTGGCTTTGGCAGAGGCGCCGGGGGCAAGTTTCATCTTGCGCGTCAGAGAGCCGGCCAGCTTTTGGCCGAAGGGTTTGAGGGTCGAGGCGGCAGCGGGATTCCGAGCAGCCGGGTCGTTTCCCTGCGCGCTACCGGCTGAAACCTGCGTTCCGGGCGCGGTGGTGGCGGCATTCGCCGGAACTGGTTCTTTCAGTTGCGAATTGGCTTGACCGGGAGGCGAGACTTCTGTGGTTCCGAAGTCGCCGGGCTGCTGGTCCAGGAGGGCCAGGCCGAGGGTACCGAAATCACTCTCCTGGGCCAGCGGACCGAAGGGCTGGCGCGGTTGGTCGCTGAAGATGATGTCATCGACGCCAATGTTGCCCCAGGGGCCTGATTCCTGATCGACAATCTGCAAGGTTGCGGTCTTGCCGGCCCAGCGGCGGACATCCCAACTCACGGGGCGCATCCTGTTGCTGTCCTGGCCGGTGGCGGTGAGGACGACCTGGCTCTCGATGAGCAGGTTGATGCAGGTCCTGCCCTGGTGGGCGCCTCCGCCGACGAGGAAGGTGATGTAGTGGCGCTCGATTGTGAAGGGAGGGCTGGTCAGGGTGCCGGTTGCGGCGTCCTTTTCCGTCACGCTGTTGCCGGGGGCGGAGGCATGGCTGTTGACGACGCGCTTGCCCTTGCCGCCAACGTCGCCCTGGTAATCCGGGATTCTGGAGATTTCAACCGGGCCGGCGCCGAAGGCGGTGCCGGTGACGGTCCATTTGCCGTAGGTGTCGGTTTCGAAATCGGCGAAGACGATGTCGGGCCTGGGGGCGAGGGACGGCGCGGGGGCATCGAGGGCGGCGCACTCCAGGAACAGGAACGGTGGGGCGTGGGTCACGGTGCTGCCGAAGTGGACGAGCCGATTGCGATGGAGGCCATCGCGGGTCTGGCCGCTGAAGAGGCAAACCGGGTTTTCAAGCCAGCCGGTCAGTTCCACTTCCAACTCAGCGTCGCCTTGGTTTTTCACGGTGTATTCGAGTACGGTGGCCGGAAGGGAGGAATCATCGGTATTGAGCGGGATGAAGGGCGAGAAGGCCTCGAGGCTGACGGCGACCGGGCAATCGGGATCGTGGTATTCGACGTAGGCGATCGGGTATTCGCCGACGAAGGAGATGTCGCGCCAATAAGGGCGTTCGAGGGGCCATTGGCGGGTCTGGCCGGCGGTCGTGAGCCGGAGGGTGAAGCCGTGGTCGAAGGGCGAGGCGGGCCTCATGGGCTTGGCGTAATGTTCGGCGCCCGTGCCGACATATCGGTTGAAGATGTCCCAATGCCATAGTTTGCCATCGCCTCCTAAATAGAGCTGGCCTGCGCATACGCCGCCGATGGGCATCCCGATTCGTTCGAGGTCCTCGCCGCGATAGACGGTGCGTTGGCCGCGGGCGGTGAGCGACGCGACCCATTCGGGCCGCAATTTCTTGTCGGCCGGGACCAGCTTCTCGAAGTCCTGCCGCGTGAAAGGGCCGGCCATGGCCTGCATGGAGGGAAAGGCCAGGGCGCCGGCGCCCAAGCCGAGGAGTTTGAGGAAATCCCGGCGAGGCCAGCCGGGCGTGGAGAGGTGTTCTTGGGGACCCGCTGTATTTGGAGCGTCCCGTTTCCCCTCACCTTGGCCCTCTCCCTCGGGGAGAGGGAGAATCGTCGTCAGCCTGTCGACGAATCCAGCGGCGTTGGAAAGTTCGAGAGCAGGCCCCGGCTGCCCCCTCTCCCTTGGGGAGAGGGGAGACTGGCTGCCCGACAAATCAGGAGAATTGCAGGCACAGGCAGGCTTAGTGCATGTCGAGGGGGAGGCGGGTTTCATTGGGGGTTTATGCGAGGTGAGATCCCAAAAGGGATAGTGATTCATAGGGTTTCGCTAACTGGAGGGCGTAGCGCAGACTCCTGGTCCGCGCTGAAAGCGCACAGCATACCAGCCGCTCTCCCAGCCAAACCGTTGAAACGGTTGCAGTGCCCCGGGCGCCTTTTTACACCGGGCTGAAGCCACGGTGTTAATGAGACGTCTCGCCGGGGTACGAAATACCCGGGCTGATGGTCTGCGCTCAGCATTGGGCGGCGGTTTCATAGACGGCGAGGATTTTTTCGGGAGGGATGTCGGCCTGGATGTTGTGGATGGCGGCGAAGACATAGCCTCCGCCGGGGCCAAGGAGGCTGACCCGCTCCCGCACTTGGCGGCGAACGTCCTCGACGGAGCCGAACGGGAGGGTGGTTTGGGTTTCCACCCCGCCGCCCCAGAAGGCAAGGTCGCGTCCGAACCGGTGTTTGATTTGGAGCGGGTCCATGCCTTTTGCCGAGGTCTGGAGCGGGTTGAGGGCGTCAATGCCGATCTCGATGAAATCCGGCAGGATTTCCTGGATGGCGCCGTCGCAATGGATGAAGACCTTGGCGCGGGTGCGGGCCTTGACGAACTCGATCCAGCGGCGCTGCCTGGGTTTGAAGATTTCGCGATAGAGACGCGGAGAGATTTGGAGGGCTGACTGCGAGCCGAAGTCGTCGTTCATCTGGATCGCCTCGATAAAGGGGCCGGCGACGGCCAGGAACCTGTCGAGGATCGGGAGGTCATGGGCCAGCTTGGCATCCAGCCAGTATTCGACCAGGTCCCGCTCCGAGGCGAGTTTCATCATGAAATTGTCGAAGCCGAAGAGGACGAGGCCGATCTCGAAAAAGGAGCCTAGCAGGTTGGACAATCCGGCGAAGAGGGCCTTGTCCGTTTTGTGGAACACTTCCTGGACGCGCTTCTTCAGGTAATCCTCCTCACGGGTTGTCCACGGGTCGGGCCAGGTGAAGCGGTCGATGTCGGCGGTGGTTTTGGCGTTGGCCAAAGGGGCCAGGCAGACGTCGTAATAGAGCGACTCCGGGGCTCGCCGGGCGCAGGTTTGTCCCTGCCAGACGACTTGGAATTCGCCGTTAGGAGCGACGATTTCCTGGCAGGCCTCGGGCACCAGGCAAGGCCGGCCGTCGGTCAAGCGTCCGGGTTTCCAGCGATCCAGGGCCAGGAACGGCATGCCGGTGGAAGGGCCGAGGCGATGGAGGCTGAGGACGTCGGCGCCCAAGCGGTCGAGGACCGCGAGGGAGGGGTCGGCCAATTGCTGTTTGACATCATAGACGCGGACATCCTCGACGAGTCCGAGGTAATCCAGGAGGTTGCGATAAGCGATGGCGCTGATGCCGGTCACACGGCTGGCGCCGAGGTCCACCGGGACGCGGTCAGGCTCCCGGTGGTTGAGGGCCATCCGCACACGTTCACGACTGGTCAGCGCGCGCATGGGCTCCTCATTCTTTGGCATCCGAATGGGAATGGCCGCCGATGCTGATGAGATGTTTGGCGGTATGGATGTACATGCGGCCGCCGGCCACTGCGGGCGTGCTGTGAGTGATCTCGCCCAGGGGATAGCGCGCGAGCAATTGGAAGCGGTCCGAGGCTGCCAGCACAACGACCTCGCCGGTGCTGGAAACGCCGAACAGGCGAGCATCGACACAGACGGGCGAGCTGAAGAAGTGCTTGCCGAGGCGCTCCTGCCATTTGACTTCGCCTGAGGCGGCGCGCAGGCAGCTTACGACTCCATCGTCGCCCCAGAGAAAGAGCAGTTGGCCGACACAGATACTGGTAGGCACGTAAGGGGCGGCGCGGCGGACAGTGTAGGCCAGCTCGGGTTTTCGATTGGCGGCAGGGTCGCCTGGGCGGGCGGCCACCAGGTAGTTGCCGCCCTCGCCACTGCCGCACGCGGCGACGATAAGCCCGTCGGCCAGTATGGGCGAACTGACCAGGCGCTTGTCAAAGACTCCCGCCAACTCCCAGAGCACCGCGCCGGTGTCGGGGTCCACGCCGGAGATGCCATGCGAATGGCTCGTGAAGATGAGCTGCGGTTTGCCCGATTCGGGTTCATAAAAGCATGGGGTCGAGTAGTTGGCCTCGGTGGTCTTGCGCGGGGTCTTCCATCGGGGCTCGCCTGTGGCGGCATCAAGGGCAATCCAGAAGCTTTGCCCGTCCTGCTGATTGGCGAGAATGACCTTGTCCCGGTAGAGGATGGGCGATGCGCCGCCACCATGTTGGCTGCGGAAGGGGCCGAGGTCTTTTTCCCAGGCCCTGCGGCCGTCGTGCTCGAAGGCGGTCATGATGATGCGCTCGGGCACGCTCCGGCAGACATAGACCCGGCGCTCATCGACGGCAGGGCTTCCCGAGGCAACCGTGTTGAAGGGGTGTCTGTGGTAGGATGTGAGCGGCAGCGCCTCTTGCCAGAGGACATTTCCCTGGTCTGCGCTCAGGCAAAGCACCCAGAGCTGGTTGGCGCTCGCGTCGCCAGTGGTGAGGAAGACCTTGTCCCCCCACAAGACCGGTGAGGAGTGCCCTGGCCCGGGCAGAGGGGCCTTCCAATTGATGTCTTGTTCGGTCCAAACGGTCGGGATGGTCTTGGCGAGGCTGACGCCTGAGCCGTTAGGCCCGCGAAAGCGGGTCCATTCCTGGCCCGAACATACGGCCGGCAAGGCCAGGACAGTCAGGATGATGCAAATCCAGCGAGCAAGAGAGTGCTTCATGCCGAAGAAATGATCTATCAGAAGGCGCAGGCCGCGGCACGAAAAAGTTTCATTCTGGGTAAGGCCTCTGTGGAGGCGGGATTTCAAACCACGGATGGACACCGATGGACACGGACAATGCCTGAATCCGTGTTCATCTGTGTCCACCCGTGGTTGAACCCCCGGCTGGGATCCTTCATGACGGCGCCCCGTGTCCTCCTGCATAATCCTCACGGCGAGAGCACCACGCGGTAAAACCGTCGCGGGCCGTTCGTGACGGAGTCCGTGGCGCTGAGCATCGCTCCGGCTGCGGTGCCGGCGCCGCCCAGGTTGGTCCAGTTGGTCGAACTGAGGTCGGAATTGAACTGAAGCTGGTACACCCCTCCAGCCTCCGTGGTCCAAGTCAGGCTCACCATAGTGTTGGTTAGCGTCACCACCTGGAGCACCGGCGCCGCCGACGCTACGGTCAGTCGGAAAACAGTCCCGCCCCCGCCCTGGCCGCCGCTGGAAGTCGTCCCATAGAAACTGCCGTCGTTGCCCTGCACCAGCGCGGCAGTGGGCAATGCGCCATCATTGCCGTCAGTGAATGAATACAAGGTGGTAAGCGCCCCATTGGTGCTGATTTTGAACACGGTGCCATAGTCGGGGCCGCCGTATGAGCCGCAGGTCGTGCCGTAGAGATAGCCGTCGCTGCTGCGCACCAGAGCGGCTTCAGGGGACGTGCCATCATTGACGCCGCTGAATGAATGCAAACTGGTGAGCAACCCATTGGTGCTGATTTTGAACACGGAGCCAACGCCGTTCGTGCCGCCACCTTCAGTCGTGCCGTAGAAATTGCCATCGCCACCCTGCACCACGCCAAAGGGATTTGCGCCATCATCGCCGCCAGTGAATGAATACAGACTGGTCAGCGCTCCATTGGTGTTCATCTTGAACACCGTGCCGGCGTCGTTCGTGCCGCCTTCCCAGGTCGTGCCATATAAATTGCCGTCGCTTCCCCGCGCCAGCGCGGCTCCGGGACCCGCGCCATCAATAGCGCGAGTGAATGAATGCAACTTCGTCAGCACCCCATTGGTGCTCATTCTAAACACGGTGCCGGCGTTGTACGCCCCGTCGGAGTAAGTCGTACCATAGAAATTGCCGTCGCTGCCCTGCACCAGCGCGGCCTGGGGACCTGCGCCAACACTGCCGCCGGTGAAGGAAAAAAGGCTGGTCAGCACCCCATTAGTGCTGATTTTGAACACGGTGCCGTCGCCGTTCGTGCCCCCGCTGGAAGTCGTCCCGTAGAGATTGCCGTCGGTGCCCTGCGCCAGCCCTGCCTGGGGATCGCCGCCGTCCTTGCCGCCAGTGAATGAATACAGAGTGTTCAGCGGCACACTGATGCTGATCTTGAACACGCTGCCGGAGTTGTTCGTGCCGCCGGTTCCTGTCGTGCCATATAAATTGCCGTCGCTTCCCTGCACCAGCCCATTGGCACCTTCCGCGTCCTTGAAAACCTGGAATGAATAAAGGCTGGTTAAGACCACGCCGGCTGAGGCTCCAAAAGCCGGCAGCACCAACAGCACTGCCCAGAGCACTCGCATAAACGGAGCCAAAACGGGCTTCCTTCCAGGGACCGGCTCGGTCATTGCACGGGTTCGGCTTCCGTGATGGAGAGTCGAGGGCCGGGTTTTCATTGATGTGAATTCGGATTTCATGATCTCTTCTTCAAGTGAGCCATTCTTCTTTACCACAGTAGTAAGACTAAGGCAAGCGGCCAACGAAGAGCCGCCCCCCGGGCAGGGCCAGTGACAAAGTCGCGGAGACAGGCCCCATTCCCTGACTCTAGGAGACGACGCAAGGAGAAAAAGAAATTCCCATTCGTGCAATCCGTGCAATCTGTGGCTCAAAAATCAGATTCCAAGTGCTCGGCTGCGGCTTCGCCGCGCTGTGCTCTTTGATCAGGCGTGGCGGCGGGTGAGTTCGGCGGCGTCCACCAACTGCCAACAATCCTCCAGCGTGATCGCGGCCGGCAGTTGCGGGCAATTGAGATATGGCTGGCAACCCCCGGCAGCGGTGGGTATCCTCTCTGCGTGCGCCATGCCGCCTTCATGTTCCACTGCCTTATCTTCCTGGCATGCACCGCGCCTTCCCTGCGCGCCGGCGATTGGCCCCAATGGGCGGGGTCCGATGCCAAGAACATGGTCTCGGCGGAAAAGGGCCTACCCGATTCGTTTGCGCCGGGGGAAAAAAGGGCTGACGGCACGATTGACCTGGCCACGGCCCGGAACGTCCGGTGGGGAGTCAGGCTCGCCAATGCCGTTTATTCCACCCCTTCCATCGCCCAAGGGAAAGTATTCGTGGGCGGCATGGAGCAGGGCAACGGCATCTTCGTTTGCCTGGAGGAGGCGACCGGGAAGCTCCTCTGGAAATGGAAAGCTCCCCCAAAGAAATTCCCGAAGGACGTTGACGGTTTTCTTCTCGGCATCCACGAGATCCCCCCTCAGATGGGTGTATGCTCGACGGCGGCGGTCGATGGGGACCGGGTCTATTTCGTGAGCCACCGCTTCGAGGTCGTGTGCCTGGACGGCAACGGGCTGGCCGGGACGGAGCCTACGGAGGCGCGCGTGCTCTGGGCCTTCGACATGCAGGAGAAGGCGGGCGTCTTCCCCTGTGATACGGCCAACGGCTCGCCGGTCATTGACGGCGACTTGCTCTACGTGCAGACGTCCAATGGCATCGATCGCAATTCGTTCAGCGAGCCGCAAAAGGAAAAGAACCGCAAATTCCCGGCCCCGGATGCGCCCAACGTCATCGCCCTCGACAAGCGCACCGGCCGGTTGGTGGCCACCGATGACACGCGCATCGCCGACAACCTGCTGCACGGGCAGTGGTCGTCGCTCTCGCTGGGAAAGGTGGGCGGGCGGAAGCTGTTGTTTTTCGGGGGTGGCGACGGCTGCTGTTACGCCTTCGAGGCGCTGGCGTCCGTGCCGGAGCGGCCAGTGCGGCTGAAGACGGTTTGGTGGTATGACTGCATTCCGCCGGAATACAAGGCGGCTGCGGGCGAGGACCGGGTCACCCACTATTGCCTGGGCGACAAGCGGGTCAAAGGCACGCTCAACCCGCATGACGGGACGTTCGTGGGAATGAGCGAGATCATCGGCACGCCCGTGTTGGTCAATGACCGCGTCTATGTGGCCCTCGGGCGCGACCCCGAGCATGGCCGGGGGCGCGGCGCCATGCACTGCATCGACGCGACCGGGACCGGCGAGATCACGCAATCGGGCCGGGTGTGGCTCTACCAGGGGCTGGATCGGACGCTCTCGACGGCGTCAGTCGCGGATGGCCTGGCCTATATTTCCGACGTGGCGGGCCGGCTGCATTGCCTGGATGCGGAGACGGGAAAGTGCTACTGGGTGCATGAGACCAAATCCGAGACGTGGGGCTCGACCCTGGTCGCCGATGGGAGAGTGTACATGCCGACGGCGAAGTACCTCTATATCTTGAAGGCGGGCAAGGCGCTAGAGGTCCTGGATCGCGTCAACCTCGGGTCCAGGGTTTTCGCCTCGCCCGTGGTGGCCAACGGCACCCTGTACCTGGCCACCTCTGGAGGCTGGTTGTGGGCGGTTGAACAGAGGAAGTAGCCGCTTGAGCCAAGGATGGAAAGGCATGAACGCATCTGGCTGTCTCCGGTCAACAACAGAACCCGTCCCGGTTGAACTCGCCAGAGCGCCTTTCACTCTTGTGCGTAGCCGTTCCCTGGTCCTAATCTTAATCCAATTGAACCGCCTGCTCGACCGAGAAAAACCGGAAACCTAAAATGCCTGAGACCCGCAACTATCCCAACTGTTACATCATCGCGGGGCCGAACGGCGCGGGCAAGACGACGTTTGCGACCGAGTTTCTGCCACTTTACGCCGATTGCCGCAATTTCATCAACCCCGACCTGCTGACCCGGGCCTACTCGCCGTTCGATCCGGACGCCGGCATCCTGCGCGCGGGCCGCGCGGTGCTGGAACGTGTTCAGGAGTTCACCAAAGCCAGGATGGATTTCGCTTTTGAAACCACTTTGTCGGGCCGGACCTATTTGCGGGTGCTGCATGGCATGAAACAGGCCGGGTTTCGGCTGCACATGTATTACCTCTGGATTCCAAATCCGGACCTGGGCCTATTGCGCATTCGCGACCGCGTAGAAAGCGGGGGGCATAACGTCCCTGAACGGGATGTCCTGCGGCGTTTCGGTCGCACGCTCCGCAACCTCTTCCTCCTTTACCGGCCCCTTCTTAACACGCTCCAGTTCTTTGATAACTCCTCAAATGTCCCGCGTTTGATTTTCAAGGATGACGAGGGCAGAATTACGATTGGCGACGCAGCGCTTTACGGGCAATTACTGCGGCAGTTTACACCATGAAAAAACAAAGTGAATTATCTCTGGCGGAGAAGGCGATGCAGGCCCTGACCGAGGCCGTGGCCAAGGTCGTGGAAGATCATCGCCGCCGGGGCAAGCCGCTCGCCGTGTGGCGCGATGGCAAGGCGGTCTGGATTTCCGCCGAGGAAGCTGCGCCGATTCGCAAAACTCGGCTTCCTCGCAGAACCAAATCTCATGGCGCTTCCAGCAGGGACGTTTCAGACGCCAGCCCCCCGTCTCATTAACACCGCCGCTTCGGCGCGGTGTACGTATGCGGCGAGCCGTCCCAGCCGTTTCAACGGCTTTCCGCCCGCCCAGCCAAACCGTTGAAGCCGTCGCAGCGCCCCAGGCGGCTCTTTACACCGAGCTGAAACCATTGTGTGACCCCCATATTCTGCCAGAGAACCGGAAAAGAATAGACGCAACGAACTGCCTGCATTTAACTCTCCCCAACGACACCAGCAAGAAACATGAAGAGACTCAATAATGGAAGAAATCTGATCCTACAAAGCGCGGGTATGCAAGGCCGAGCGCCCGGAGTGCTCAAGTTCCTGGCGTCATTCGCGCTTTGCTGCGGGATGTTTCCGGCGGCGGCTCGGGGAGCCGAGGCCCCCGCACCTGGCCAGGTTCCGGCTGCTGTGTTCGACGGCCAGAAAACGGCCTGGCATGGGTTCGACCGCTACGACTTCTTTATGGACGAGGACACCCTGGCCATCAAGACGGCTGGGGGCGATGCCAAGGGGCAGCGGCGGTGCATCGTCGTCTGCCCGAAGACGGCGGCTCCCGGCAACCCGTGGTCCTGGCGGGGCTGTTACTGGGACCACCAACCGCAGACGGAAATTGAGCTGCTCAGGCGGGGTTTCCACATCGCCTACATCACCGCAGACGCCTCGCTCAAGCCGGACAAGAAGTGGGACGCCTGGTACGAGTTCCTCACGGACAAACATGGCCTGTCCAGGAAGCCGGCCTTCATTGGCATGAGCCGCGGCGGCGAATATGCCTACTCCTGGGCCACGGCCCATCCCGACCGGGTGTCCTGCATCTACGCTGACAACCCCGGCGGAAACCGGGAGATGCTGTCGAGACTCGGCGACCTGGCCAGGAATAATGTGCCCCTGCTCCAGGTCTGCGGCAGCATCGATCCCATCCTCGGGAAGTTCGGATTGACCATCGAGACCCTTTACCAGCAGTTCGGCGGGCGAATCACCATGATGATCAAGGAAGGCGCCGGCCATCATCCGCACAGCCTGCGCAATCCCAAGCCAATCGCGGACTTTATCGAGCAGAGCTGCCAGCCCTCCGCCGGCACTCCACCGGATTTGGTGGGCGCCAGGTTTGCGAAGACGTGCTTCTATAGCAGCGAGAATTCGTATCGCGACTTCCCGGACGAAGGAACGCGAGTCACCTGCCGGGGCCCCGCATTTACTGAGTGCTATGACCGCTACGCGTTTGAGCTGGGCGGTGTCGAGGGAACCATCGACGTCATCATACCCCGCACCGCGGCACCCGGTAAGCCGTGGGTATTCCGGGCGGGGTTCGCCGCTCGGGATGCAGTCGTGGACCTGGCCCTGCTGGCCAAGGGTTTTCACATCGTCACCGGCCCGGTGCCCTATAACGCCGACGGCCCGCTGCACGCGCATTGGGATGCCGTTTACAAACAACTCATCGGCCACGGGTTCTCTTCCAAACCAGTGATGGAAGGCGCCGGCGGCGCGGCCGGCGAGGTCTATGCCTGGGCCATCGAGAACCCGGACAAGGTCTGCTGCGTCTATGCGGAAAATCCGGTCCTGCGCAGCAAAATGTCGAAAACGCCGCCGCTGGACCAGTTGGCCCCGCTGGCCAGGGCGGGCGTGCCGCTCCTTCACGTCTGCGGCAGCCTCGATCCCTGGCTCGAGAGCCAGACCCGCGTGGCTGAGAAACGCTACAAGGAACTCGGCGGGCAGCTCACCGTCATCGTCAAGGAAGGCGAGGGACATTATCCGCTGGCGCCAAGGGACCTGGAACCGGTGCTGGATTTCATCACCAAGGCCCAAGGCGCATCGCTCATGGCAAAAACGGTCGCCGGCACGATCGCTTCCAGTTCCGGCGCCAAGCTTGCCGCGGAGGAGCCTGCCGCCTCGTCCTCCGCTCCCAAGCTGCCGGGTGTCAGCGCGGCCATGCAGGCGGCCGTCGAGGCCGGCGAGGTTTCCGGCGTCGTCACGGTAGTCGCCACCAAGGACAAGGTCCTGCATTGCGAGGCGACCGGACTGGCCGACCTTGCCACCAAGGAACCGATGCAGCCGGACTCTCTTTTCTGGATTGCCTCGATGACCAAACCCATCACCGCCGTCGCGCTTCTGATGCTCCAGGATGAGGGCCGGTTGGACGTCGCGGCTCCGGTCGCCAAATACATCCCCGAGTTCGCCGCTCTCAAAACGCCCTCCGGCCAGCCCGCCAATCTGACCATCGCCCAGCTCATGACGCACACCTCCGGCCTGGGCGAAGCATACGGCGCGGAGGCAGCCAAGGCCCGCACGCTGGCCGACCTTATCCCGCTGTTTCTGGCTGCGCCCATGCAATACGAGCCGGGCGCCAGATGGAAATACACGCAGTCCGGCATCAACACTGCCGCCCGCATTGTCGAGATCGTGAGCAGCTTGCCTTTCGATGTCTTTGTCCAGCGGCGCATTTTGGACCCCCTCGGCATGGACCACACGACCTTCTATCCCGCCCGGAAGCCGTCCGCGCGCCTCGTCATCGCCTGCAAAAAGAACCGGACTACGGGCGCCCTGGAGGCCGCGCCCCCGCTCGCGGGCTTCGGCGTCGAAGGCCGCCCGCCGCTCGGCAACGGCGGCCTCTTTTCCACCGGCCCCGATTACGCGCGTTTCTGCCAAATGCTGCTGGCCGGAGGAACATTCGGAGGCAAACGCTATCTTAGCCCGGCGGCAATGACGTTGCTCACGACCGTCCAGACCGGCTCGCTGCCAACCGGTTTCTTCCAGGTTCCGGCGCTTGCCGATTACGGCGCCAACTACGGCTGGGGTATCGGCACCTGCATTTTGCGCGCCCCCCATCCGGGCGTCGCCGGCATGCTCTCCGCCGGCACCTTCGGCCATGGAGGCGCGTGGGGCACCCAGGCCTGGATCGATCCCGTGCGCGGCGTCGCCTACGTCCTCATGATCCAGCGCCCCGATCTCGGCAACAGCGACGCCAGCGACCTCCGCCGCGCCTTCCAACAAGCCGCTGTCGACGCGCTCTGGCGGCGCACTCCATAAGGGCGCCGCCCCGACCGAGAAGTGCTTCAACTTTCTGGCCGATGCCTCGGCGTGTTGTCCCGGAGGGATGGCTGAGGCACCAAGGCGGGACGGCGTTTAGCCGTTCTGAGGTCAGAGTTGGGAAACAGAACCAGGACCACCTCACCTCACCGCGCCGGGGATTGATCATAGATGGCAGTCTCAGGACGATCCCAGTCCTCGGAGAAGGTTCTCAGCCGGGCGCGAAGGTCGGCGGCCTGCGTTTCGTCAATACCCCGCGCTCGCAGGTCCACGGCTCCTGGTTGGGTCTAAGCCTTCGCAAGACCGCCAGGAGCTCGGACTCGAGGGTCTCGATCTGTTCCTCAAGCGGTCATGAACACAAATGGCGCTCGCGTTCAGCCGCAACGCGGTTGTGTAACAAAGCCCAGGGTTGGACCGGAGGGACAACCCTGGGTAGCGGCCTCAACGGGGGGAATGGCGCTTACTTAGTGCCTAGGAAACTCTGCCGCAGGCGTTTACGTCGGGGAGGATGAGGCACGGTTTCAAATAGAACCCGGCGGCTCAGTCGCTGCTGCGCCCCTTGGGTGCCCCCCAAACTCTTTCCCAAAGCCAGCGTCCACCAAAACAGCCGCGACCGCGATTACACCCGGGGGCGCACCTTCTGGTCCATGCTCTGGCAAGCCTTTAATCCCAACGCCTCCGGCCGCGCAGACTCGGCCTTATGTAAGCGCCATTCCCCCTTCGGGACACCTGTCCGCGGTGTCGCGTGTGATGAAGAACGAGTTGCCCTTGAAGTACTGATGCAAGAGCGCAGGACTCGGGCGCGAGAAAAGAGGCTGGATGTCAGCACCAAGATACGCAAGCCGCAAGTCAAAAGGCTTGAACGGATAGCGGACGATCTTCTCTGGTCTGAACGAGGCATTGCCTTTCAGGGCCGCGCGCGCCTTCTTTGCGTCAAATTCCCCTGACGACTTCATCAAAGTCGGAGCCACCGCTTTGATCTCCTCATCCGCGACCTCCGGGTCCAGATAGGCAGCGAGTTTGCCAAGCTCCTGCCTGGCCGCGGCAAACACGATCAGCGAGTTGCCCCGGCGCTCAATCGGACTGTTGAACGGGCGGGTGGCTGCAAGGGCAGGGACCTTCGGCCACCTCAGGCACTCACGCGATGCGGCGTTGGGGAGGAACGAAAAACGGTTTTCTCTGGACGGTTCAACTTTTTCATAGTGCTTCAGGAAATTCTCTGCGCCGAGACTCCCGAGAATATCGGCGCGCTTATTCGCGCCCCAAAAACTGGCCATTGAGGCGCGTTGCCGGGGGCGCGCTTGAGCACGAGGAAATCGCGGTAGTTGGTGAGCAGAAGCTGGCCGTAGTGAGCGAGATAATCTTTGACCTTTTGAGTTTGTGCGACAGAGGACAGATGCTCGGAGGCAGATTTGACCTCGATGACACCACGAGCCGGGGCGAGGCCGAAAAGCGGAGCTTCCTCGTCGGTGTGTTTGAGTTGGTCAGGGGTGAAAAGGCCGCCGTCAGGAAGGCCGGCGCCGCTGTTCCTGAGCTGGATGATGCAGCGGATTTTGGGCTTCAGAGAGTGGCCGACGGCGTCGAGCAGTTTGACCAGAACGGGGTAGCCCGAGGTCTCCTTGGTCGCGGCGCCGCTGTCGTGTATTTCACGCAGTTCGGTCAGATAGCTTTCAAGCAGATTCATAGGCGCCAGGCGCTCACAATGAGAGCACGTAAGCGCAGAGATCCTCAATCTCCCGGCTTGTGAGCTTGGAGGTTTGCCCGTGCTGGTCGTGGGGGTTGTGGGTCGTCAGGACCTCCCGGAGCGTCGCCGCCGAGCCGTCATGCAAATAGGGCGCCGTGCGCCACACCTCGATGAGCGTCGGCGTGTCGAAGATGTCCGCCGGGCTGTCCGAGGTCCCGCGCGTGCCGACATCGTAACTGTGCAGATCGGTAAAGAGTCCCGGCGGATGGCAGGCCGCACAGCCGGCGCCCGCAAAAATCTTCTTGCCCCGGAGGGCGGCCTCGGAAAGGCGCCCTTCGCTTTGCTCATAAACCAGGAACGGGCTTGGCACCGGCTTGAGCGATTTGAGGTAAGCATCTATGGCGCTGGCGACCTCTTCCGGTTGTTGGGTGAAGAGGATGTGCTGAATTCCCGCCCGCACGGCCATCTCGGCCGTCTCCCGGACCCCCATGCTCATGGCGGGCGGGGTCTGATGCGCCAGCAGCAAGCTCTTGGTGTTCTTCGGATTGCCCATCCCATCGTTGAGCAGGTCCCAGTTAAGGCCGTCCACCCTGGCGTTGCCCGGATGACAGCTCGAGCAGCTTTGCCAACCCTGGAAACAGAGGCCCGCATCGTGAAAATAGAGTTCTCCTTTCCTCTCCGCGCTCATCTCCGGCGGCGGACCCAGCGGGAGCGATTCGGCTCCGCGGTATGGAGCAGCGAGGTCAATGAGGCTCAGCGTATCGGAGAAAAAGTTTGCGATGAACGCCGTGTGGCCGCGGACGACAACCGCCCGCGGGCCGCGGTCGCTCTCGGGCAGCTTCACTCTTTGGCGAAGCCCTGCAAGAAAGGACAGGTCGTTCACGGGTTCGAGGGTCCCGTCCTTGTCCTCGGGCGCCTTTGCCGAATCCAGTGGACCAGGGCTGCGCGCCAGCTTGGCCAGGAGCTTCGGGAAATCAACCAGGCTCACCTCATGCGCGCCGGCATGAGTGATGATGAGGGTCTGGCCGTCGGGCGACCAGGCGGCGCCCCATGGATTGGCCGCGCCCCTCTCCACACTGTCCAGCAGCACGGTATTCACGACCTCCATCCGGGCGGCGTCGATGAGGGTTTTCGCGTTGGTCATCATCCATCCACGCTCAAGCTGGCTCGCCGGCAAGTGAAAACGCCCAACCTGGTGCGTGACCACCGCCCACCTGCCGTCCGGTGAAACTCGAATGTCATTGAGCGAGCTGCTCCCGTTGGGCATCCGAAGCTCCTTGACGACCTTGCCGGCTGCCGTGTCAATGACGCTCACCTCCGCAGCGACGTAATCCACGTCTGCCGGCCCGCTGGGCAGCAGGTTGGCCACCAGCAGAGACCGGCCATCGGCCGTGATCGCGGCGGCCACCGGCTCGCGCTGGACCGCGATGCGGCGGGTTTCCTTTCCCGGCTGAACATCGAGAACCGCCACGCAGTCGTTGAACCGGCAGCAGACGTAGAGCGTTTTCTCATCGCGGCTGAGCACGGGGGCCATCGCCGTATGCCCGGTGGGGATGCTGCCGCGTTTGCCGCCGTCGGCGGCATCCAGCACCCAGACACTGCTGACGGGAGCGGCGCACGTCACAAAAAGCCGCGAGCCGTCGGCGCTCAGCGCCAGCCCGGACGGGCTTTCCGCCACTGCGAAGCTACGCAGAACCTTCCGGCTGGCGATGTCGAAAACGGCAACCCGCTTCCCGGTTGCGCAGGCGACGAAGAGGGTCTTTCCATCAGGCGCCGCCGCCAGCGCCACGGGAGAAAGCCACGATGGCCTCTCAGGGCCGCCCGCATCCGTCGCCGCCCCGGCGCGGATACTCAAGCTCTGAGTGATGCCGCCGGCGGCGGCCGCCGCCAACAGCGTGAGAAATGTGAGCTTCATGTAGCAATTGTCGCCGGACTGGTTTGGCCGGGTTCGCGCCCGGGTTCAAGTTGAAAAACAAAACGCATAACTGAGCCACAGATTGCACGGATTGCACAGATGGGAGTGTCTTTTCTGTGCAACCTGCGCAATCTGTGGCTCAAAATCAGGTTCCAGGTGCTAGGCTGCGGTTTCGACGCGCCGTGTCTCTGTGTCTTTCCTGGCTGTCCGAGCCAGTCCGCGGTTCCCTTTGGTCCCCAGCACCCTTCCTCTCCGCTCCTATGGTCGACGCGCCCGACACGCTCGACCCGGAAGACTCAGCGCACGGCTTCCGGCGGTGCGATCAAAACCCGGCCGCTTTGGCCCGAGCCTAGAAAGAAGCCCGAGGCGGCGCCTTGGTTCTCAAGGACGACACCATTGAAGGAAATCGATTTCGACGTGGCGGGGTTGATCACGGTGCCCTTGAATGAGCCGGCCGTTGTGAGGAAGGACAGGGTCAGTTTGTTGGAGCTTTGGTTGACGACTCGGTTCGAGGGGTCCAGCGTGATGCGGTTGGTGATGCTATGGGCAAGGCCGCCCCCGCTTAAGACCACAACAAGATTGGTGGCGTTGAACAGGTTGGTCCCCCGTGCGGGAGCGGCGTAAGGCGAACCCTGGATAGGCGTCTGGAATGCAAGCCCATTCGTATAGTACTTCGCGGTCGAGAGGGCGGGTTTGAGCCACAGCACCTCGCCCCCGAGCGCCTGATTGGTGTCACCCGAAAACGCCAGCCACCCCAGCAGCAGGTCCTGGCCGCCAGAGGGCGACGCATAGAGCGGCCACTGGCCGCTGGGCGAGACGGGCACAGTCTGGGCGAGGGCCGTGCCGTCGGCCAGGGACCCGGACAAATGGATGTTGCCGGCCGCATCGACCGTCACCGTGCCCCAACCGTCGCCGGCAGGCTGCGGCGCCGCGCCCGCCCCCGGAATGACGAATGTGTAAAGGCCTTGCTGCGGGGCGATGTTGGTGCTGGCGTTGAACACAGCGCGATCACCCGCCAGGGCCGCCGCCCAGGCCAGATTGCTTACCGACCCCGTGATGTGGTCCGTGCCTTGGGTCAGGTCCAACTGCAGCCAGAGGTTGAGGGGCTGCAATTTGCCCATTGGGATTGTCGCCTGGCCCAAGCCGCTGGTGTCAAACTGGCCGTTAAACGGGTAGTGCGCGCCGGCCATCTGCAACGAACCGCTGAACTTGCCCAGGTAGGTGGCCAGAAGGGAGAAAAACCCGGCGTTGGTTTGGGTGACGTTGTTAGTGTCGTAGAACAGGCCATTGTAGGCGCCCGCAACCTGGGCAAAGGGACTGGGGATAAACACCGCGCTATTGGTTATGGACGTAACGCCGGCGAGATTGACGGCATAAGCCTGGAAGAGGTTTGTGCCCGTGGAGAGAGTCAGGTCGGCGCTCCAACTGCGCCAGCCATTGAGCGGCGTGGCCAATTGCCAACTGCTGCCGCTGGAGGATTGGTTGGCGAGCCGATAGAACACGCGCGCCACCGCCACCGTGCCGCCGGTGCTGCCGGTGACCGTAATGGCCGTAGTGCTCAAGTAGCTATTTGTCGCCGGCGCGGTAATTCTAAGCGTGGGTCTTGCCTCTCCGTAAGGCTCGACGACGGTGAGCGTGACGTTGGTGCTGCTGATCGACCCGTTGAGATTCTGGATGCGAACCGCGTAGGTGCCTGTGTCGGCGGGGACCGCGTTGCTGATGGTCAGGGTGGGCGAGTTTATGCCGTAAAAATTGTGGCCGCCGCCCAGGTAATTACTGTTAAACATCCATCGAAAAGTCAATGGGGCCGAACCGCCGGCCGCCACGGCAAGCGTAATCGTGTTGCTGGTCTGGACGGTTTGATTTGTGGGCTGCGTAATGATATACGGCAGGAAACCTGAGAGCTGGAAGAGAGTGCCTTTTTTGCCCTTTCCGCCAGCCACGGTGGTTCCATAGAAATTACCGTCGCCTGCCTGCACGACGCCCCCGTTGGGGTTGGCCCCGTTCCCGCCCGTAAACGAACTGAGGAGCTTGATCGGCGCGGAATTGGAGGGGTTGAAGCTGAAGATGACACCGGAGTTGCCGGCCCCGCCGGAAAAGGTCGTGCCGTAGAAGTTGCCATCCGACCCCTCGATCAACCCGCCAAGAGGGCTGGAGCCGTTGGTCATCCCGAAGGAAAAGGACACCACGTTCGTGTACGCCCCCCAGGCAGTGAGGCCGAAAAGGGCCCCGTCACCTCCCAACTCGAGGTCGTTCTCGCCGCCCCCGGCGGTGGCGCCGTAGAAAAAGGTGACGAAATTAGTGGTCACATTCGTGCTTAGAAGCAGCGGCGCCTGCGGACCCGCGCCGTTAGTTTGGGAGAACGCGAACAATGTCTGCAGGGGGTCGGGGGCGCCCGGAGCTATCGTAAAGAACGTGCCCGAATCAAATACGCTGCCGCCGGCAGAAGTGACCCCGTACAAATAGTTGGGCCCGTCCAGATATACTGTGCCCACGGTCAGCCCAGCGGCCGGGTAGGCGCCTGTGTTCGTGTTGTCGAACGACGCCACCAACCTCGCTCCGGCCAGGGTCCGCTGTGGCGAGGGCGAGCCGGGGGTGGGTGGAGAGAACGGCGGGCAGGAAAAGACGGCGCCAAAGCCGAGCTTGCCGCCCATGAGTGTCGTGCCGTAGAGGTTTGTGTCGCCAGGCATTTGGGCCAGAACGCACTGGGGCTGGGCGCCGTTGGTGCCATAAAACGAGGCCAGCGTTTCAAGCTGCCCCGGGGTGCTCGCTCCAAAGGCAAAAACGGTGCCCAGATCATCCGGGCCGCCGGCGGAGGTGGTGCCATAAAAATAGCCGTCCATACCCAGCATCAGTCCGCCCAGCGGTTTGGCTCCCTCGTCAGTCCCGCCCGTGAACGAGTGCAGGAGGGTGAAGTTCTGGTTGACGGGATTGAAGCTGAAAACGGTGCCCTCATTGTGGGCGCCCCCGGCCGAGGTCGTGCCATAGAGAATGCCGGTGTTGGTGTCCAGAAGGAGGCCCGCGTAAGGCTGGGCACCGTTGGTGCCGTAAAAGTTTACCAGCGCCTTAAGGGTGAGAGCAGCTCGCCCCTGCAATGGAGCCAGAGCGCAGACCAGCAGCACGAGGCACCCCCCGCCCAGCAGCCGAGACCAACTTCTCGACAAAGGCCGGCGACAAAGACTCGGAGTCGAAGTTTTTCGGATGAGTCCTAATACCGCGTGATATGTCTTCATGGTTTTCTTATTTCAAGAGCCCCGACAGTTGACAAGACGTTCGAGGAGAGGGCAAGGTGACACGTCCTCAAGGTTTTCTCAATTCAAACGCCCGGGCGCAACTGCGATTAGCCATTGTTTTACGCCTTGCGAGGGGCCTGGCACAAGCCGCAAGATCGAAATAATCAATCCTTAAGCCAAGTTTTTGATTCACAGCCAGCAGCAAATCCAATATACAATGGCTACGCAGCAGGCCAGAGCAAAGAATGACGATGATAGTTTGACCTTAACCCTATGCCGTGGATGGAACAACTTCAGTCTGCGAATTGGGGCCAAGCCGCTTGGATCGCCCTGGGCGCCTACACCCTGGGATGCCTGGCTACGGGATATTACCTGGTGCGCTGGCGAACGGGCCTGGACCTGCGCCAATTGGGCAGCGGCAGCCTGGGGGCCAGGAACACAGGCCGAATCCTGGGACCGGCGGGGTTTTTAGCAGCATTGACCGGCGACCTCGCCAAGGGCGCCCTGGCCGTTTGGGTCGCCCGCCATTTTACCGAGGACGTCCTCCTCGTGGCCCTGGCCATGCTCGCCGTCGTTGCCGGCCATGTCTGGCCCGCCCAACTCCGCTTTCGCGGCGGCAAAGGAGTTGCCACTTCCCTCGGCACCCTCATGGTTTATAACTTTCAACTCGCCCTGGCCTTCGGAATTCTGTTCGCCATCGGCCTGGCGATGTTCCGCAGGATTGTCCTGGCCGGTTTGCTGGCCTTTGCCTGCCTGCCCATGCTGAGTGTATGTTGGAGGACGGAGGCCGGCCCCCAAGCGGACGCCGCCCGGACTTTGGCCCTTTCCACGCTGGCAGCCCTCGTCTTGGTCGCCCACCGCAAGAACCTCTTCTCTGAGGCATGCCGTTTCCTTGACCGCCCCAACATCCATCCCAAACCCAATCGACCCGAATCATGAGCGCCCAACCCCAGTTGGTTTTCAAGTTCGCCTCCGAGGACTGGGAATTCGAGGAGATCCACCGCCTCAATTACAAGACCTTCGTTGAGGAGATTCCCCAGCACCAGGCCTCGCCCTCGCACCGGTTGGTGGACAAGTTCCACTCAGAGAACACCTATTTGATCTCTTTGTGCGGGCGCAGGCTCGCCGGAATGCTGGCCGTGCGCGGCAATCGGCCCTTTTCCCTGGACCTCAAACTGCCCAACTTGGATTCCTTCCTCCCGCGCGGGCGCAAGATCTGCGAAATCCGGCTCCTGGCGGTAGAAAAGAAGTTCCGCGGCGCCCAGGTCCTGCAAGGAATCCTGGCCTTGCTCTGGCAGCATGGAGTCGAGAAGGGCTATGACCTGGCCATCATCTCGGGGACCACCCGGCAATTCAAACTCTACCACCACCTTGGCTTTGTCCCGTTCGGACCCATCGTCGGAAGTGGCGAGGCCCAGTTTCAGCCGATGTATGTGACGCTCGAGACCTTCGAGCACGCGGCAAGGGAATTCCTGCGCTCTTCCCCCTCCCGCTCCTTCCAGCCCAGCGCCGTAAGTTTCCTGCCCGGCCCGGTCCCCGTGCGCCGCGAGGTCCGACGCGCCTTCGAGCAAGCCGCCGAATCCCACCGCGCCGATGCCTTTGTCAGAGATTTTCAGACAACCAGGCAGGTCTTGTGCGAACTGGTCCGCGCCGCCAAGGTCGAGTTGCTCCTGGGGTCGGGAACCCTGGCCAACGACGTCGTTGCAGGCCAGCTCTCCCTGGAAAAACGCCCGGGCCTGGTCTTGAGCAATGGCGAATTCGGCGAGCGTCTCATCGATCACGCCGGGCGATTCCACCTGGACTTCCAAGCCCTCGAGTTTCCCTGGGGCAGGCCCCTTGACCTGGCCGCCGTGCGCAAAAGGCTCGACCAGGACCCAGCTCCGCGCTGGGTCTGGTGCGCCCATTGTGAGACCTCCACAGGCGTTCTCAACGACCTCGACACGCTCAAGAGGCTCTGCGGCGAATTCAGCGCCAGCCTCTGCATCGATGCCATGAGTTCAATCGGCACCCTGCCCGTGGACCTCCGCGGCGTCTATCTTGCCGCTTCGACCAGCGGCAAGGGCCTGCGCTCCTATCCGGGCATTTCCATGGTCTTTTACCACCATGAAGTCGCCCCGGCGCCCCGGGCCCTGCCGCGCTACCTGGACCTCGGCGGCTATGCGGCCAACCAGGGCGTTCCTTTTACCTTTTCCTCCAACATGTTGCACGCCCTCCTCGCCGCCCTGCGGCGCGTCCATTGGGACGAGCGCTTCGCCGAACTCGCCGAACGCTCCGCCTGGCTGCGAGCCAGGCTCTCCGAACTGGGCCTCGAGCTCCTTGGCTCGGACACCCTCACCTCGCCCGCGGTCCTCACCATCGCGATGCCCCCGCAACTCAACTCGATGAAGATCGGCGCCCTCATGCAGGAGTCCGGCTATCTGCTGAGCTGCAACAGCGACTACCTCCGGCGGAGAAACTGGATACAAATCAGCCTCATGGGCGAGTGCGCCAAAGAAAAACTCGTTTCCCTCCTCAACGCCCTCAATCGTGTTTGCTTCCGCCGCCGCCCCGTCCTGCAACGCCCCGCAGCCTCACGCCACCCCGCTTCGATCGAGTAAACGAGTCTGTCCCAAAAGCCCCGATTCCGGACGTTTGTCGCAACCCTTGTCGCCATTTCCAAGAAGAATGGCCAGTTCGACAGAGGTTGCGACAAAGGTGCCGGACCGGTGTTGCTGGGCCACGCTCCCCAGTTGACATCTGGCGGAAAAGGAGGACTGTTAATTAACAGGATTGAGCAGAAAATGGGTGGAAAGGAGCCCAATGAAAAAGTCATTGATTATCATCGTCCTGGCCGGACTCCTGGCCGGATGCGCCTCTAGTTCGGACGGGAATCGCGGCGGTGGACCGTACGGTGAGGGTCTGCAGGAGGGCACCTCTGACGTGAGCACGGGAGCCGACGCCGGAATGGACAAAGGCATCACCGGCAGCCAGTGGGCGCCCCCGCATTAAGTGGCGCGGCGCGCAAAATCATTGCCAAACTGCCGCCAGGTGGTATTGTCGGTTTGAACCGTGTGTCTTTGGGCGCACCCTGTTGGTGCGCCTTTCTATTGTACGGCCCTGGCTAAAAGCAAACCGCCCCTGCCAGCTTTTGAGACTGGCTTGGGGCGGTGAGGCGGTCCTTCTCGGGGCAGGCCCCGAGCCGTTGGAAATCTGCGTTGCTACTTGGCGGCCGGGCTCTTTTCGCGTTTGGCTTCGAAGTCGTTCTCGCGGGTTTGGCCGTTCCGTTCAATTGACGTTTTACCCTTGATTGTGTCACCGCTGACCTTGCCGGTGTATTTGGTAACCATGGTATTGCCGTTTCTCTCGCGGGACACAGTGAAGGAAAACTCTCCGTTCTTGATCTTCCCGTCCTTGATTTCGATTTCATTGGTTTGATCCCCGCGGGCCGGAGAGATGAGTTTGCCGGTCAGTTTGTCCCCGTCGACCTTGAACTTGAGGGTCATCTTCCGATCTGGCCCGCCATTACGGCCTGGGACGCTCCAGCTCCAGGTGCCGCTCAGATCGGCTTTCTGATCCTGGCCCTGGACCAGGGCGACGGCGCCGAGCAGGAGCAGGCTGCATAGGCCGGTGTGGAGGAAAGGAATCATGGGGTGGTGTCTGCGTTGCATAGGTTCTCTTGGTTTATTATTGTTATTACTGCAGCTTTGCTGCGTTTCTTAGCGTGTGTCCCGCCGCGGCCTGCCTTGCATTGGCAAGGCTCCGGGAGGGCCACAGTCTTATGACGAACAAGAGCCGGTGTCGGTTACAGGTGAACTTACAGGCTGTCCCAAAAAGTCCGATCCCGGACCTTTGTCGCAACCTCTGTCGCCAACTTTGTCGGAAAGTGGCCATTTCGACAAAGGTTGCGGCAAAGTCTCCGATTCGCCACGCTCTCGGGACAACCGCTAACTTACGGTCATTCCGAGCAGAAACTCGATGTTGCTGCCGGTCTTCTTGAGCTTGGTGAGCACCAGTTCCATCGCCTCGACGGGCGGTACGCCGGTCAAGGCCCGCCGGAGAATGACCACTCGGTTGTATTCGTCCGGATGATAGAGCAATTCCTCTTTGCGGGTGCCGGACCGTTCGATGTTGATCGAGGGGAAGATGCGGCGGTCCACCAGGGCGCGGTCGAGGTGGACTTCCATGTTGCCGGTGCCTTTGAACTCTTCAAAGATGACTTCGTCCATCCGGGAGCCGGTATCCACCAGCGCAGTGGCAATAATCGTGAGGGAGCCTCCCTCTTCGATATTCCGGGCCGCGCCGAAGAACCGCTTGGGCTTGTGCAGGGCGTTGGCATCCACGCCCCCGGAGAGGATCTTGCCCGAATGCGGCTGGACGGTATTGTATGCGCGCGCCAGGCGGGTAATGGAATCGAGCAGAATGACCACGTCGCGTTTATGCTCGATCATCCGTTTGGCCTTTTCGATGACCATCTCGGCTACCTGCACGTGCCGCTCAGGGGGTTCGTCGAAGGTCGAGCTGATGACCTCCGCGCCCCGGCAGCTCCGTTCCATGTCGGTGACTTCCTCGGGCCGCTCATCGATGAGAAGGATGAACAGGTAGGCCTCGGGATTGTTCTTGAGAATCGCGTTGGCCAACTTCTGCATCAGCACGGTCTTGCCCGTCCGCGGCGGAGCGACGATCAACCCGCGCGTGCCTTTGCCGATCGGGCAGACCAAATCGAGCACGCGCGTGGACAGCTCATCGGGCACGGTTTCCAGGATGAACCGCTTGTTCGGAAACAGCGGCGTCAGATTGTCAAAGTGGGTCTTGTCCTTGGCCTTGTCAGGCTCTTCCTGGTCGACCGCCTCGACTTTGAGCAGGGCAAAAAAACGCTCCTTCTCTTTAGGCGGGCGGATCTGGCCCGCCACCAGATTGCCGGTCTGCAAATCGAAACGGCGAATCTGCGAGGGCGAAACATAGATGTCTTCCGGGCAAGGCAGGTAGTTGAAGCTCTGTGAACGGAGAAATCCGAAGCCCTCCGGCAGCACCTCAAGCACCCCTTCGGAGAACAGCACGCCCGCGCGCTCCGCGTTCTTCTGGAGGATGTGAAAGATAACTTCGTGCTTCCGCATCGTGCCGAAGTTTTCGACCCCGAACTCGCGCGCCATCTGGTTGAGATCCATCATCGACATCGCCTGGAGCTTGGCAATGTTGAGCGAGGCGGCGATATGATCCTTGTCCACTCCGGCGGCAGCGTCCGGCTCAGGGGCTCTTTCGTCCCGCTCAGGGGCGGCCCTCTGCTCGCCTTTGCCGTGCTTTTCCTGGCGCCGCTTGCCGGGTCTTTCCGGTCTTTGCTTTTCCGCGGGACGCTGCTCGGGCGCCCTTTCCTCGGCTGGCGCCGATTGCGCCTCTTCGGCCGCGCGGGCCTCGGTGCCCGCCGTCTCCTGGACAGGCTCCTCCATCTGGGCGGGCGCCGCCTCGTTCTGCTCCGGGGCAGGCTGCAACATCGCCTCTTCGTCCGTCACGGGTTCCTCGACCGGCTGGCTCGGACGCCGGCGGCCCGGCCTCTCCTCGGGGGCTCTTGGCTGAATTGGCAACTCAGGCTGCTCGGCCTGGGGGAGGCCGGCGGCAAGGGCCGGGGCCGGCAACTCACCGGTCGAGGCGGGGGGCTCGGCCACGGCGGGAGATGGGGAGACGATACCAACGCTCTCGCCGCCATCCGGGGGCGGAACAATGGCCTGGGGCTTGGTTGCTTTGGTTTTGGCCTTCTTAGTGGCTCTTGGCATAGCTCAATCAACAAAATTATTACTCTTTTTCAGCAGGTGAGATTGTCACAAGGCTTTTGGCCCGGCTCCTGGTTGGACACTTCGGGATACGACCAGTTCAATTGGAATGGTTACCAACCTGGAGCACGCTGCAAGAATCTTCAAAAACGATTGTGACGGCAAGACAAATCTTGCCGAACTCTTATTTACACCTTGGCGCACCCCGGCCCGCATGTCAAGGAGGTTGAGATCCCGAAAAAAAAGCTTGCCCCTCGCCCGCCCGTAGCCAACATTGCAACACGTAACTTCTCTCTGAGCATTTATGGGACGCGTCTATAACGATATTGTCGAGACGATCGGCCGCACTCCACTGGTCCGCCTGAACAAGGTCACGGCGGGGCTTTCCGCCGATCTTCTCCTGAAATGCGAGTTTTTCAATCCCTTGGGCAGCGTCAAGGACCGCATTGGGATGGCCATGATCGAGGATGCCGAGCGCCGGGGGATGCTCAAGCCGGATACAGTGATCATTGAACCGACTAGCGGCAACACGGGGATCGCCCTCGCCTTCGTGGCCGCCGCCAGAGGCTACCAACTCATTCTCACGATGCCTGAAACCATGTCCCTGGAACGACGCACGCTCCTGGCCATGCTCGGCGCCAAGCTCGTCCTGACCCCAGGCTCCGAAGGCATGAAAGGCGCCATCGCCAGGGCGGAGCAATTAGCCAAAGAAACCCCGCGCGCCTGGATCCCCCAGCAGTTCGAGAACCCCGCCAATCCGGACGTTCACCGCCGGACCACTGCCGAGGAGATCTGGACCGACACAGACGGCAAGGTCGATATCCTCGTCGCCGCTGTCGGCACCGGCGGCACCATCACCGGTTGTTACGAAGTGATTAAGCCTCGCAGGCCTTCCTTCCAGGCGATCGCCGTTGAACCCAAGGATTCTCCCGTCATCTCCCAGTCCCTGGCCAGCCAGCCCCTCAAGCCCGGCCCCCACAAGATTCAGGGCACCGGCGCCGGCTTCATCCCTAAAAACCTTCACCTTAAGGACGCCCAGGGCAACCCCCAAATCACCGAGTGCATCCAGGTTTCCAACGACGACTCTTTTGCCATGGCCCGCCGCTTGGCCAAAGAGGAAGGAATCCTGGCTGGCATCTCCTCGGGCGCCAACGTCTGGGCTGCCGTCGAGGTTGCCAAACGCCCGGAAAACCGAGGCAAACTCATCGTCACGATAGCCTGCTCGACAGGGGAGCGTTACTTGAGCACCCCGCTGGCGGCCGAGGCGCGGGCCCAGGTGGGAGGCTAGTACTGTGACCCACAAATCTCGTTACATAGGCGGCGAGGCATTTTTGGCGCGGACGAGGCGCGAGCGACGAGCATACCCGCAGGGGTCTGCAAGGAGCGAGCAACGAAGTCCGCGCCAAAAAGGACCGCCGGATATGTAACGAGATTTATGGGTCACAGTACTAGTCCGGCACGGCCAGGAAATTTGGTTGACTTTGGTATCTTTGTCGCAGCCTTTGTCGAATTGGGCCAGTTTCGGCAAAGGTCGTGAAAGTCACCCAAACTCCCTGGCAGTGGGCCAGCCAGGGGGTTTCGAAAAAAAGTTGTTGCATATTGGCGGATTTCCGCTAGATTCGGGGTGTAGCGAAGGACTGTGTGCCGCGGATGGCGCTGTTTTAGTGACTGGAATGCCAGTCGCGGCTGCTTCCCAAGATTCAATTTTCTAATGGTTTTCGGGGATTGGTTCCGGAAAGCCTTTGACTACGCACACAGATGAGCAGTATGAGCACAGCGACTAACAGCCAGAAGAACGAGTCCGCCGCACTGGAACACGGCTGCGGCTACCTGGAGATCTCCGAAAAGGGCTTCGGCTTTCTCCGCACCGCCGAGAATCACTTCCACCCCAAGCCTTCCGACATCTTCGTGACGCCCGACACGATCAAGCGGAACTTCCTGCGCGAGGGCAGCTTCGTCGTCGGCCCCACCCAACCGCCCCACCGCGGCAACAGCCCCCAGTTAAAGGC
>Ga0181524_10001242_pt1 | contig 29657 bp, 27 predicted proteins | sample PEATcosm2014_Bin_34_FD_119761 | JGI IMG/M metagenome (GOLD analysis project Ga0181524, IMG submission 119761) | Peatland microbial communities from MTU Mesocosm Facility, Houghton, MI, USA - PEATcosm2014_Bin05_60_metaG | ecosystem: Environmental > Terrestrial > Soil > Wetlands > Peat | place... | reverse complement strand
TAGTGCAAGGGCGTATTGCCGTCATTGGCCTTAGCATTGACTTCAGCTTTGTTGGCCAGCAGCAATTCCACCACGTCCTTGTGGCCCTTGTCCGCCGCAAGGTGCAGAGGCGCGTTGCCCTTGCCGGACTCGACATTAACCTCGGCTTTGTTCGCCAGCAGCAATTCCACCACGTCCTTGTGGCCTCCGTCTGCCGCCCCGTGCAAGGGCGCCAAACCCGCGCTGTTCTTAGCACTGGCCTCGGCTTGCTTCGCCACCAGCAGTTCGGCCGTGCCCTTATGGCCCTTAGCAGCCGCATAGTGCAAGGGCGTATTGCCGTCATTGGCCTTAGCATTGACTTCAGCTTTGTTGGCCAGCAGCAATTCCACCACGTCCTTGTGGCCTCCGTCTGCCGCCCCGTGCAAGGGCGCCAAGCCCGCATTGTTCTTAGCGCTGGCCTCGGCTTGCTTCGCCACTAGCAGTTCGGCCGTGCCCTTATGGCCCTTGGCAGCCGCATAGTGCAAGGGCGTACTGCCGTCATTGGCCTTAGCATTGACTTCAGCTTTGTTGGCCAGCAGCAATTCCGCCACGTCCTTGTGGTCTCCCAACGCCGCCAGGTGTAAAGGCGCATTGCCCTTGTTGGACTTGACATTAACCTCGGCTTTGTTGGCCAGCAGCAATTGCGCCACGTCCTTATGGCCTCTATCTGCCGCCCAATGCAAAGGCGCAACGCCAGCATTGTCGTTGGCATTGACCTCGGCCCCATTTGCCAGCAGCAATTCGGCCGTGGCCTTGTGGCCGTTAAGTGCCGCATAATACAAAGGTGTACCCCCGTTATTGTTCTTCGCATTGACCTGGGCCCCCTTTGCCACCAGGAGTTCGGCCGTGCCCTTATGGCCCTTAGCGGCCGCATAGCCCAAGGGCGTATTGCCGCCGCTGTCCTTGGCATCGACCTCCGCTTTGTTGGCCAGCAGCAGTTGCACCATGTCCTTGGAGCCCTGTTCCGCTGTTCGATGCAGAGCCGTGGCGCCGCTTTTGTCCTTCGTAAAAACCAAATTGGGAATGCCGTTGAGCAGCGCTCCGACCTTCTTCAAGTCGCCTTTCGCGGCGGCCTCAAGAAAAGAATCTGACTGGTCGCATGCTGGAACCGAATCTGCTCGTAGAACTGCCTGTCGCGGCGCTGTAGCTGAGATCGGTGGAATGGAGGGGCGCTGCGGACTGGAGGTTGCTGACGACTGGCCTGATCTGCCGTCAGCAATCTTAGCTCTTGGCGTTGGCCTGAGCGGCGCGAAGCCAGTCTCCGAGACCACTTTGGCGTCCGCTAGGGCGACGGAAAGATCCAAGCCACGTCGTTCTGCGCCGATTTCACACAGGTAGAACGGATTAGCAACGCCGCCGTCAACGAGCAGCGCATCAGCACCCAACCTTATGGCAGCTTCCCTCAACATCACGTCCCTCTCAAGAAGCGCTCTGCACTCCCTACGAAAATTAACGACGGCTTCGCTGATATACAAATAGGCCGTGCGTCCAATGACAAGCGATTGACCCTCCGAACATGGGCATGCGTCGTCGGAGCAGAGGACCCGCTGCGGGTTTTTTTCGCCGGTTTCGAACGTATCCATTTCAAGGCAAATGCGGCGCACCCTTACGGATCGTAGGATCGGGTCCTCGGTCGCCTCGGCATCAGCAACGTCTTGGGAGACCGAGCGTCCCCTTTGGCCGCCGTGTTCGCGGAGCAACTCCGCCACGTCCTTGTGGCCGTGTCCCAGCGCCAAGTACAAAGGCGTCAGGCCGTGATTGTCCTTGGCATTGACCTCGGCTTTGCTGGCCAGCAGCAGTTCCGCCAGGTTCTTGTTGCCCTCCTCGGCCGCCCGGTGTAAAGGCGTGTAGCCGTAGTTGTTCTTGGCAGCCACATCGGCTTTGTTGGCCAGCAGCAGTTGCGCCACGTCCATGTGGCCGTTAAGCGTCGCATAGTGCAAAGGCGTGTCGCGGACGGGGCCCCCTACGGCATTAACATCCGCCCTGCTGGCCAGCAGCAAGCGGGCCACGTCCATGTGGCCGTTATGCGCCGCCCAGTGCAAGGGCGTATTGCCGACGTCGTCTGTGCTGAAAACCAGATCAGGACTGCCTTTGAGCAGCATCTTCATCTTCCCCAAGTCACCGTCCCGGGCTGCGTCACGAATGTCACCCTTAAGCGATTCCTTGACTCCGAATAAGCTCTTCCAGAACCTCATGGTGTGTTGCAGGTTAAACGACCGCTGATTCCTGGCGAAACTGCCTCTTTCGTTCTTGGCTTGGTCATGCAAAAGCTCCGCCCGCCGTTCTGCTGGCTGGCAACTTCAACAGTTTGAGGGAATAATGCCGAAGTTTGCCCGCTATGCAAGGTTTTTCGCCACATGGCCTTCAAGCCGCTTGGTGCGGCTTGGAGCTCTTGTCGCTGGCAATTCTCCGCGCGCCGGATCCTAATGGGCAAACTCCCGAAGCTGGGGGGCGGGCGCAATCTGAAGGGGAGTCGGTCGTGCATCATGGCACGCAACCGACTCGACCGGCCCGCCGATGCCTCTGGCCATGGCGGGAAATGGGTCCTCCAATGGTCCGGGTTGCCTGGGTTTGCGGGTCGCACAATTCACGGTTACGCTTCCGCCCCGGCTCGGGCGTAACTTGTCGCATGCTGGCCAAGGTCTGTTCTGGCGCCGTCAGTGGCATCGGAGCGTATGGAGTCGAGGTGGAGGCCGACACCGAGTACGGCGACACGATCGTCGCCATCGTGGGCGGGCCGGATATTGCGTTGAAGAAATCGCGCAAGCGTGAGGGTGGCGCAGGCGCCGGGAAGATCATGAGTGGCAGGAGTACCGACGATGACAATAATGACGTCTCCGTGTGGTCTTTATCTTAGCGGGTAGGAAACGTGGCGAGGATTGGCCTGGGATAGCTCCCCAAAAGCGCCCGGCATCGGCCTCCGAGGAACCCCCACCGGCACGAAACCCGCATCGCCAACCGGGAGAGGCGGGGACCGTCTCCTGCGCGTTGTGGCGGTTTTCCAAACCGCTACAATTCGTTGACCCTTTGTTGAACCCCGGGAGGCCGTTTTTGCCCTTGTTGAACCCCGATCGGCGACCCCGATCCGGGGCGCTTTCCTGAGGCGGGACCACCGAAATCCCGTTGTTTTACAGGCTTCCCAATGGGGGTACACCCGTCGAAGCCGGGGCATCCGCCCAAGGGGAATGCCGGTTTAGCAAACCGCCGCCTTCAGCCGCTCGGCCATCTCTCCAAACCGTTGGCTTTGCCGAAATTGCGCTTTCAGTCTCGCGCAATAACCGTGGGCATGTCAAGGGCGGAAAAAGGTCCCTGCGCGGACGGGTCCTTCAGGGCGCCTCGACTGCGAAGCCCTTGGCAAGGTGCTCGAAGTGGTTGTAGTTGTCGGTCAAATTTCGATTCGTGAATCGTGTAGGGCATCCACCAGCTCCATTATGGGATTATCCCCCGAAACCCTGGACAATTCAAGCCCTTTGGCCCGGGCAACACCAACCGCAGGAGAACTGGCTGCGGGGCGGAATGCGGCACGCGAGCCGCGTGAACCGCAGCGGGAAGCCCTTCCGGCATAAGCGGGCCATCTGGGGACTGGGCGCCAACGTGGCGATCAACATCGGCATCTGGGCGCTGGCGCAAAGCTTCCGCTCCTTGAATTGAGCGGCTTGAACCGCGGGCAGGCTGGAAACGGCCTGCTCTCCGTTTTCACCTTATGAAGACTCGCACCAAGCCGCCATCCCGAAGCACTCTCCATTTTCGCGACGGGACCAAGGAACAGTGGCTCCCCCAGCTCGCATACGCCATTTGGCTTGCCGTGCTCGCCGTGGCGCTACGGACGCAAGGCGACAAGCGACCCGTTCAGCCGTGGGATCTTCCCGCGACTATTTCCATTTTCTTTTCTGAGGGTATGAGCGACTCCGGGCAAAAGTGCAATCGAATTAGATGGCCCTGCCTCGGGCGGGAACTCAGTACCCCCCCCCAGGGGAATGCAAGAGCGCCCGAGGTGGAATGAGCCGCCAGGTGCGATGGCCCCGGCCTCCACCTTGCCGCTTGCTTTTCCCCGCTGTGGCCGTCACGACTTCAAAACTCGTCAATCGGCCTTTTCTTCTTGGGCTCGCGGAGTAAGGCGTTGTGCCTGGCGGCTCCGGCCCTCGCCAGCGCCTCATGGTGGTGGTTCCTGTCCTGCATCGTCCATCCCCACGCTTCGTGATACAGCAGCGCAACGGGCGGCAGCTTCAACTCCCCAAAAGAGGTCAACCATATTACGGTTCGTTTTCTCATTTGGTTCGCGTCCCAAGTCGACGCAAAAGGGGTTCCGGCGCGCCCAATCGGGAGAATGGTCCGGTTGCCCGATCCGGGCCCTCCGTGAGGCGGCCCCCAAAAGAAACCCGCCCGACTCCCGCCGGAACAGGATGTCGCGGAGCCCGCGTTGTAATTGAAACCCATCTATTCCTTCGTTTTTTGAGCCCGTTTTCGGCGAAGGGACTTTACGGAAGCCTCCCTATGGAATATTATCTGGCGAAAATGAGAACTCTTGAACAAGTTGAATCAGATGTTCGAATGCTTCCGCCGGAAAAGCAGGAGGAACTGCGTGATTGGCTTGAAAACCTTCTGGAGGACCAACTGGAGATGACGGACGAATTCAGGGCCAAAATCGAACGCGGCGAGCTGGACCTTCGTGAGGGACGCTCGCGCATTCGCAAGCCCTGAACCGCTCCATGAACGGCGCGGCAACCCAAATTGCCTCACGCGAATTCGACGGCGATTTTTTGCAGATGCCTCTGGCCTTCCAGGCCAATATCCAGCGGAAGATTGATGCCATGGGCTTGCGGCTTGACAGCTTTCCACATTATCGGATGTCCGGCTCGGACAGGTTCAGATTGCGTGTTGGCGATTATCGCGTGATCTACCGGTTCGACTTGGCTCGACGAGAGATTTATTTGATCGCGATGGGCCACCGCCGGGAGATATACCGCCGCTGACTCAAACCCATGGAGACGGGAGGCAGAGAATCATGGCAAGAACCCACCTTATTCTTCGGGCTTCTCGTGGAGGTACGCCCATCGGAGCCGTGGAATCCGCCCAAGGGGGATTAACGGTTTAGCAAACCGCCGCCTTCAGCCACTCGGCTATCTCTCCAACCCGTTGAGAATCAGACTGGCACAAGTTACGGCTGGGTCGAGCGCAAACGCTGAACCCAGTTTGCGAAAACCTGCTTTCAACTTCTTGGCCTCCGCCCGGCACGTTTTGGGTTTCAATCATGGACCTCACCTGGTAGGCTCCTGGGAGCGCAGTCATTAACTCATTATCTGACCAATCGTATGCAACGCCATCTTCAAACCACTCGTCGTTCCTTCCTCAAACAACTCAGCGCGGCCGGGGCCGGCGCCTGGACGCTGTCCTGTGTGCGTCCGGGGAGCGCCTTCGGAGCTGCGGCCAACAATAAGCTCAACATCGCATTGCTCGGGTGCGGGGGCCGTATGCGTCAACTATTGCCCTCGATCCTGGACCCGGGCGAAAACGTGGTGGCACTGTGTGAAGTGAATTCCAGCCGGGTCGCGCAGCTAAAGAAAGAGGCTGCCAAACACGGGGCCGCGGGCGCGGCTGTGGAGAAGGCCAAAGTCTATGAAGACTACCGCAAGCTGCTGGCCGCGGAAAACTCGGTGGACGCCGTGGTCATCGCCTCCGGCCAGCGCTGGCACGTGCCAATGAGCAAGGCCGCCTTGCACGCGGGCAAACACGTCTTTTGTGAGAAACCGTTGGCCCATAGCGTAGCCGAGGCGCGCGAGATTCGCGAGATCGCCCGGCGCTCCAAATTAGTGACGCAGGTTGGCACTCAAGGGGGGGCCAGCGCGACTTTCCGGCGGAGCATGGAAGTTATCCAAGCCGGAGTGCTGGGAGACATCCGGGAGGTGCATTGTTGGATTAACCGCACTTTTCCACCGAGCGCCCCCATCGCGACCGATGCGGACCCGATTCCGGAGGGCTTGAACTGGGATTTCTGGTGCGGCCCCTCGCCGGTCTTGCCATTCAAGACGTATTACCTGGGCGGCTGCCTGGCCTGGGGCCGCTGGCTGGCGTTCGGAGATGGCCACCTGGCGGACATGGGAGCCCACGCGATCAATTTGCCCTGGCGGGCCCTGCAACTGGGCGCTGCCCAGCGCGCCACGGTCCAAATAGCCGAACCACTGAAAGACAGTTATCCCTCCGCCACGGATTTTCGCTGGGAATTCCCTGCTCGAGGCTCGTTTGCTCCCGTGGCCGTCTGGTGGCATGATGGCGTCAAAGCCGGCCCGCCGGAGGAATTGGGCAAAGAACTGGTTTCCACCTTCGATAAAGTGCCCACCAATGGAGTGTTGTTCGCCGGGGAAAAGGGCCTGCTTTTCTCCGACGCCTGGGGTGTGGGGGGCATGGTGAAGCTCAAGGGAGAGTCCGAATCCCGCAGTGTGCTGGACCACGCATCCTGCAGGGGGGTTCCCGCGACGCTTCCGCGCGCTCCGAAAAACCATATACAGGAATGGCTCGACGCCTGCAAAGGCGGACCCGGGACCTTCCAGGGCTTCGTCTCCAGCGCTGACATTGCGGAGGTGGCGATGGTGGGCATGGTGGCGCTCCGCTTCGGCAAACCCATTGAGTGGGACAGCCGGGACATGAAAGCCAAAGGTGAGCCGGGAGCCGATCCCCTGATCCATCTGGAGCAGCGCAAGAAGTGGCTATAAAAGCCACGCCACCGTGGCGCGGCCCTGGTGGTCCTGAATTTGGTCTTGCCCGGATTAGGGCTGGCGATTAGCTTGGAGGGATGCGCGGCGGTCGGTTGCGCGGGATATTGTGCAAACAACAACAGAAATCGGCTACAATTCGAAGGTCGAAGGGGACGTGGTGGTTACGCGGCTGGATGCGGCGTTGAATTGGTGCCGCAAGAATTCGCTGTGGCCCATGCCGATGGGGCTGGCGTGCTGCGCCATCGAATTGATGGCGGCGGGCGCCAGCCGTTTCGACATATCGCGGTTTGGGGCGGAGGTGATGCGGTTTTCTCCGCGGCAATCCGACGTGATGATTGTTGCCGGGACGGTGACGTACAAGATGGCGCTGGCAGTCAAGCGGATTTACGACCAGATGGCGGAGCCTAAATGGGTGATCGCCATGGGGGCCTGCGCCTCGAGCGGCGGGATGTACCGCAGCTACGCAGTCCTGCAAGGGGTGGACCACATCCTGCCCGTGGATGTCTATGTGGCGGGCTGCCCGCCGCGCCCCGAGGCGCTCCTGGATGCGCTCATCAAACTGCAGAACAAAGTGGCCAGGGAACCGGTCATCGCCAGGCTCAAGAGAGTGGCATGAACCACGCCCCCCGCGTCCGGTTGACCCATGACCACAAGGCGAAATCCGAACAGATTCCGGTTGACTTATGAGTACCAGCGTTGAACTGGCGGGGCGCCTTCGGGCGAAGTTTCCCGGGCTTATTTCCGCGCCGGCGGAATTCCGGGGCGAAATCACGGTGCAAGTCTCGGACCCCGAGGCCATCGCCGAGGTCTGCGCTTATGCGAAGAAGGAACTGGGCTTCGATTACCTGGTGGATATCACCAGCGTGGACCATTGCGGGGAAGACCCGCGTTTTACGGTGGTCTATCACCTTTACGGCTACGGCCATCTTTGTCCCTTGCGGCTCAAGCTGCGCGTTGGCGAAGAGAAAGGCGAGTTGCCCACGGTAACGAGCGTGTGGCGCACGGCCGACTGGCACGAACGGGAAATCTACGACATGATGGGCATCCGCTTCCGTGGCCACCCCGACCTGCGCCGAATCATAATGTGGGAGGGTTACCCTTACTTCCCGCTACGCAAGGATTTCCCCCTTGCCGGAAAGCCCACGAGCCTCCCCGAGGTGGCGTTCACCGAGCCGGCGCCCCTGGCGGGCGGACCCTTTGTGACGATCGCCGGAGGCAAGGACACGATTGCGCGGGAGCCGCGCGCGCGCATTCCTGAAACGGACGAACTGAGGAAGCAAGCCGCCAATGCAAAATGACTTGTTTTACATTGGCTCCCATCCCGGTTTTCGCTCGAATGGCGAGCCGGGACGGCAGGCAGGATGCCTGCCCCATCTTAGAACCGGGACAAGATGATCGAAACTCGAGACATCCAGTTTGGAGAGGCGGCGGGGCGGGCGGCTGAGGCAGCCCGGGCGCTGGCGGCGGCGGCGCCGGCGGCGGGCCAACTGGAGGACCTGCCGAGCGAGAAGATGGTGCTGAACATGGGGCCTTCCCATCCGTCCACGCACGGGGTGCTGCGGATCGTGCTGGAACTGGATGGGGAGACGATCACCAAAGCGGCGCCGGATGTGGGCTACCTGCACCGCGGGGACGAGAAGATAGCCGAGAACATGACTTACTCGCAGTTTGTTCCGTACACGGATCGGCTGGATTACCTGTCGCCACTGGCCAACAACGTCGCCTACGCGCTGGCCGTGGAGAAGCTGCTGGGGATTGACCATCAATTGCCCCCGCGCTGCCAGTTCATCCGGGTGGTCTGCTGCGAATTGGCGCGCATCTCCTCGCACTTGCTGGGCCTGGGGTCTTACGCGATGGACGTGGGGGCGATGACGGTGTTCCTGCACACGTTCACGGAGCGGGAGAAGATCTACAACTTGTGCGAGTCGCTGACCGGGGCGCGGTTCACGACGAGCTACACGCGGATTGGGGGGCTTTCGCGGGATTTGCCGCCCGGGTGGATTGACCAATGCCGGAAGTTCTGCCGCGAGGTGGTGGTGAACATCGACGAGACCGAGACGTTCTTGACGCGCAACCGAATCTTCGTGGACCGGACGCAGGGGGTCGGGGTCATTTCGAGGGAGGACGCGATTGATTACGGGCTGAGCGGGCCGAACCTGCGGGGAAGCGGCATCGAACACGATTTGCGCAAGGCGCATCCCTACCTGGTCTATGACCAACTGGAGTTTGAGGTGCCGGTAGGCTCGGCGGGGGACAGTTACGACCGCTACCTGGTGCGGATCGAGGAGATGCGCCAGAGCGTGCGCCTGCTCGAGCAGTGCCTGGACAAGATGCCCGCCGGACCGGTCAACGTCCAGGATGGGAAGATTGCCCTGCCGCCCAAAGACCGGGTGCTGACGCGGATGGAGGAGTTGATTCACCATTTCATCAACGTGACCCAAGGGGTGAACGCGCCGCCCGGGGAGGTCTATTTCGGCCACGAAAACCCCAAAGGCGAGCTGGGCTTCTACATCCACAGCAAAGGGGGCGGCACGCCGCACCGGCTCAAAATCCGCTCGCCTTCGTTTGTGAACCTGAGCATCCTGCCCAAGCTCTTGCCCGGCCATACGGTCAGCGACGTCGTGGCCATCCTGGGGTCGTTCGACTTTGTTATGGGAGAATGCGACCGATGAAACCGGTGGCCGAAATGACGGAAGCGGAGAAAGACCAGGTCCGGGCCTGGATTAGGAACTGGGAGGAGTTGGGGCCGATTTTGGAGGAGTTGCGCTGGAAGTCCATTCGCGAGGCGGACACGCTGCTGGCAATCCAGGCCTTCGATGGGGCATTTCAGACAGCCGTGCGTGATGTTCCGCCTAAACCCTGGTCTGGCTTGATCGAGCAACAGCGGTTGTTCCAGTTGGCCCGAAAATGACCCGGCTTGTCCAAGTCGCCGCTGAGGTGCAGCGATTTCTCGATGCGAAGTCGTGGCCGAACTGCGTGATTGGCGGCCTCGCCGTGCAGCGGTGGGGTGAGCCAAGGCTGACGGAAGACGTGGACTTGACGCTGCTGACCGGCTTCGGGCACGAGGAACCGTACGTTGACGCCCTGCTGACTCGGTACGAAGCGAGAGTGGAATCCCCGCGTGATTTCGCGCTGGCGCATCGCGTCGTCCTGCTAAGAACTGTCGATGGGGTGGGGATCGATATCGCTTTGGGGGGGCTTCCGTTCGAGCGTGACACGGTTGCGAGGGCGACTGAATTTGAATTTACCTCCGGTGAACGCATTCGTACTTGCTCGGCGGAGGACTTGGCAGTCATGAAGGCATTCGCCAGCCGCCAACAAGACTGGATGGATGTGAAAGGGGTGCTGATCCGGCAGGGTGACAGGCTGGATTGGGAGCTTATCCTTTCCCAATTGCGGCCGCTGTGCGAACTGAAAGAGGCGCCGGAAATTGTCACCAGGCTCGAACGACTCCGCAAAGAAGTGGAGGGAAAATAATGGAGACATTGTGCTCGTGAATCTGACCAATACCCAACCCCTTCCGAACCCGCTCCGGGAACAGCCTGATTTTGTGGTGCCGGCCGCCCTGGCCGGCGAAATGGACGAGCTAATCACGCGCTACCCAAAGAAACGGAGCGCCTCGCTCATGCTGCTTCACGCCGTTCAGGAGCATTTTGGCTATATCTCGCGCCAGGCCGTCGAGTGGATCGCCGCCAAACTCGAGATGCCGCCCATCGGCATTTACGAGCTGGTGACCTTCTATCCGATGTTCCACTGCCAGCCCGTCGGGAAGTACCATTTCCGGATTTGCCGCACGTTGAGTTGCGCGCTGGGCGGCTCATACGAGCTCCATGAATTCTTTTGCAAAAGGCTGGGGCTGGACCCGGATGCGCACGGCCCGCAAACGACGGCGGACGGCAAATACACAGTCGAGTTTGTGGAATGCCTGGCCAGTTGTGGCACCGCCCCGGTCATGATGTGCAACGACGCATTCCACGAGGGGGTAACGGAGGAAAAGGCGGAGGCGATCCTGGGGGAGTGCAAATAGCGCCGTTTGGGGGTCGGGGACGGCGCTGCAACCGGTTCAACGGTTTGGCTGGGAGCGCGGAAAGGCGTTATCTCGGCTGGGACCGCTGGCCGCCTCTGTACACTGGGCTGAAGCCACGGTGTTTATGATTGGCGGCTGGGCTGCGCCGCTCTTTGCGCAGCGTTGACCCGGAGGGGTCTTCCGCCAAACGCAGATGGGCGCTGTTTAAGGGGGGGGCGATTAAAGGTGTCGGGCATGCATACCGGGAGCTTTGTCCCGGAGGAACATCCGACAATAGCCCGGCGTTTCAACGCCGGGGAGGTGAGAAAAGAGATTCTCGTCCCGGAGGGACGATTGAGAGCACTCCTTGCCCTCAGCCGTCCCTTCGGGACGGATTCACGTTTTTCGGTCCGGTCACCCGGCGTTGAAACGCCGGGCTATTCTCGGAAGCCCCTTCGGGGCAAAGAGGCGCCGGGCCTTGATTGGGGCCTGGCACGGATTGCTCCCCGGAGGATTTCACACAAGAGGGAGCGGCCCCGAACGATTGAGCGTGGATTGCTGCGGGGAGGGTTCACCTTGATTGAGTTGCTGGTGGTCATCGCGATCATTGCTATCCTGGCGGCGCTGTTGCTCCCCGCGCTCTCCAAGGCAAAGTCCAGGGCCAAGCGGATTCAGTGCGCGTCCCAAATCCATGACAACCACGTGCAGGTGCTCAAGGAGACCGACACCGTCGGCCCCGGGACGATGCTGGCGCCGCGAGGGATGTGGACGATGAGTGCGGGAGACTGAGTGGGCGCACAAGGTGATCTGCCAGGTCGTCTCTGACGTAATGGAATCACTGGGCACGCCAATCCCAAATGCGGGGCAACGAATGTATAGCTATTTCCGGGACACCACACCAGGCGGCGCAGCGCTGGCCTCCTGAGCGGGGGGCGGAGGTGAATCCCAGCCGCCGCCCAGGGCCTTATAGACGGCGATGAGATCGGTGGAGGTGCTCAGGGTGCTCTGGACGAGAGCATCTTCGGCCGCGTAGAGCGAGCGCTGGGCGGTGAGCACGTTCAGGAAATCGGTCTGGCCCGCGGTGTAGAGTTGGATGGACAGATCCACGGCTTTGCGGTTGAAGACGACGGCATCATTCAGGGCTTGGCGATGCTCCCACTCTTTGTCGAAGGCGATTAGGGCATTTTCCACGTCCTGCAAGGCGGTCAGCACGGTCTTCTGGTAAGTGAGGTAGGATTGATCGCGCAGGGCCTTCTGGACGCGGATGTTGGAAACGATGCCGCCGCCCTGGAAAACGGGCCAGGTCACCGTCGGGCCAAACGAGGAGTAGCGGCTGGCGCCCATAAAGAGGTTCCCCGCCACGTTGTTCTGGTAGGTGAGGGAGCCGGTCAGGGAGAACTTGGGAAAGAGGTCGGCCACGGCGACGCCGATTTGGGCCACGGCCGAGTGGAGTTGCGCCTCGGCCTCGCGGACGTCGGGCCGGCGCCGGAGCAGGTCGGAGGGCAGGCCCACCGGCACCGCGGGCGGCATTACCGGCAGAGGGGCAGAAGCCGAGAGGTCCTTCAGCAGGTCGGCGGGCGGGCGGGCCAGCAGCACACTCAAGGCGTAGATGGATTGTTGAGCCGAAGTTTCGAGCACCGGGATGGCCGCCTTGGTGGTGGCCGCATTCGCTTCCGCGTTGGCCACATCCAGGCCGCTATTGAACCCGGTGCGAAAAAGCTGGCGTGTGAGGGCGGCAGTGTGCTCCTGGGCCTTGAGATTGTTTTGAGCGACGAGGATCTGCTGCTGAAAACCGCGGAGTTGGAGATAGTCGAGCGCCACTTCGGCGACGAGGCTGACCTGCACATTGCAAAGGTCTGCCTGCGCCGCGACAATGTTGGCATTGGCAGACTCGACATTCCGGCGCACTCCACCGAAGAGGTCTATTTCCCACAGCGCGTCCAGGCCGGCCTGAAAGAGGTCGTGATCGCCGGGCGGCGCAACGCCGGGCGGCGCATGGGTGCGGGAATAGGCCCCCGAAGCGGTAACCGCCGGCCATAAGCCGCCTGACACCACACCGCGCTGGGCGCGGGCCTGGCGCAAGCGCGCCTTAGCCAATTGCAGGTCCAAGTTCGTCCGGAGCGCCTCAGTGACCAGGCCGGTGAGTTTCGGGTCGTTGAACTTGAGCCACCACCGCGCCAGGTCCCCCGGCGGCGCCGGGCTCACGGACTGCCGGGCGGCGGAGGCGTTGGTCACGCCCACAAAGCCGACCGGCATGGAGGGTTGGGGCGGCTTGAAATCAGGGCCCACCTTGCAACTGCTGAAAAGCAGGGCGCCGGATAAAGCAATCGCCAGCAGGCTCGGAAGGGTGCGCGGGGCGTCGTTCATGGCTGGGTCAGATCAAGCTCAGATTAAGATTAAGATTAAGATTAAGATTAGGGCATGGGGTTTCGTTCATGGCTGGGTCAAGTCAAGGGAGGCCAACTGACCTGCTCATTCATAACGTAGTGCTTCAATCGGGTCGAGCCGGGAGGCCTTCCAGGCGGGGTAATAGCCGAAGACGATGCCGACGGTGGCGGAGACGGCAACGGCGGCGAGGATGGCGCCGACCGAGCTGGCCGTGGGCCACTGCAAGAGTATCCGTACCATGTAGGAGCAACCCCGACCCAGCACAATGCCCATCACCCCTCCAAGCAGGCACAGGACAATGGCCTCGGTCAGGAACTGCCTCAGGATGTCGCCGGGTTCGGCGCCCACGGACATTCTCAGGCCGATCTCACGGGTACGCTCGGTGACCGAGACGAGCATGATATTCATGATCCCCACCCCGCCGACCACCAGCGAAATCATCGCCACCGCCAGCAATAGCTTGGTCATCAGCCCGGTGGCCGAGCTCAGGGCCTTGGTCATCTCGGTCATGTCGCGGATGATGAAATCGTCGGCTTCGCCCGGGCGGATATGGTGGCGCTCGCGCAAGAGGGTGCCCATCTGGCGGATGGCAGCGGGGATTTCGCCGGAAGAGCGGGCGGCGGACAGGATCTGATCAATATTGGCGAAGCGGATAGGCTGGGGGGTGTCGGCCTGTTGGGTGATCGAGGGGACGGGGTAAAGGTCCTGCGCGGTGTTGGGGTAGATTTGGCTGAGGGTGTTGACGGCCGTGGAGACCGTGCCGGCGGCGGCGCTTGCGGCGTTGGCGGCGCTCTGGTTGACACTGCCGAGTGCCGAGCCGCTGACGCGGTACTTGATCGTCGTCCAGGGCGCCAGAATGATGTCATCCTGGTCCGAGCCCATCATGTTGGCGCCTTTTGCCCTCAGCACGCCAACGACCTTGAAGGCCACGTTTTGCACGCGAATTTCCTTGCCGATGGGCGACTTGCCGTCGAAGAGCTCGCGCACCAGCGTTTCGCCAATCAAGCAGACTTTGCTGCAGTTGCGGACGTCCCGTTCGCTGAAGGGTTCGCCCTCGGCCATGTCGGTCCAGTCGCGCACTTGCAAAAACGCCGGGGTGGTCCCGTAAATGGACATGGGCACCCAGTTGCGGTTGCCATAGACGACCTGGGTGCGGGCCCGCACCACGGGGGCAACGGCACCGATGGCCGGGCAGTCCCGCACGATGGCCTCGGCGTCCGCGGGCGTGAGCGTCATGATGCTGCCGGCGCCGAAGCTCACGCCGCCGCTGGCGGCAGTGCCCGGCATGACCAGGACGACATTGGCCCCCATGCTGGTGATGGTGCGCTGAATGGCGGCCGAGGAACCATTGCCGATTTCCATCATGGCGATGACGGCGGCGATGCCGATCACGATGCCCAGCGTCGTCAGCGCCGCCCGCATCACGTTGCGGCGCAAGGCGCGCGCGGCTGTTTTCAGAGTGCGGATGGACTTCATAGGCTGGCTGAGGTTGCGGACATCACGCTGGCTTGCTGTCCCGCGACGGATGGCGCGCCGTCCTCGATGAGTCCGTCTTTGATGTGGATAACGCGCTTGGCATGGTGGGCGACGCCCGGGTCGTGGGTAACGAGGATGATGGTCAAGCCTTCGGCGCGATTGAGGTCCTGGAGCTTTCCGAGGAGCTCCTCGCTGGTGCGCGAATCGAGGTTGCCGGTCGGCTCGTCGGCCAGGAGCAGCTTGGGGTTGTTGACCAGCGAGCGCGCGATGGCCACGCGCTGTTGCTGGCCGCCCGAGAGCTGGGATGGCTGGTGGTCCGCTCGGTCCTCGAGGCCCACTTTGGCGAGCAGCGCCGCCGCTCGCTCCCGCATCTGCCGCTCCGAGAGCTGCTCGGCGGCGTAGGTCAGGGGCATCATCACGTTCTCCAACGCGCTGGTGCGGGGCAGCAGGTTGAAGCTCTGAAAGACAAACCCGATGGTCTGGTTGCGCACCCGCGCGCGTTCCCGGGCCGAGAGTCGGGAAATCTCCCGTCCCTCCAGCCAATACTCGCCTGAAGTGGGGTGATCCAGGCAGCCCAGCAGATTCATCAGCGTGCTCTTGCCGGAGCCGCTAACCCCCATCAACGCGACCAGCTCGCCCCGGCCGATGTTGAGGGAAATGCCCTTGAGCACGGGCAGCTCCACCTCGCCCAGGTGGTAGGTCTTTCGGATGTCGCGAAGCTCGATTAAGTCCATGGCGTCAATCAGCAGATTCGTCAGAGAGCGGCCGCTCGGACGCCTCCGGCGTGTTTTGGGACATGTCACCTGCCGCCGCCGCGCCCTCGGCCTATTTGGGGAATGAAAGGGCTGGCGCCGCCGGAGGCTGGGCCTCCGGCGGCTCCGGCGGCTCCCGGATGCTTCTCTCCCACGACGACCTGCATCCCTTCCTGCAGATCAGCCGCCCGGACTTCCGTCTGGGCTCCATCTGTAAGTCCGACGGTGACTTGAACCGGCTTAAGCCCGCGCTCCTCTGCCACCCAGACCGTTCCCCGCTCCTGGCCGTTGCCTTCGGCCTCCTGACTGCCCGGCTCCGGTTTCTTCCTCCGGCCCTCCGCCTTCTGCCCTCCGGCCCCTGGGCGCTGTCCCGCCTTGCCCGGCGCCCGCCCTTTGACCTCTGCCCTCGGGCCTCTGGCTTCCGCCCTCTGTCCTTCCTGCCCTGGCGGCTGCCAGTGCAGCGCGGTGTTGGGGACGGTCAACACATTCTCCCGGCTGCCGGTGATGAATTGCACGTTGGCCGTGAGGTATGGCAGGAGCTTGCCGTCCGCATTGTCGGTGTTGACCTCCACGGTGTAGGTGACCACGTTCTGAGTCATGGTGGCGTTGAGCCGGATCCTGCCGATTTGGCCGTGAAAGACCTGGCCGGGAAAGGCGTCCACGGTGAAGGTGGCGGGCATGCCTTGGTGAACGCTGCCGATGTCGGCCTCGTTGACCGAGACCCAGACCTGGATGCGCGTGAGGTCTTTGGCGATCAGGAACAGGCTGGGCGCATTGAGGCTCGAGACGACCGTCTGGCCGATGTTGACGCGGCGATCGATGATGACGCCCTTGACCGGGGAGGTGATCGTACAGTACTGCAGGTTTTTCTGGGCGCGCACCAGGCCGGCCTGGGCCGCGGCCAGCGCAGCCTTGGCCTGCTCCACGGCCGCCTTGGCCACGCCCACGTTGGCCTTGGCGACCCCGTAATTAGACTGGTACTGGTCATAGGCGCTGGGGGCCAGTGCCTCCGAGGGACCGAGCTTTTGGGCGCGGTTCCAGTCCTGTTCGGCCTGGACCAGCTTGGCCTGCATCTGCTGGACGTTGGCCTCGGCGCTGACCTGGTTCGCCTGCGCTTGCAGCACCGCTGCCTTGGCGGTGTCGACGTCGGCGACATACAGCGAATCATCGATCCGCGCCAGCACCATGCCTTCTTCAACTACCGAGTCGTAGTTGATCTGCCGGCCGCTGTCGTCCTTGCCCAAGCCGGTGATCGCGCCCAGGACCTGCGCCCCGACATCGACGACCTCCTCCGGTTCGACCGTCCCGGTGGCGCTGATGGCCGCCACCACGCCGCCGCGTTTCACGAGCGCGGTGCGCCAGTCGGCCAAAGGGTCCTTTCTCTGGCCCAAGCGCCAGGCGATGCTCCCGCCAGCCACTACGAGAACGACGCTCGCAACAATAGAGGTTCGAACAAGGTGTCGCATACAATCCATTCAGTTCAGTTCGGTTCCGCTGAAACTCTCGCCAGGCCCCCCTCCCCGACGCGCGCCCTCGGGCCCGTGAGGGGCCGGCGTTTCCAAATCAGCTTTCCATCACGGACTGTACCGGCGGGCCAGCCTGGCTTGGGTCTTCCAACTAACGCGTTTGCATGTCCTACCTATATCGAATCCATCGGCATTTGAAAGACTATTTTCAAGGCCTTGCGCCTTTGAGGGGTGAGGGACAAACTGCCGGCGTTGGCACAGATTCGTCCTCATGCCGAATGGCGGAGGCGGATGGGAATCGAACCCACCTGGGACTTTGTTGAATCCCACGCTGGTTTTGAAGACCAGGAGCGTCACCAGATCGCCCTACGCCTCCGCGACAGATTCATTCGCCTAACTACCAGGGAATCCGATTGGGCGAATGCTATTACGGCCGGGTGGGCGTTGGCAAGAGAATGTTCCGGGAATCGTTCCACAGGGCGAACGGGAGACCGGGTGCGAATCAACGTCGGTATTCGGTTCTCAAATGGGTGACTTGCCAATTTCGGCAGCCCAATTTCCCCTCACCCCGGCCCTCTCCCCGAGGAGAGGGTGAATCGTCGTCAGTCGGTGGACGAATCCGGTGGTCCCCGAATCCTCGAGAACCGGCCCTGGCTTCTCCCTCTCCCTCGGGGAGAGGGCCGGGGTGAGGGGAAATTGGCTTTCCGACAGAACCAGTTCGCAAAAGCTGGTCGGCGCCCGCCGAAGAGCACGCAAAAGCCAAGTGATGACAACGCCTGATGGTCTTAGCTTGGCGCCATGACGGCGTCAGAATCGGGTATTTATTGCTCTCGCCACTCGACGCGGCACCGGAGTCGTGCATGATGGCCTTGACCCTCTGGTCTTCCCCTGGCAGAGTCCGGCCGCAGTGAGACGGCTCGCCGCATACGTACACCGCGCTGAAGCGGCGGTGTCAATGAGACGCGCGGCTTGCTTGAGAAATGTCCAGGCTAAGTCGCACGGTTCCCTGACGCTCCACGCTCTCACGCTCTACGTTCCAGGCGAACTTCCACCGAACGGCGCCAGCTTCTTTTCAACCTTGCTCTTCTCGAGCGCCACGTACTTGGGCAACCCGCCCTCCGTGGGGACTTTGACTTCGCCCTCGACGAGCGGGCGGGCATACTCGACAAATCTTTCGTTTGGCAGGAACCCATCCTCCGTAATCCAGTCGCGCGGGACGAGGCGCTCGACATTGGCGATGTCGGCCAGGGCCTGGAGGCCGGTGCCCCATTTGATCGAGCCGTCGGACTGAATCGGGCGGACGATGCTTACCATCTGGCCGCTCCGGCCTTCGACGGCCGCTTTGACGGCTGCTTCACCGCAGGCAAACGCGTTGTCGGCATCGGTGCGGCTGGCCCAGTGGGCGGCGGCGCGCTGGGCATAGCCGAGCATGACCGAGCGGGCCTTGATGGCGAGCTTGTTTTGCACAAGCTCCTGCAGTCGCTCCGCCGCCCCGGCGAGCAGCGGATGGCCGAAGGCATCCACGCGCTTGGGGTCCGCGCCCACCTCCTCGCCGGCCGCGTTCTTGAGACCTTCGCCCACGACGACAATGCAATACTTGAGCGCCGCGACTGTCTCTTTGACTTTCGCAAGGAACTTCTCCTCGTCGAACGCCACTTCGGGCAGCAGGACAATGTGGGGCGGATTGGCCGCTTGCCCCCGTTTGGCGAGCACCGTGCCCCCGGCGATCCAACCCGCCCTGCGGCCCATCACCTCCACCAGGCAGCACGCGCCGTCGTCCGTCGCCATCGAGGCCACATCCAGCCCGATCTCCATGACCGTCGTCGCGTTGAATTTGATGACCGAGCCGTAGCCGGGGCAATTGTCGGTGTGCGGCAGGTCGTTGTCGATGGTCTTGGGCACGCCGATGACCCGCAGCTCGCAGCCGCGCTTGAGGCCCTCCTCGTGGACCTTGAGCGAGGTGTCCTGGGAATCATTGCCGCCCATGTAGATAAAGTAGCGGATGCTATGCGCCGCGAACACCTCGAAGAGCCGGTCCATGTCCCGGGCGGCCTGCTCGGGTTTCTTTTTGAAATCGATCTTGTAGCGGCACGTGCCCAGGGCGGCTGCCGGCGTCTGCCGCAGGGCCGCGATGGCCCGCGCCTTCTCCTCGTTGATGTCGATCAAGTCCTCGGACAGGATGCCCAGAATGCCGTTGGCCCCGCCGTAAATCTCCTCGATGCACTCGTGCCGCCCCGCTTCCGCAATCACCCCGGCCAGGCTCGCGTTGATCACCGCCGTCGGCCCCCCCGATTGCGCCACTAACAGGTTTCCTGCCACTTCTGCCATAACGTCGAACATGTTTGTTTCTGTTAACCCATCGCCCCTGATTTCGCAGGGCCACTCCCTAAAATCGGCCCGCCACCATGCCAAGCCGGGCCGGGACTGTCAAAGTGAAATGGCGCAAAACCGTAACGGGTGAACTCTCGTCAGCCGGTGGACGAATCCGGCGCTCCCCGAATGCTCGAGAACCGGCCCTGGCTTCCCCCTCTCCCTCGGGGTGAGGGGGAATTGGCTGCCCAACAGAACCAGTTCCCGAAAGCGGAAACACCTGGCACCACCAGGCGCGTGAAACACCCGCGTCATTGCCGGCCGCCGGCCAGGGCGCGAATGGAATCGGCATCCAGGAGCAACGCGCGCTTCTCGCGGCGGTCAAGGGCCTCCGGGCCATCCCGGCGGAGCTTGAGGCTCAGGCCCTGCAAGAGATGCCGCCGCACGGGGTCTGGCGGCTCGGGCGGCGGCAGCAAAGCGATATGGCGGGCAAGGACCCGCTGGTCTTCCAGGACCCATGACAGGCCATCGCGCCTGACAGCCCAGGGGCGAGCGGCGGCCCATTGAATCTCCTCCTCCAACCGCCGCAGAACCACCGGCGGAACCGCCTCGGCCGTCGTAAGCAGCAAACCACGCGCCCTGGCCCATTCCCCGGCCGAGGCCCGACTGGTCCATACCGACAGCGGGACGGACAGCAGGAGACCCGCAAGAAAGGGCGAGAGCCACCAAAAAAGGCTCCTTGCGCCCAGCGGTTCCTCCCCCGGAAGCCTGGGAAGGCGGCAGTGGTCGATGAAGGGGCGGATTCGAATGATCGCGTTGTGTCCCCAGTAGTTTCCCGCTCCACCCTGCCAGGAATTGAGGCCGGCCATGAAAATGGGGCTATAGGTATGAAGGGCGAATTGATGGAACCGGCCGAAGAGGGAGCGGCGATTTACCGGCAAGGGCGGGGCTTGCACGATCCCGGCGCCGGGGTGGTCCTCCATGAACCGCACCAGGTTCACCAGGCAGGCGCCAGTCATCACGCTGTCGGCGTCCAGGACGATCATATAGCGGTAGTTTCCGCCCCAGGTGCCACAAAAATCCGCGATATTACCCATCTTGCGCTCCACGTTGTGCCGGCGGTTGCGATAGTGGAGGCGGGCCGGCTCGGCCACCCCGGAGCGCAAGTCATCGAAGGCAACTTCCTCGCGCACCCATATATCCGGGTCGGTTGTATCACTCAGGAGAAAGAAGTCGAAGTGTGCCAGTAATCCCGTCTGCTCCAGGCTCGCATAAGTGCATTTCAGTCCCGCGAAGATACGCACAGGGTCTTCGTTGCAGGAGGCCAAAGCCCTTCGGGCCATCGGCGGGCCACCGAGCCACGTGGTGCTCCTTGTTGGGATTGGCGAGCGGGCGCCAGAGCCATTCTCCGGCGTTGCCCTTAATCAACAAACCGTCCGAGTCATGGACCTGCGGCCTGAAATCAGGGATAAACCGCGTGCGGCTGGTTCCCATCAGGAACATGCTCGTCAGCGGGGCCAGGCCAAGCTTCCTGATGGCCTTGCGAAGAAACAAGCTGCCCTCGACCTCCAGCACCGTTGGTTCTCCGGGCTGGAGGAGGAACCGATAGGCCCCCGCCGCGCTGGGGCTGTCGAGCAAGGCAAACAACTCCAGGCGGTTGGCGCGCCTGGGCGGGCGCTCGATCCAGAACTCTACGAAGCAGGGGAACTCCTCCCCAGTCGATTCAGCCGTGTCGATGGCCAGGCCCCGGGCCGAAGCCCCGTAGCGCTCCCCGACGCCGATGAGCCGGAAATAACTGGCCCCGAGGAACGCAATGGCCTCGTCCTGTTTGCCCGCAGTATTCAGGGGGTAAAGCACACGCAGACCGGCGAATTGCAAATCCGGTGGCACCGGCTTTGGAAACTGGTTCGTGCCATAGTCAAATTGCGCCGGTGAGAACTGGAAATCCGTCAGGCGCCCTTGCTCGACCACGTGAATTGCAAGCGGGTTCTGATACAAATAACCGGGATGAAAAAACTGGAGCGTGAAACGGTTGGATTGCCCCTCCCAAGGCCCGGTTTCAGGCCGGAAGCGGATCCTCTGGTATCCGTCGTAGCCGAGGCTCTTGAGGAATTGGGGCAACCGGTTGGGTTCCGGCCGGTACTCCGTTGCGGCGCGTTGCCGCGCCCGCTGCTGCACAATGGCGAAAGAAAACCCAGGTTCGGACTGCGCCGGCGCTTCACCACCCCATGCCGCCAACAGGCACGCCCCAACCGTCAACAGGACGAAAAGCAGGCTCCGGCCGGCAAGCGGCGGTTTTGCGATGCGCATGGTTTGCTGGCTTAGACTGACAAGGAGCCTTCCAGGATGCGCGATTCGGATGCTTTCTGAATGGAGCGCCGGCAGGAGCAGGCGGCCCCGGCCTGGTCGCGGAATTGCAGCTTCTCGCCGCAGTAGCACACCCAACCGGCCACCCGCGCGGGGATGCCCCGGACCAGCGCGTGCGTCGGCACGTCCCGCGTGACCACCGCCCCGGCGGCGACCATCGCCCAGCGGCCGATCGTGACGGGCAAGATAGTGGCATTGGTGCCCACGCTGCAGCCCGCCTGCAGACGGGTCGTCAGAAATCGCTCCGGATACCTCCGGCTGCGCGGACGCAGGTCGTTGACGAAGCCCGCGCCGGGCCCGATAAAAACATCGTCCTCAGCCACAAACCCGTCCCAGAGCGAGACCCCGCACTTGATGGTTACGCGGTTGCCCAAAATGACTTTGCCTTCTATGAAGGCATGCTCGCAAACATTGCAGTCGTCCCCTACGACTGCGCCATTGGCCACATGGGCAAAGGCCCATACGCGCGTGCCCGCCCCGACTGTCGCGCCGGGATCCACCAGTGCCTGCGGGTGAATGAATGCTGTGGGTGAGATCATAAATAGATTTCATTTCAAAAAGTGCGTTCGTCCTCGCAAACTGGCGATTGTTGATTCAACGGACATGGGCGCCCTCGAAACTTTTGCCGATTTGAACCCCCCCCCGAGACTCGATGTCAACGGGCCTTCCCCGCGCCATGGCGCCACTCCTCCGGTCACCCGCGACTCAGCGAGTAGCGGCAATACATCCTAACCAAACAGAAAAATATCATTCATTCGGAAACCTCACCATGGGGTGAACCCCCCATTGTCCGGGTTCATCGCGCTTTTAGACCCAAGTCCGCCAGTGACCGGACATGCCAGACCCATCGGCTATCAGCGTGTTCAAGTACCTCGCGGTGGCTACAGCGCCCTTGTGGAGCGTGGCGGCAGAGCGAAGCGCCGACCTGCACTTACCCCGGATCATGCTCGTTTATCAGACCGTGGCGTGAGCGGTGCCGCCCCAGCCGCACATCTCATTAACGCCGCCGCTTCAGCGCGGTGTACGTATGGGGGCGAGCCGTCCCAGCCGTTTCAACGGCTTTCCGCCCCCCCTCAGGCAAACCGTTGAAGCGGTTGCCACGCCTCAAGCGCCTCTTTACACCGGGCTGAAGCCACGGTGTGAATGAGACGTCTCCCCGGGTAAAGGAACAAGTGGGGTAAGTGCAGGCGCCGACGCCGCTTTTGCTCGGGGACCAAAGTGGTGTCGCGCCTGCGCGCCATAGCGCTACGGCGCGCAGGCGCGCTTCGCTTGCCACCGCACTCCATAAGAATTGAGCCGCCACCGGCATATTTCAACAGGTTCCTATTGGCTATCGTGGCTCTGTGCGAATACTTCTGCACTGCCTTCTCATCAGAGCGGCCTGCGCCCGGAGATGACATTGACCAGCACCATGATTAGCGCGATCACCAGCAAGATATGGATTACCCCTCCCAGTGTGTAGCTGCTCACCATGCCGAGCAGCCAGAGAAGGATGAGGATTACTGCAAGTGTGTATAACATACGTTTTCGCTTTCTGTCTGTTTTGGAACCGCGACCGGCGGGCGCCCCTTCGCACCCGCCGGCGGGGATTCCTCTAGATTAACTTCCTGGACACAACCACCTAAGGCGCGATCTTATCGCTCAGCCACTGCCGCGCCTGCTGGAACTTCTCCTTCACCTCACCGTAGCCCTCCTTAAGGCGGGCTTGGACGTCGGCCCATGTGGACTCCGTCGAGTTCCTGGCATCATCAAGCTGTTTGGTCAGCTTGGCCATCTGGCCGCGCAGGGCCTGAAGTTTAGGCTCCGCCTCGGCTTTGACGGCGTCGGTGGACTTTTCAATCTTGGCCGAGAGTTGGTCCAAGTCGCGGTTGATGTCGGCCAATCGGGCTTGCATTTTCTCCACGAACTCGGCTTTCTGCGCGTAGGCATAATCTTTCATGTCCTGCGCGGCCTCCTTGGTTTCAGCGCGGATCTTTTCCAACTGCTTGCCCGTGGCCTCCCGATTGTCGGCTGTGGCTTTTTCGGATTGCTCGCAGCCCGCCGCAAAAGCGGCGACGGCGATGAGGGTGAGGATCAGGGATTGATGTTTCATAAGTATTGTCCTTTCTCTTGGTTAATTACTGACGTTTCGGGTTTGCGGCCGCCCCGGCCTGCGAAGGCTGCGAAGCCGGCGGTGGCTGCGAAAACTGCGAAGGCTGCGAAGCCTGCGCCGCCCTCTTCTTCTTGTGGCCGTACCCGGGCAATTCGGACACGTCCGTCCGGCGCCACGGCACGACCAGCACCTTGTAGAGATGCAGGTAGGCGCGGCCGAGCATCGGGCCCGCCGATTCGAGATAATGCCCTGAGGCCCGTTCGTAGGCGAAGAGCGCGAACTTGGCGATCGAATCGGAGCGATGGCTCTTGTACAAGACGATTTCGGGGGTTGTCACCGGCCCGGCTAACGGAATAGGCACCGCCATCGCAGGCACCCCAACAAGCATCTCCGCCATGTCCATGCTCAATGCGTCGGAGCGAATCTCCACGATGACGTCCGCCTTGTCGTCGGTTTTCATGAGCAATGCCCCGCTGGCGGAAACCCGCTGGCGCATCAGGCCGACGGCCATGCCCTTGTCATAGCTTTCGAAGTACTTGTCCTCCAGAAAGACCTTCTTCCCGTCCAGCCAGGGAAAGTGAGTGTCCTCGAGCGCGCGCTCGGTGGCGCTGCTGAGGAGGAGTTGCTCCGTAGCGGTGCGCGCGGGCGTGGACTCCTTGACGGTGCTGCAGCCGGAGACCAACGCGATGAGCAACGGGCAAGGCAGAAGCATGCCTGCCAACCCAGGTCTGATGGTGATGGCTTTGGTTTTCATGTTTTTTCCTTTGGTTGGAGTAAAGCAGGAGTCATGCCGGGAGTCATGCCGGGACCGAATCGCTGCTTCGGAAAGGCGGCTCGGGCGAATGCCTCCCATCGGGCGAGGCTCGTCTCTTGCGATGTGCGTGGTTTCGCGCGCCATGGACGGGCAAACTGTGAAGGTCGAGATGGCCGCTGCGGCCCAAGTCCGCCCGGACTCGGGGCAGGTGTTGCGGAAGGGTTTCCTGAACGAAGCCGATGAGTTTTTCACGGATGTCGCAGCGCAAATCCCAGGCCTTGCTGGAATCAGCCGCCGTGGCGAGCACGCGGAGCTGCATGGCCCGGTCGGTTGTGTCAGTCACCTGGAGGTTCCAGAAACGCTTGTCCCAGAGAGGATTGGTTTCGACGATTTGTTGAACTGCCCGCCGCAGTTCGCCCAGGGGCAGCGAGTAGTCGACCCACAGGCAGACCGAGCCGAGGAGCTGGGCGGAGACACGGGTCCAGTTCTGGAACGGTTTTTCGATGAAATAGCTCAGGGGCACGATGAGCCTGCGGTCATCCCAGATATGCACGACGACATAAGTGAGGGTGATTTCTTCGATGCGCCCCCATTCGCCTTCGACGATGACGACATCATCGAGGCGGATGGGCTGGGTCATGGCCAATTGGAAGCCCGCGAAGAGGTTGGCCGTGGTGCGCTGGGCGGCCAGGCCGAGGATGACGCCGATGACTCCCGCCGAGGCCAGGAGGCTCGTGCCAAACCTGCGCGCCTCCTCGAAGAGCATCAGGACCGAGGCGGTGGTGAAGATGGCGATAATAACGTAGAGGGTGTTGCTCAAAACGTGGATTTGGGTGTACACCTTGCGCGCCCGCAGGTTGTCCGTGGCGGTGATGTCGTATTTGGCCAGGACGGCCCTCTCGCCCAGGTTGACGATCTGAAAGAGTATCCAGGCGACGGCGCTGATAATCAGGATGCTGCTGCCCTTTCCAACAACGGCGGCGTATTCCGGGGGCAGACCGATGAGCGGCAGGGCGAAGATGATGCCGATGATGGGCACAATCACGCGCAGGGCATTTCCCAGGAGCGGCGCCAGCAGGCTCTCGAGTTTGCTTCTGCTCTTGCCGGCCCGAGCGGCAAGACGCGCCTCGAGGATTTGCGTGAACCTCAAAAAGAGCCAGAACACAACGGCAAAAACGCCGAGGTCAAAAAGCTTGTCGAGAAGCTGGCGAATCGGGTGGGGGCCTTCGCTGGAGGAGAGCTTCAAAAGCAACGGTTTGACGGCCAGGTAAATGCTGCAGACCCAAACCAGCAAGTAGATCGGCTTGTCGACCGTCCGGACCAGGTGCGTTCGCGCTTCCTTGGATTCCGGCGCAGTTTCGATCCGCTCCATCCTGCGCCGGAAAAAGGAAACGGCCAGGCGATTCGCCAACAAGAGCAGGAGGACGAAGGCGAGGAACACTCCGAGGTCGGCCCAGGAAAGGGGGCCGAGCGCGGGCGCGTACACGCCCGGGCCAAAGAGGCGCTCCATCCCGCTGGAGAGCAGCCTGGCCAGGCTCGCCGTGAGGGCGTCAAGAAAGTTCATTTCGCTCTTTGCAGTGTTCATAATATCCGGGACTTGGAATAGCGATTGCCGTGCCATCGAAACAGAGCGATATTGGGTGCGCAGGATGGAAGCAGTGCAGGGCGGAGGGATGAACCATGCGGCACACGGATGGAACATTTCATGCCACAATGGTTTGACTTATGCCATCGGGGTGTTCCGGCGGCGGAATTGCGGCGAGCCGGGCTTGCAGGCATGGAAGATGCCCTCAAACGACTATGAAGAAGACATCTATGAGAGTGTTGGCCTTGCTGACAGGACTCAGCGCATTATCGTTGATGGCTGGCCTGACGGGTTGTGCCGGCCACCGCCTCAGCCAGACCACGGGCCAACGAATGGACGACAATCGCGCGGCCGAGCCTAGCTACGATCAAAACACCGACCAGCGTATTGAAGACAGCCGGATGGCCGAGCGAGTGCGCGAAGCCCTGGCTGCAGGGGCTGATTACAAATACGACGGCGTAAGGGTCATCGCCAGCAACGGCGTCGTCCAGTTAAACGGGTTTGTCAACACGCGCGCCCGGAGGAACAGTGCCGTCGAGGTCACCAGCAAAGTTGCCGGCGTGAAAAGCGTGGAAAACAACATCACCGTCAAAGAGTGAGCCATTCCGGGCAAGGGAGCATCGTGCGCGCCATGATTCAGTTTTTTTCAGGCCTGCGGTTCCGGCTGGTGCTGCTGGTGGTGCTGGCGTCGCTCCCGCCGGCGGCGCTGACGCTGCACCTTGCGCGGCAGGAACGCCAACGGCAGACCGCCGCTTTGAAGCAACGCTCCCACGAGATGGTGCAACTCGCCGCCCGGAAGGAAGACGAGATGATCGCCGGGGCGCGGCAATTGCTGCGGGCGGTGGCGGAGTCCTCCCAGGTGCAATCGGCCCGGTGGGCCGACTGCACCCGGCTGCTCCGCAGGCTGTTCGCAGACTACCCGCGCTATGCCAACCTGGGAGTGATTAAGACCAACGGAGACGTGGCGGCCAGCGCCCTCACGCTCGCCGAACCGGTCAACCTGGCCGACCGCTCCTTCTTCCAGCGCGCGCTCTCGACGCGCGACTTGTCCTTCGGCGACTATGAGGCCAGCCCCATTACCGGCAGGCCCAGTTTCATCCTCGGCTATCCGGTTTTCGATGCCTCCGAAACTGTCCGGGCCGTGGTCTTCGCCGCGCTGGACTTGGACTGGGTCAACCGTTCCGATTCTGCGCTCCAGATGCAGTTGCCCCAAGGGGCGGCGTGGACCAAAACCGACGGCAATGGCACGATCCTCGTGCGTTACCCGCCGCCGGAAAAGCCGCTTGTCGGCCAGCCTCTGCCGGAAAGGGCGCTCTTGAAGACCTTCCTGGCTCGAAAAAACGGCGTGATCGAGGCGGCGGACGCGAAGGGCTTGTCCGTTTTCTATGACTTCACGTCCACCCGCAGCGCGCTGGTGGCCGGCAACGTCGTCAGCATCCTGAGCATCCCCCGGAAGGCCCTCTTCGCCGAGGCGGACCGCATGGCGCTGCGCAATCTCACGAGTGTCGGGCTCGTCGCCGCGCTGGTCCTGGTGCTCGGCTGGATCGAGAGTCGTCACCTGATCTTGCGCCCAATCCGGGCGCTGGTAAACTTCACCGCGCGGCTGGCGGCGGGGGATGACAGCGCCAGGGTGGGCTTGCCCCGCACCAGGGATGAATTGGCACAACTAATGAGCGCCTTTGACAGGATGGCCGAGGCCTTGCAGCACCGCGAAGAGGCGCGCCGGCAAGCCGTGAAGCAACTGCTCCAAAGCGAGGAACGATTTCGGGCCCTCGTGCAAAACTCAACCGATGTGACCTGTTTGACGGACAAAGATGGCATCATCCTCTATCGCAGCCCGAATCTCGAGACCACCTTGGGCTACGGGCCTGCCGAGGCGCTGGGGAAAAGCATCTTCGACTATTTCTGGCCTGAGGACCTGCCTCGCGCGCAGAGCAGGCTGGTGGAATTGATTAAAGCCCCCGGCGACACACAACGAGACGAATATCGGCTCCGGGGTAAGGACGGGTCGTGCCGGTTTGTGGAATCCACCAGCTCGAATCACCTGGAGGACCCCGCCATCGGCGGGATTGTCTTTAACTACCGTGACATCACCAAGCGCAAGCGGGCCGAGGCAAGACTCAAGGCATCGAGCCAAAGACTTCAAGTGCTATCGCGCCGGCTGGTGGAAGTGCAGGAGACCGAACGCCGGCATCTCGCGCGCGAGCTGCACGACGAGGTCGGCCAGGCCCTCACGGTTGCGGAACTCAACCTACAGGCGATGCTGCAGTCGGTGGGCGTCGGCGCCCTGGGGCCGCGCTTGAAGGAGAGCCTGGAGGTGGTGGAGCGCGTGCAGGAACAAGTGCATGACCTCGCTCTGAACCTGCGCCCCTCGATGCTCGACGATTTGGGCCTGGAGCCTGCCTTGCGCTGGTACACACACCGGCAGGCCGCCTTGGGCGGGATGCAGGCCCAGGTCCTGGCGGACCCTCTGGAGCAACGCCTGGATGCTATAATCGAAACCGAGTGCTTCCGCGTCGCGCAGGAAGCGCTGACCAACGTGGTCAAACATGGCAAAGCGCGCACCGTGACCGTGGAACTGAGCAAGAACAATGACGACGATCAACTTCATCTGTCCGTGCGTGATGACGGCGTCGGTTTTGATGTGGCCAGCGTTCGGGCACGAGCCGTGCAGGGCGCCAGCCTGGGCTTGCTGAGCATGGAAGAGCGCGCGGCGCTGGCGGGCGGGGGGGTGGAGTACGATTCCACTCCGGGGCGAGGCACGGAAGTCCACGCCTGGTTCCCTTTAAAATGGGCGCAGCCGGCGATCTTGACGGGAGCTATATGAATATGAACACCTCGGACAAATTGGGCGCCCCGGCCAAAACCAGCCGGGTCCTGCTGGCCGACGACCATACCCTCGTGCGGGCCGGCATCCGGTCGCTCCTGGAAAAGCTTCCGGGAGTCGCAGTGGCGGGTGAGGCCAGTGATGGCCGCGAGGTCATTGACCTCATCAAAGCGCGGCAGCCGGACCTGGTGCTGATGGATATCTCGATGCCCGGCCTCAACGGCCTCCAGGCCCTGGCGCGCATCACCCGGGACTTCCCGCGCGTGCGCGTGATCATCCTCTCGATGCACACCAGCGACGAGTACGTCTTGCAGGCCCTGAAATCCGGCGCGTCGGGCTACCTGCTCAAACGCGCGGCGACCGCCGAATTGCCGGCGGCCCTCAAAACGGTGGCCGGCGGGGCAATCTACCTTAGCCGGGAAATCGCCAGCCAGTTCCTCAAAAAGTTCCCCCTCCGCTACATCGCCCGCTGCACCAGCCCGCTCGAGCAGTTGACCCCGCGCCAGCGCGAGGTCCTCCAACTGCTGGCCGAGGGCCAGACCACCAAGGCCATCGCCCTGACGCTCAAAGTCAGCGAAAAAACCATCGAATACCATCGCTCGAAGTTGATGGCGCGCTTGAGTATTTTCGACACCCCGGGGCTGGTGCGTTTCGCGCTGCGCACCGGATTGGTCTCGCAGGAATCCTAACTACTTCAGCCGCTCGGTCCGGGCGCCAGGCCCCAACGGGCCAGGATCCTTTTCTGCGCCAGACCGAACACAAATCGGTCCAGCAACAGGCCAAAAAGGACGGTCAGCACCATGACGCCGATCACCTGCGCGGCGTCGTTCAATTCTCGTCCCATTTGCAGCAGGAAGCCGAGGCCGATGGTGGATTTGATTAGTTCGGCGGACACGCCGCCAT
>Ga0181524_10001239_pt1 | contig 29696 bp, 19 predicted proteins | sample PEATcosm2014_Bin_34_FD_119761 | JGI IMG/M metagenome (GOLD analysis project Ga0181524, IMG submission 119761) | Peatland microbial communities from MTU Mesocosm Facility, Houghton, MI, USA - PEATcosm2014_Bin05_60_metaG | ecosystem: Environmental > Terrestrial > Soil > Wetlands > Peat | place... | reverse complement strand
GGCGCCCGAGATATCGAGGCTCATGGCCTGTTCCTGCTCCATGCGCAGCTCGACGGTTCTCTCCCGATCCTTAAAGATTTCCGACAGGTCCTTGGGACGGGGACCTCCGCGGTCATCGATGCCATCGAAGCGCTGAGCGAAACCGCCGGGGTACTCGTAGATCTCGAGCTTATCGTTGCCGCCGACCTTGAGCTTGTGGGTGGCCTTGCCCATGGAGACGCTGTCCAAGGTTTCCTGCTTGCCTTCGAGATGGTTGCTGGGAAGCTCGAAGCAATGATCCCAAAGGGTGTACTCGCCGGAGCGCATTTCCTGGGTTTTTTCCCAAGCCCAGATCCGGGTGTCGTCGCGCTCGCCGGGGAGCACTCTCTCGTAAATGATATCGCTCTGTCCGGGAACGGGAGGATGCAGCTTGGGCTGGTCGGTGACGATCATCTGATGCTTGGACTGGGAATGCTCGAATAAGTAGTAGATGCCCTCCTCCTCCATGAGCCGGCTGACGAAATCGAAGTCGGATTCGCGGTACTGAACGCAATAGTCGCGGGGATAGTAGGACACCGACAACTGATACGTGACATCCAATCCGGCGAGCACCTGGCGCAGAATGTCGGGGATGGCAAGGTGGTGAAAAATGCGGGACCGGACTTTTTTGGTGAGGAGCCAGAGCTTGGGCACGATTTCGGCGCGGAAATGCACGAAGGGCACGTCGTCGCGATCGGCCTGGCTGAAGCGATTGACGATCCCGTTGAAGTAGCGCTTCTGGTCGTTGACCAGCCGCAATTCCACGGTCACGCTCTGACCGAGGATGCGGTCGAAGTGGACGTCGTTCTGGGCTTCGGCGAGGAGATCGACGTGGAAATCGAACAGTTGCGAGATGGCCTCGTGACCTTGAAAGCGTTTCAGGAGCAGGATATCTTCGCCCAGGGGGGTGGTAATGGCGAGCGGCCTGTTCTTTTGTGTGTACTCCGGCATGGACTCTATTCTCGCACCAAAGTTGCTGGCTGGACGCCCTCATTTAAGAGCTTATGCGTAAACGCGCTTGTACGGATCTGGGCGGAGGGCGATCAGCTATGGTCGTCCCTACCGCGACAAGAGTCGTGCCATCAAATTTGGCTTATCGGAAACTGGCCCAAGACGGCCATCTGGGAGATCACTCCCGTGAAGCTCGTAGTCGCCGACCCGCTGCCGTGTCGGGCCCTCCCCCACTCGGTCTCCGAACTGAGGTTGGAGCGCGCCAACGCTTCGGGTATTCTGAAAGACCGGGAAGTCGAAGGGCGCTACCCACACACTACTAATGCCGACAGATCCGGTTTTGAAATGGCTGCTGGAAGGCGACGCTGCCATCCGCTGGCAAGCGCTGCGCGATCTCAAGGGGGCGGCGGAGCGAACCGTTCGCCGCGAGCAGCACCGCGTCGGCGAAGAGGGCTGGGGCGCGCGACTGCTGTCGCTCGAAGACGCCGACGGGCGCTGGGCCGGCGGCATCTACACCCCCAAGTGGACCTCGACCACTTACACCATGGTGCTGTTGCGCAGCCTGGGGCTGGCTCCAGGCCATCCGCAGGCCATGCGGGCGTGCCTTGTGCTGCTCGACGCGGGCTTCTGGCACGATGGCGGCATCAACTTCTGGCGCCACTCGCACCAGCGCAGCGAGACTTGCGTCAGCGGCATGCTGCTGGCGGTGCTCTGCTGGTTTGGAATGGACGATCCGCGAGTGGACCAGTTGGCGGAGCACGTCGTCGCCCAACAGATGTCCGATGGCGGCTGGAATTGCCGCGCCATGCCGGGCTATGGCGGCGCGACGCACGGGTCGTTTCACACCACGATTTCGGCGCTGGAAGGGCTGCGGGAATACGAGAGGTTTCGGAAGTCTCGCGCGGTTCGCGAGGCCCAGGCGCGCGGCCGCGAGTTTCTGCTGGTTCACCGGCTGTTCCGGTCGCACCGGACCGGCGACATCGTGCAGCACGCGATGACGCGCTTCTCATTCCCGCCGCGCTGGCACTACGACGTGCTGCGCGGCCTCGACTACTTTCGGGAGTGCGGGGCGCGGCGCGACAAGCGGCTGGAGGAGGGCATCATGCTGGTGGAAGTCCGGCGCAGAGACGATGGCCGATGGCTGCTCCAGAACCGTTTTCCCGGCAAGACCTTCTTTGAACTGGAGAACCTGGGCAAGCCGAGCCGCTGGAACACGCTGCGCGCGCTGCGGGTGCTGCGGTGGTGGGAAGGTGCGACCGCGCTATAATCGGCGCTCTATGCGTTTTCGACGGGCGTGGGTGCTGGCGTCGGTGGTTGCGTTGTCGGCCGTCAACCTCATCATCGCGGCGCCCTTGTTTGGGGTGGAGTATTCGGCTTACAACGGGTCCATCGAAGGCACCTTCATTGCGATTGCCCGCGTGATGGCCCAGCACCCGGGCGATTGGAAGTGGTGGCCGCTGTGGAACGCGGGGATGCCGTTTGAGAATGCTTATCTGCCGCTGTTGCAATGGATGGTCGCGGCTTTCAGTTTGTTGACGGGATGGCCGGCCGCGAGATCGTTTCACATGGTGACGGCGGGAATTTATGCGTTCAGCGCCGTGGCTGTGTTTTGGATGGCGCTCGAGCTCAGCCGCAGGCTGGCCGCGAGTTTCGTCGCCGCACTGGCCTACTCGTGTTTGCCGGTTTCGGCTCTGCTGGTGCCCGCCATCCGGGCGGACGCCGGGGGCGCGCTGAATCTGCGCCGCCTGCAGATCCTGGTGTACTGGGGCGAAGCTCCGCATACCTTGGCGCTGGCTTTACTGCCGGCCGCCATGGTGTGCTTCGTTCGTGCGCTGACCACCGACGCGGTGAAATGGAAAATCCTGGCCGGCGTTCTGGCCGCGGCGGTGGTTCTGAGCAACGCATTCGGAATTGTCTCGCTGGGAGTCGCGCTGCTCTGCTGGCTGCTGGCCTTTCGCCCCCGGCCATGGTGGAAGGCGCCGTTGACCGTGGCGGCAATTGGAGTCGTGAGTTTTTGCTGGATCGCTCCGTGGATGAGTCCCAGCATGATGCGAGCGATTTTGACGAATCCCACCGCGGGCGGCGATTTTCGATACAACGCGGCGTGCTGGGCCACGCTGGCAATTCTGAGCGTTGGCTATGTGCTGTTATGGTTTGTCCTGCGGCGAGCCAAGGTATCCGCACACGTGCAATTCTTCGCGCTCTTTGGATACGTTCCCACTGCCATCGTGGCGGCCTGGTACGCGTGGCAGGTGGCGCTCATCCCGCAGCCCTCCCGTTACCAGTTGGAGATGGACCTGGCGCTGCTGCTGGCGGTGGTGTTCGGCGGGGCGGCCATCCTGGATCGGCTCCCGCGGCGTGTGCGCTTGGCCGCAGCGGTGGCTGTCATGATCGGACTGGGCGTGCAGACGGTCCACTCGGTCGGCTACGCGCGGGGTTTGATCCGCTCGGTTGAACCGGGCCGCCTCAGCGAGTACAAGATTGCGAAATGGATGGACCGGAACCGGCCTGGGGAGCGGGCGTTCATTGCCGGATCGAGTTCGTTTCTGTATAACGTCTTCACCGACAATCCCCAGTTTCAGGGCGGGCACATTCAGTTCGCGGTGAACCGGCTCATTCCCGGCGCGGTGTTCCAGATTCAAAGCGGCACGGACGCCGGCTCCCGCGGCACCGAAGTTTCGGTCGAGTGGTTGAAGGCGTTCGGAACGCGCGCCATTGCCGTGTCGGGGCCGAAGAGCACGGATGCCTACCAAGCCTTCGCGAACCCCCGCAAGTTCGACGGTGTTTTGCCGCTGCTGTGGCGCGAGGGCGATGACGCCATCTATGAAGTGCCCAGCCGGTCGGCATCGCTCGCGCACGTGATCCCCGCCGCCGCCGTGGTGAAGCGAACACCGATACACGGCCTGGACATCGAACCCGTGGAGCCATACGTAGCGGCGCTGGAAGATTCCAGGTATCCGCTCGCCACGTTTCAGTGGAAGGAGATGAGCGAAGCGGAAATCCGCGCGACCGTGGAGCGCGGGCAAGTGGTCGCCGTCCAGGTCACCTACGATCGGGGCTGGGAGGCTTACGCGAATGGCAAGCGCCAGCCGATCCGCCCCGATGCGATTGGGCTGATGGCGATTGAGCCGGATTGCGATGGGCCTTGCGAGATTTCGTTGCGGTATACGGGCGGCACAGACGGTGTCGTGACACGCGCGATGAGCGTCGCGGCCATGCTGGTGGCGTTGGCCTTCGGCTGGCTCGGAGCGACCCGAAACACGCCGAAAGATGGCGCGCATGCATTTTTCTCTTGACTTTCATCGCGAACAACCTTATATATGAATCACATTGCGATTTTTTTGGATCGCAAAATTTGATGTTTAGGGAGATCAATCGATGAAGAGCGCAACGAAGAAAGCCCCCGCCAAGAAAAAGGCTGCTCCGAAGAAAAAGAAGTAGCCATGGCGCTGCCCTGAACAGGGCATGCAAACAGGTTTTACTCCGAGGCCCCGGTTTCCGGGGCCTTTTTCATTATTTCAGGCTTTTCTCTCCCGGTTCTCCCGAAGCTGCAACAACACCCGGTACGTCTCCCCCATCCCGAACAGCAGCGTCTTGAGCTGCATGCGCCGCCGCAGGTCGTCGTCGCCGGCGGAGTTCAACGCGGCGGCGAACTGGTCGGCCTCGCCGGCGGTGACGATGGTCCGCGCCAGCGTCTCGAAGCGCTCTTTGCGCAGGCCGCAAGCGGCGCCGCATTCTTCGAGCGCCGTGAAGTTGACGTGCGCCGTGATGTCCCGCTCGCCGGGATCGTCGAGCACATCCTCCCGCGCCATGTGCCTCCGGTATCCCATCAGCGTTCCAGCCGGGAAGCGGACGGACTCCGCGCGCGTGTAGCCGTAGTCGACCGTCAGCGCGTAACCGGATTCGAGCGCGCGGCCGATGCGCTCCATCCAGCCGAGCGCTTCGAGGTTGGCTTCGTACCAGCGGCCTTCTTCCGGCGGAGGGAACCAGCGGCGCAGGTATTGCTCCACTTCTTCGCGCACCGCGCCGCCTGTCTGCCATCGGAACCGCCCGTCATGGAACGCCACGCGCTGCTCGCGGAACGCGCCATCGCGGTACAGAGCCACCTCCACCGGCAATGCATCGAAGAACTCGTTGGAGAACACCACGCCGCGAAACTTCTCCGGCAGGCGTCCGGAATCGAGATCCACCGGAATGTACGCCCACTCCGAGAACGCCTCGGCCATTTCGCGGCGTCCGGCGCCCAGCTCCACCACCGTGAACTCCCGCGGTTCGCCCATTTCCCGATAGAGCTGCCGGATACGAGCCGCCATGAGAATGCCGAAGACCGGCTGGATCTGCTCCGCCGTGAAGAAGTCGCCGTGTTTGCCGAATGGATCGCTGGGTGCCCTCCGGGCACGGCGATAGTAGCCGTGTTCGGGGTGGTAGAGCGCCACCTCCATGAAGCGCCGGAGGGTCACCGGCCCATCGCGCCGAATCTCCCCGGCCAGCAACTCGCCCGCGGATGTCGTCACGGACTTATGCTAGCGTGAAATCAAACCATGGCGCTGCCCCAGACGGTACTGGTGAAACTCAGCTCCGAGGCTGCCGAGGCCATCTCCATCACGCCCGTGGTGCTGCAGGAGCTTCCGGTGCGCGAACTGGTCGAGCACCTGCTCGGCATCGCCGGCAAGGATGAGCCGCGCATCCGCGAGATGCTGCGGCGCGGCACCGTGGCGATCGGCGCCACGCGGTTCCGCTGGGCGGGCTGGGATGCCGATGTGGCGAGCCTCCGCGAACTGCTGGCGACTTTTCCCGACGCCGATCCCGCCCGGCCCTTTGCCGCCGCCGGCTGCATCCGCGCCACGCTGCGCGGAGGCCGCCACGCCATCGAGATCCCGCGCCTGGCCGCTGCGCGCAAATCCCTGTTTCAGCGGACGACTTTCTGGGACGTGCTGATGGAAGTAGTCACCGCCTCCGGCCCGGCCTATTCCGGCTACTCTTACCGCGACCGCGCCGACCGCTACCTCCGCGGGTTCACCCGCCCCGAAGCCGAACGCCTGCGCGCCGCCGCTTCAGAGGTGCGCTACAGCGCGCTCCGCGAGCAGATCCGGTCGGCCGGGTTCGAGCAAGCGGAGTTGTACGTGACGCGGCCGTAGGGGCCGGGCATGCCCGGCCCCTACTCTTCCGCCACCTCTCCCGTGTCCTCCGCCCGGTTCTCGAACTTCGTCTGCGCGTGCAGAAAGACCAGGTTGACCGTTCCCACCGGCCCGTTGCGCTGCTTGCCGATGATCAGCTCGGCCAAGCCCCGCAAATTGTCCTCCTTAGGTTTGTAAATCTCTTCGCGGAAGACGAAGGCCACCACGTCGGCATCCTGTTCGATGGAACCCGACTCGCGCAGGTCGCTCAATTGCGGCCGGTGATCGCCCCCCTGGCGATTTTCCACCGCGCGGCTCAACTGCGAAAGCACCATCACCGGAGCATTCAGCTCCTTGGCCAGCATCTTCATGCCTCGGGACAGCGCGCTGACTTCCTGGTTGCGGTTCTCGAAGCGCGCGCCCGCCGTCATCAACTGGAGGTAGTCCACAATCACCAGGCCCAGGTGATGCCGCTCGCTCTGCAGGCGCCGCAATTTGGCGTGCATGTCCATCAGGTGCGCGCCGGGGGTGTCGTCGATGTAGAGGGGCGCCTGCACCAGCTCCTGCAGCGCGTGGTTGAGCTTGCGCCGTTCCTCCTGGTTGAGATACCCGGCGCGGAACTTCTGGCTGTCCACGCGCGCCGCCGAGCAGAGCATGCGGGTCAGCAGCGACTCCTTCGACATTTCGAGCGAAAAAATCGCCACCGTCTGTTTGTTCTTGAGCGCCACGTGCTGCGCGATGTTGAGCGCCAGGGCCGTCTTCCCCATGGAAGGCCGCCCCGCCACGATGACCAGGTCTCCGCCATGCAGGCCGCCGGTCAATTCATCGAACTTGGTGAACCCGGTGCCGATCCCCTTGATGCGCTTGCTGGGGTCCAGGAAGGCGTTGAGACCGCCTTCGTAATCCTCGAGGATCTGCCCGGCGTTCAGCAGCCCGGACTTCATCCGCGCCTCGCCCAGCTTGAGCAGCGTCTCCTCGGCGCCGGCCAGGATCTCGTCCGGCTCCTCCTCGCCCGCGAGCGCCCGGTTCATCATGTGCTGCGAAGCGAAGATGATGCGCCGCAGCACGGCCTTGTCCTTGACGATCCGTATATAGCTGTCGAGATTCGGAATCTGCGGCAGCCCGTCGTCCAGCTCCACCAGGTAGCTCAAGCCGCCGCAGGCTTCCAGCTCATTGAACTTCATGAGCTCATTGGCCACGGTGATACGGTCGATTTTTTCGCCGCGCTCCTGCAGCTCGCCCATGCGCTTGAAGATGCGCCGGTGGCTCTCCAGGCTGAAGTCGTCGGCCTCGAGCGTGCCGGCGGCCTGGACGTACAGAGCGTCGTCGAGCAGGATCGAGCCGAGCACGAATCGCTCGGCGTCTACATTGGTGGGAAGACCCTTTTCAATCGCACTGGTCGCTGACATGGCGTGGACTACCTAAGCCTAAACTCCGGCGCACTCGCCGGGCAACACCTAGAACACTTCAGGCCGCAGATGTCTGTGCACGCTCCAACCGCTTTGGAATCACTCGATGCGCACCGATTTCCGCAGGCATGCACAAAACATCCACAGCCTTTCGACAGGCTAAAACATCCCCTACCCTATATGTTTTATCAAATTCGCGACAATCCTGCATAATCGACATTGAGGAGGAAATAACGAATGCCCGATTGGGCCATTTCGAGCGGCATGTGGAACGCCATCTTCGGCCTGGGAGCGCCCCTGGCGGAGAAGATTCTGCGTCCGGCGATCGTGTACATCTTCTTGGTCGTATTCCTGAGGGTTTTCGGCAAACGGGAGCTAGCGCAGCTCAACCCGTTCGACCTGGTGGTGTTGCTGTCGCTCTCCAACACCGTGCAGAACGCCATCATCGGCAACGACAACTCGCTAACCGGCGGCCTGGTCGGCGCCTTCGCGCTGATGGCCATCAATTACCTGGTGGTGCGTTTCCTGTTCCGCCACCGGCGCCTCGACCAGGTCTTCGAGGGGAAACCGGCGGTGCTGGTCAAGGAGGGCCGCATCGTGAAGCGCGCGCTGGCCAGGGAGTTGCTGACGCGCGCAGAGTTGATGACCGTCCTGCACCGCCAGGGTTTCACCGGGCTGGAGGAGGTGGAGCAGTGCGTTCTCGAACCCGGCGGAACGTTCGCCATTCGCCGCAAGGTGCCGCCGCTCGAAGAAGTCCAGCACCAGGAATTGATGCGGCGCCTCGACGAGATCGGCGGCAAGCTGGAACTGGTGCTTCAGCAAAGAGGCGGCCCGGTATAATGGATAGTGGAGGAATGGCCGAGCGGTTGAAGGCGGCGGTCTTGAAAACCGTTAACGGGGAAACTCGTTCGGGGGTTCGAATCCCTCTTCCTCCGCCATACTAACTTGTTTTGAATCAATAGCTTATAGAATACGTAGGGGGCGCGGCTCCAATACCTGTGGTGTCCGCGGGCATGATCGTTCTATTCCGCCGCCACGTCGCCGCGTGCGACCAATTCATCTCCGGCGCGCAGGAAGAACGGCGGAATAAGCGGCTGAACCAGCGTTGATAAGAATCACCTCTGATGGTATGATATCTCACGCGGGTGACAACCGAGGTGAACGGCGATGCCAACCTACACACAGGCCGACCGGCCGCTCAAGATCACTACTCCACTTGGCCCGGACGTCTTGTTGATCACCGACTTCCGGGGTCGCGAAGCCATCTCGCGGCTCTTCCAGTTCCAACTCAATCTCATAGCCGATAGGCAGAAGCTGAGCGAGATCCGCTTTGACCGCATCCTCGGCCAGAGCGTGACCGTTGAAATGACCTTGCGCACGGGTGACACCCGCCATTTCAACGGGTTGGTAAGACGGTTCACTCAGGGCGTTCGCGACGATAACTTCGTCGCCTTCAGCGCTGAGGTGGTGCCCAGGCTATGGGTTCTTACCAAGAAGGTCCAGAGCCGCATTTTTCAGCATGTCTCGGTCCCGGACATTCTGAAGCGGGTGCTCTCCGACCACCACGTTGACCACGAGTGGACTGGAACCGGAACCTATTACCCCCGCGATTATTGTGTCCAGTATCGTGAATCGGACTTCGATTTCGTGAGCCGGTTGATGGAGGAAGAGGGCATCTACTACTACTTCAAGCACTCCGCTGGCGGGCATCGAATGGTGGTCACCGACCAGGGGAACGTGCATCCGGCCGTTCCCGGGGAATCCACGGTCATCTACCAGGAAATATTCGGCGGCGTGTGGGAGGACATGCGGATCAGGGATTGGGAGAAGAGCCAGGAGTTGCGCTCCACCAAGTACACGGTTTGGGACCATAGCTTCGAACTGCCGGGCAAACACCTCGACGAAAGCGTGCGGACCATGGTTGAGGTGAATGCGGGCAGCATAAGCCATAAGCTCAGTCTGCTCGACAATCAACCGGAGATCTATGAGTATCCCGGGGGCTACGCCAAACAGTTCAATGTCCCGGAGGATACCAATCTGATGTCCGAAGTCAGAAGCCGAATCGTCCGGGTTCGCATGGAGGAGGAGGAATGCGCCGGCCTGGAAATCACGGGCGCCGGGGATTGCGGCAATTTTGCGCCGGGGCATAGGTTCACGCTGAAGGGACATTTCAACGGCGACGGCGATTACCTGCTGACCAGCGTGGAACACGACGCCGTGCAGTCGGGATACCGGAGCGGGGAGCAGGACTCGTTCCGCTATGAAAACCGCTTCCTCTGCATGCCCGCGGGCCTGCGATACCGGCCACGGCGGGTCACGGCCAGGCCGTTAATCGCCGGCATCGAGACCGCGACGGTGACCGGCCCGTCCGGCGAGGAGATCTTCTGCGACCAGTTCGGCCGCGTCAAGGTGCAGTTTCATTGGGACCGCGAGGGGAAGTTGGACGACAACAGCTCATGCTGGCTGCGGGTGGCGCAGCTTTGGGCGGGCAAAGGGTGGGGCGCATTCTTCTGGCCGCGCATCGGTCATGAGGTGGTGGTGGCTTTCGAGGATGGCGATCCGGATCAGCCGTTGATCGTCGGCAGCGTCTACAACGCCGATAATATGCCGGCGTACAAACTGCCGGACATGAAACAGCTTGGCGGCATCCGGTCGGCCAGCGTGCGAGGCAACGCTCACGAGAACTATAACGGCATCGTATTCAACGACGAGAAGGGCAGTGAGCACCTGGGGCTTCATTCGGAGCGAAACATGGCCCTGAACTCGGAGTTCGACAAGATGTTCCACGCGCGGAACAAAGGGGAACGGATCGCGAGTGCCAGCGTGCACACGGTGGGCATTCTTCCCGGCGGCAGCGGCAGGGGCGACAGCGGCGGCAGCGGCGGCGGCAGTGGCGGCGACGGCGGCAGTGGCGACGAGGCCGACGCCTATAGCTGGTCAAACGGCTCAATAATGCCGGCCAAGGAAGAGATGACGGGTTTGGGCGTAAAGGCCGACACGACGTACGGGCTAAGCCAGGCGCTCACGTTAGGCAGCGATTATGGGTTGGTCATCGGCAGCAAGAACGATGTCTGCATCAACCCGCTTGGTTGGATACCGTTTCCGGCCGGGTTCGCGAGTTTTCTCGGAGGTGGCCTCGGCGGAACGCTGGACTTCCTGATCGGTTCGAAAACAGAGTTTCGGTGGGGCCCGTCCTTAAGCATCGAAATGGGTGAGGAAGCTCTCAAGTTGAACAATAGTGGTAGCAATGTCATCAAGTTCCTATCCCTCTGTCTGGCTGGCGTATCTGTGACCTGGTTTATTGTCCATTCCTTGTTGAAAGAGGAAGCCCATCGTGTGACACTCGGGGGAATATCTCAGGGCGTTTCTCAGGCTCTCCAGACCTCTATCGTGCTTTGGGGCAAGGCCCTAGAGAAGATTGAGGAAAAATCTAACGAGGCCCTTGTGGAGGCGATACGTGCGGTTGCCGGGATGGAGGAAGGGGAGAAGGGGTGGCGCCGTAAGTTGGAACAGGTCAGTGGCGGATATCTAGTCCACGCGAACCAGTTGGCACTGCTCAGCCGGCCTTCGACACCGCCGGTCAAGAGCAAACCCTGCGTGATTACGGTGCTGGCCGCGGATTACGTCCGCGGCGGCCAGGTGGACGTGAGGGGTGGCAAGGGCGTCCGCATCACTACCGGGCCGTGGGGCCAACCGCCGACTTCGTCGGACTCCACCAACGGGGTCGAAATCGTTGTGTTCGAGGACCAGAACATCACCATCCAGCGCGGCCTTGAGCCAACGGATCAGAAGATCGAGATGACGCCGGATGGAATCACCATTAACGCCGGCAAGGGGAGTTTGACGCTTAAGAGCTTGAAAGAAATCAACCTCTCGGCGCGGGCGGGGATGAGCACCATCACCATGGATTCGGAGGGCGTGAAGGTCGTGTCGCCGGTCATCAAGCTCAACTAAAGCCCGGGAGACCGCATTTGTGAGCAACGGACCTATATTCGGGATAGAGGCGGTGACAGCCGCGGATATCTGCGCGCGCCTCGACGCGAACAAGGAGGCGTTGGCGCTGCTGCGCGAGGGAATGGCGCCGGAGGAGTTCGTTCAAGCCCTGATGGCCAACCGCCAGTACGTCTACGGGATCGATTTCATGGCCCATGCGCTGCCGGCGCGGGAAGGGGTATGGTGGGGCTGCCTGTGCGTGCAGCACGCCTGCGGCACGGATCTGACGGCGCCGGACAGGGCCGCATTGCTGGCTGCCACCAGTTGGGTGGTGTGGCCCACCGAAGCCAACCGTGCCGCGGCGCAGGCGCCGGCCGAAGCCGCTGGACGGGCTTCGGCCGCGGGCACCCTGGCCATGGCGGCGAACCTCGCGGGCACCGCCGGCCCGGTCCCGCTGCCCCCGGCGAAAGCGGTCGCCAACGCGGTGAAGCTGGCCACTACCAAGGACGATCCGGCCCGGATCGCCGACACCCAACGTCTGCTCGTGGAACTGGGAATCGGAGTGGCGGAGGGCCGCTTTTGCTGGCCCAAGGGCTGAAAAGGGTACTCCGCCCGGAGAGGCGGATTAGGGAGGGTTGAGATATGGGACAGCCGGCTGCGCGCTTGACGGACATGCATGCCTGTCCGGCGGCGACGGGAATCGTGCCGCACGTCGGGGGTCCGATTCTGCCCCCGTGCTGCCCCATGGTGCTGATCGGCAGCTTGCCGGCCGCCCGGGTGGGCGACCCGGCCACTTGCGTCGGTCCGCCGGATGTCATCAACCAGGGTTCTTCCACGGTCCTGATCGGCGGCCAGCCGGCCGCGCGGATGGGCGATTCTACGGCTCACGGGGGCAAGATTGTGATGGGCTTTCCGACCGTTTTGATCGGCTCGTGACCGCTAAAATGAGTGGAAAGGAGTTCGCGAGATGAGCGATGCCACGGCGGAAACGGATTACTCCATTGCTTACGAAAAACAGTCCGATGAGGAGAGCAACCGGACGTGCGGCGCCGCATGCCTGGCCATGGTGTACCGTTCCCTGGGGATGGAAGTCCCGCAGAGCCAGATCTGGCCGGCGATAGCCAAGGCCAACCGATTCGGCGATATCGGTTCCACGACCCACCTGATGGTCCGCGATGCCTTGAGCCGCGGTTTTGACGCGGTGGCCATACAGGCGCGCCACCCGTGGTACGTTTTGCGGATTTGCCGGGACGCCGGCATCCGCGCCATCCTGAACCATCGTCTGCAGGCGGAAACGGCAGGCGGCCACTACACCGTAATGGCCGATATCGGAGAAGAGGATGTGACTCTGCACGATCCATTCATGGGTCCGCACCGCCGCCTTTCGCGTGCCGAGCTGATGGAGCTTTGGGAGGCGCGTCCCAACTCGGAGATCGCGGGCAACACACTGATTGCCATCGCCGCCCGCCAGCCGGCGGAGGCCGCGTGCGGAATTTGCGACGCGCCCATCCCGGCCAGCGTCGCTTGCCCGCAGTGCGGCGATCCGGTGGCGCTCAGGCCGGCGAGGGTCCTCGGCTGCGTCGGCAAAGCCTGCATCGTCCGGCTTTGGCATTATGTCTGCTGCCCGTCCTGTGACCATATGTTTGACTTCAGCGCCGCTCCGCCGCAGGAGGCCGCCGGGGCTGAAAGTGCGCCCCAACCGGAGAAGCCGAAGGATCTGGCGGAAGATTCCTTGAACCTGGATGAGGTGCTCGCCCAACTGGATAAGTTCTGCGCCTTCATTCTGGCAATGCCGGAAGCCGCGGGCAACCCGGACGTCTTGAAGCAGATCGCCTTCATCAATGACAACAAAGAGAAGCTGAAGGTGGCACAGACCGAGGAACTCGCCATTCAAAAAGCGCACGGCGAGAAGATGGCCGCAATGGTTCAGGAGGCACGGCAGAAGGAGGAAGCCCACCGCAAGAGGATGGAGGAACTCACCACGCCCTCGCCGCCGCTGGATGGAAACGCTCTCGGCCGGGACCTGCTGAGAAACGTGGGGCTGATCCGCTGAAGTACGGCGCGGGAAATCTACTTGTCGGGCCGGGCCTGCGTGAACCTGAAGTTGGCCAGCCACACCTGTGAGTTCCCCGGTAGGTGAATCCCGAAGCGCCCGCGGGTGAAGGGCTGGCCCGGACGGTTCCAATCGTATAAGGTGACCGGGTTTCCCTGCTCGTCAACGAGCGTCGTTATAACCCGCGTCGGCTCCACCACCAGGTTCACCATGAAATTGCCGGCCTTGACGCCGATCCCCTTCCGATCGGCGATCACCAGTCGACGGTTGTTGGCATATTGGCTCAAAGCGAACGTCTGCTTATTGATCTCGAACAGAAGGTAGTTTTGCGGATCGCTGTAATCGAGGACCCACTCAACCTTGGACTTGGCGCGCAGCGTAAACTGGAAAGTCCCCTCCGTGGGAGTACGCCGGTACAGAACGAAATCACCTCCCCGTCGCGTGAACCATTCACCATCGCGCGTCCACGGTTTGTCCCAATCCGCTGCGTCCATCTGAAACACGTCCGGCGGCCGGACGATGGGCTTGACCGGCGCCAGTTTTAACTCAGCCGTTTGGGTGACGCCGGCCGCGATCTGGACCGTGACCGACCCCGCGCTGTAGCCTGGCGCGCGGCCGGAGAGTACATAGGCACCTTCCTCGAGGTCCAGCGTAGACGAGGGCGCGGGCCGCGGCGCTTCGCCGGCGCGCCCGTAAGTGACCTTCGCCGAAGGCGGCGACACCTTGATGTGAAGCTCGCCCAATGCCGGAGTAGCCGTGCGGACGGGCACAGGAGTTGCGGCAGCCGCCGGCTTGTGCTCCAATCTCGCCGGGGCGGCGCGATGCCGCAGCAGCAGCCAGCAGGTCGATGAACCGGCCAGAGCAAGCACCGCGATCGCCGCAATCAGGGCGCGGCGTGGAAGCCTGCGCCCGGATCTGGGTGCGTGCGGTCCGGGGATACCCTCGAGCTCCGCTGCCGGCGCGCGGGAAGGCTCCGATGTTCCGCTCTGCCCGGCGATTGCATCGGCCGCCTCGGGTGCACCGGGAACCGGCGGTGGAATGGCGTCCCGGCTCAGAATCTGAGTCGCGCCGATCGGTCGGGCCACCTCACCCAACCTGCTTTCCAGGGCGGCCTGAAGCTGGAGCAATCGCGGCTCGTTCCCGCAGAACGAAAGGGCACTCTGTAGCTCTGCCGCCGCACCGCTCAGGTCGCCGCTCGCCTGTGCCTGACGGATGCGCACCATCGCCTGGTTCAGATACTCTTCCCGTTTCAGGTCATCCAGCAGCGCCAGCACCCCTCTGGCTCCCGCATGAGCCGGGTCGCAGCCCAGGGCGTGCTGAATCAGAACCTCGGCCGCGCGCCAATCGGTCGCGAGTAAGTTCTGTGCCCGCGCGGCCAGCCTGTCCACGAGGCTCCGGCGAATCGGCTCGCTCCGTGCGTCCAACTGGTGGGCCTTCCACAACAGTTCCAGTCCTTCCTCGAACGATGCCTGAGCAAACATTTGTTCGCCCTGTACCTGGAGCCGTTGGGCTTCCTCACAATGCTCCGCGCTCTGCCGCGCCAGTTCCTCGAGCGCCTGCAACTCGCCATCTCCCGGGGATTCTTCCAGCGCCCGGCGACATGCGTCCAGGGCCCGCCGGTACTCGCCCGCTTCCATGCACGCGTCGATTTCCCGAGCCCAGCGCGCCTTTGATTCCATCCGCGCCTGCTGCTCCCGCCGCTTGATCACGCGGTCGGTCTCGAGCTGCAGCCCGGGATACCGGTTGTGTATGGTGCGCAGGATCTCCCACTGCCCGAGCGCATCGTTGAACTGCCCGTTCTCCTCGTGATAGCGGGCTTTGGCGACGATTGCGCTCACCAGGTTCAGCCGCTCATCCATGATTTTCCGAAGGCGCTTAAAGTGCGTCTCGTCGGGATAGCGTTCCCCTGCCTCATTGATGATGCCGACCTTGCGTTCCAGGTCGGTCTCCGCTTCGACACGGCGATCGATTTCCGCGATGTAAGCCGAGAGGTGCAGCCGCTGCTGCTCTTCCGCGTCGAACTTGAGGCTCTGGAACAGAGCGTGCGCTGGGTACTTCGCGAGGAATCGATCGCCGATGGCGAGCGCCCTGGAGAAGTTCCGGTCTTCCAGATGCTTCCTGGCCTCCGCGTAAGCGTTGCGGATAACCTCGTATTCCGAGCGCATGTCGTTGTAGAAGCTTTGATAGACGTTCGCGCGGTCCTGGCTCTCCGGCGCGCGCCGGTCCATATCGATCACCTGCTCCAGCTTGGTAATGGCCGAGCTAAGGTCCCCCTTCTGATGAGCCTCGACCGCGGCCTGGTACAGCCGTTCTTTTTCCTGCAGGCTCCGCCGGTACTCCTGCTCCCGCCGCTCGATTTCGGAGAGCAGCCCTGTCGCCCGCGTGTCCTGGGGACGAATTTGCAGGATGTTCTGCAACGCCTCGCGCGCGTGCCCGAACGCGCAATTCTCGGCGTGCTGCCGCACCAGTTGGAACCAGCTCTCGATCTGCACTTCGCTGCGTGTGCTTTCGATCTTCGCCCGCAGGCTGAGCGCCTCCGTGTTCCCCGGGTCCAGCTCCAGGGTCTCCTGGATTTTCTGCAGCGCCAGGGGATATTCCTCCATTTCAAGCCGGCTGCGCGCGGCTTCGAGCAATCTGCGGACTCGCTCCTGTCGGACCGCCGCGTCAATTTGCATCCGCAGCAGCTTCACTTCCGGGTCGAGATGGCCCTCCGCCTCGAGCTCGGTGACGATCTCCAGGGCGAACTGTGTATCGCCCTGGGCGAACGTGGTTTTGGCTCGCTGGATTCGCGGCCTCAGGCGAGCGGAGTCGAAGCATTCGATCGCCTCGCCACGATGCGCCTTCTCCAGGCAGTCGGCGAACTCCCGAGCCGTCGCAAAGCGATGCCAAGGCTGCTTGGCCATGGCCTTGTAGATCACGCGGCTGACTGACTGGTTCACCGTCGGATCGACGTCGGACGCGCCCGGCGGATTCTCATGAAGAATTGCCTCGACAATCTCGCCTTCCGTCGGCCCTTCAAACGGTTTGCGCCGCGTGAACACCTCGAAGGCCATCACACCCAGAGCGAAGATATCGGATGCCGGTGACGGGGGCTTGCCTTCGATCAGCTCGGGCGCCATATAGTACAGGGTTCCCTTCTTTCCCGTCATTCCCGCGTTGACCATGTGGGCGATGCCGAAGTCGATAATTACCGCGGAGTAGTCCGGCATGACGAAGACATTAGCGGGCTTGAGATCGCGATGCACCAGGCCACGCTCGTGCGCAGCGTTCAGACCGCGACATACCTGTGAAAGGATTTCCACGCGTCGCTCGGCGGTCAGCCGTGCGCCCGCTGTGCGGATCAGCTTCTCGAGCGGCATACCGGACAGCAACGGCATGACAAAGTAGGGTTTCGCGAATCCCTCCTCCTCAGACTCCCCAATATCTAGGATGGGGACGATGTTGGGGTGATTCAGCGAAACCAGGACTTCGCATTCTCGATAGAAAAGCTGGAGCGCCGTGGGGTCAGGCGCCTCGCGAATCGTCTTCAGCGCTACGTCGCACTTGAGCACGGCGTCATAGGCTCGGTAAACCACGCCCATGCCGCCCTGGCCGAGTGGCTCGCGAAGCTCATAACGGTCCTTCAATCGGGCGCCGCGATCCATAAACCTTACCAGTTTCCTATTATGCAGCAGTTTCAGGCCGAAATATACCGATCTAAAACACTTGCCACAACCCGATGAGCAGTCTGTGGTGCGGGCGGTGCTGCGGTTCTGCAACCAGCGGGGGACGGCGGAACAATGGATCAAAGAAGGCTCGCAGACGGTAAAGATGACGCGTCTGGATTGTCACCTGTTTCGGTCCAGCGAGGTGCGGCTCTTGCTCAGCCGGAGTCGCCCGGGATGGAAGAAATGAGAGAAACGGCTCCAATGGAAGCGGATGGGAGTATAATCGCTGCTGGCCAGGAAACCAAAAAGGAAATCCTGGATTAATGGACGGGACGCGCATGGAATTCTACCAGAAATACGAACTATTGGATCTGTTGAAGGATGAAGGCGTCAAGGTGTTCAACGCCCGCGAGATCTCGACGGGGCGGCGAATCGCCGTGTTTCTGTTCGTGGGCGAGCAAGCTCGGCTGCATGCGGAGCTTCTGAAGCAACTTCGTGCGTCGCTGCGGCCCGGCCGCACCGACCTGCTGGAAGTTGGAGATAACCAGGGGATTCCGTTCGTGGTGACCGAGCCGCTGGGCGGAATGGCGGAGCTCAAACGGAAAGTTGCGGTTTCGCCAGCGCCGCCGGCAGCGCCCCAGGCGGGAAGGCCGCCGGACGCGTTTACCAGCTTGGGCGTACGGCACGTGCCGGCCCCGACCCTATCCGGTGCGCGGGGGGCCACACCTGTGACGCCACCGCCGCCTGCGGGAACCGCGCCCCCCGCTCAGTCCGCGCCCGGCGAGTTCACGCGGCTGTTCCAGCCTTCGGCACCGCCCCAGCCCATCGGCGAGGCCGCTCCACTGCCACCGCCGCCGACTCAGGCTCGGCCGCCCGCGGCAACTGCGCCACCCGCGCATTCCGCTCCGGGCGAGTTCACGCGGCTGTTCCAGCCTTCGGCGCCACCGCCGCCGCTGCCACCGACTCACGCTCCGCTACCCCCACCTGCCGCGCCGCCCGCGCAAGCTGGAGCCGGCGAGTTCACACAACTCTTTCAGTCTCCGCTCTCGCAGGTGCCGGCATCTGAACCGGTTTTCCCGCCACCGCCGGCAGGCGCGCCACAGAAAGCGTCGCCACCGGCGGTGCCGCCATCGTCCACTCCGGGAGAGTTCACCCGGATCTTCGGAAGGGGGGACGCGCCCGCTGCTCCACCAGCCCCCCGCGCAGGAGGGAGCGCCACCCTGAGTTTTCGCGCGCGGCCCAAATTCACACCACCAGCCACGCCGGCGCCCTCCGCCGGACCGGGGGAATATACGCAACTGTTCGGGGCTCAGCCGGTCCTGCAACCGCAGCGGCCAGCGCCCCCCGTAGCCCAGACCCCGGCTCCAGCGGCCGCGCCCGTAGTCGGCAAGAAAGTGCCCTGGCTCATGCTCGCGCTCATCGTAGCGGTGGTTGTGCTGCTTGCGATCGTTGCGATCATGGCCTTCGCTCCGAGGAAGTGAGATGCAAATCGGCGCCTTTCGAATCCCTCTTCCTCCGCCATCATGAACTTGGATTGGTCGCGGAGGCCCCTACCCCGCCACCCGCTCAATCGCTTCCACGCCGCAGATCTCCTCCACCACCTTGCGGAATTCCCGGTCCGGGCGCACTTTGGCCGGCACGTCCAGCAGCACCGAAAAATCGCGCGGCGCTTCGAGGCGCAACCGTACCTGCGTCTCGCCCGGCTTGCGGCGGAATAGTTCCTCGAGCGCCTGCGCCTTGTCCACGCTGCCGTTGCGGCCCAGCCACACGCGGATGGAAATCACCGTCGGCAGATCCACGCGCGCGTTGTCCAAAGCCACAATCTCCTGCACGGAAATCTTGGGCGACCCGCTCTCTTCGGGCAGCGCCAGGCCGCGCACCATCACCGCTTGGTCTTCCACCACCAGCGGCGCCAGCCGCTCGAAGCTGGCGGCGAAGACCAGAGCTTCCACCGAGCCGTTGCGGTCCTCGAGGGTCATCGACGCCCACGGCTTCCCCTCGCGGTTGCGCTTGCGCGTGATGCCCGTCAGCACGCCGCACAGCGCCACTTCCGCGCCCTTGCCGAGGCCTTCCAGGTTGCCGCTGTCGTGGGTCGCCAGCTCGGCCACTTTATCCGCGTACCGGTCCAGCGGGTGGCCCGTCACCCAGAAGCCGAGCATTTCTTTTTCGCCGCCCAGCTTCTCTTTGTCGGTGAAATCGGGGACGTTGGGCAGCGGGATGGAGTGCGCTTCCGCGGCCATGGCTTCGCCGAAGAGCCCCGCCTGCCCGGTCTCGCGGTCGCGCCAGGCCCGCTGTCCCGCTTCCATCGCGCCTTCCACGGCCGCGAATTTTTGCGAGCGCGTCCCTTCGAGCGAATCCATGGCGCCGGCGCGAATCAGGCTCTCGATCATGCGCCGGTTGATGGCGCCCAGTTCCGCCTTCTCGCAGAATTGGTGCAGCGACAAGAAGCGCCCCACTTCCTGCCGCGCCTTGCCGATGGCCTCCACCGCCGATTGCCCCAGGTTCTTCACCGCGCCCAGGCCGAAGCGGATTCCCTGCTCGTCCGGCGTGAAACTCCAGTCCGAGTGGTTCACGTCGGGAGGGAGAATCGTGATCCCCATCTCGCGGCACTCGTTGATGTACTTCACCACCTTGGCCGTGTTCCCGGTTTCCGAGGTGAGCAGCGCCGCCATGAAATCGACCGGATAGTGGGCCTTTAGGTACCCCGTCACGAAGGCCAGGTAGGCATAGGCCGCCGCATGCGATTTGTTGAACCCGTATCCCGCGAACTGCTCCATCAGTTCGAAAATCTTTTCGACCTTCCGCTGCGGGAACCCGCGCTCCAGCGCGCCCTGGATAAAATGCTCGCGCTGCTTGGCCATCTCTTCCGGCTTCTTCTTGCCCATGGCGCGGCGCAGCACGTCGGCCTCGCCCAGCGAATAGCCGGCCAGGCGGTTGGAGATCTGCATCACCTGCTCTTGATACACGATGACGCCGTAGGTCTCTTCCAGCAGTTCTTTCAATTCCGGAAGATCGTACTGCACCGCGCGCCGTCCCCATTTGCGCTCGATGAAATCGTCGATCATGCCGCCCTGAATCGGCCCCGGCCGGTAGAGGGCGTTGAGCGCCGTCAGATCTTCGATGCGGCTGGGCTGGTAGCGCCGCAGAATGTCGCGCATGCCGCTCGATTCGAATTGGAACACGCCGCTGGTGAAGCCCTTGGCGAAAATCTCGTAGGTCGCCTGGTCGTCGAGCGGCAGATCCTCCGGCACCACCTCCACGCCGTGCCGCTTCTGGATGAGCCGCAGGGCGTCCTGGATCAGCGTGAGCGTGGTCAGCCCCAGAAAATCCATTTTGAGAAGCCCCAGCTTCTCGAGGCCGTTCATATCGAACTGCGTCACGATTTCGTCGCGGTTGGTCTTGTACAGCGGCACCAGGTCCGTGAGCGGCCGCGGCGAGATCACCACGCCCGCGGCATGTACCGAGCAGTTGCGGGCGAGGCCTTCGAGGCGCAGCGCCACCTTCAGCACGTCGTCCACGCGCGGGTCTTTCCGGGCCGCCTCGCCGAATCCCGGCTCCATCTTCATGGAGTCGGGAAGCGAGATGTTGAGGACGTTGGGCACCATCTTGGTGAGGCGCTCCACCTCCGCGTACGGTATTTCCAACGCGCGGCCGACGTCCTTGATGGCCGCGCGCGCCCCCAGCGTGTTGAAGGTGATGATTTGCGCCACCTGTTCCCGGCCGTACTTTTCGGTGACGTATTGGATCACCTCGCCGCGCCGGTTCATGCAGAAGTCGATGTCGATATCGGGCAGGTTCACGCGCTCCGGGTTCAAAAAGCGCTCGAACAGCAGCCCGTATTGCAGCGGATCGATATCGGTGATGGCCATGGCATAGCTCACCAGGCTGCCGGCCGCCGACCCGCGCCCCGGCCCCACCGGAATCCCGCGGCTCCTGGCGTAGCGGATGAAGTCCCAGACAATCAGAAAATAGCCCGAGTACTTCATCTTCTCGATCATCTGAATTTCGCGATCGAGCCGCTCCGCGTACTCCGCCACGTGGTGCTTCAGAGCCCCCTTGAGCCGCATCGCCTCGAGGCGCGGGCGCCGCTTCTCGAATCCCATCCGCGCGACATATTCGAAATACGTGTCCGTCGAGTGGCCTTCCGGCACCTCGAATTTCGGGAAGGGCTCACCCACCTCCTCCAGGCTGACGTTGCAGCGCTCGGCGATCTCCCAGGTCCGGTCGAGCGCGTCTTCCAACTCGCCGAACAGCTCCATCATTTCTTCGCGCGATTTCAGATAGAACTCGGGAGCCCCCCAACGCATGCGGGTCGGGTCGCTCATCCCCTTGCCGGTCTGGATGCACAACAGGATTTCGTGTGCGCGCGCGTCTTCCCGGCGCAGGTAGTGCGAGTCGTTGGTGGCCACCAGAGGCAGCCCCGTCTCCTGCGAAAGCCGGTTCAGCTCCGGAGTGAGCCGCCGGTCCTGGTCCAGGTGGTGGTCCTGAATTTCCAGAAAAAAGTTGTTGCGCCCGAACACGTCCGCGTAGGTGTGCGCCAGCCGGCGCGCGTCTTCGTACTTCTCCGCCAGCAGCGTCTCCGGGATGTACCCGCGCAGGCATGCCGACATCGCGATAAGCCCTTTGGAGTGCTCCGCCAGCAGGTCCAGATCGATGCGCGGCTTGTAATAGAACCCTTCCAGGTACCCGGTGGAGACCAGCTTGATGAGGTTGCGATACCCTTCCTGGCTCTCGCACAGCAGAATCATGTGGTTGTACCGGTCGGTCTCCGACCGCGTCTTGCGCCCCTGTTGCGAAACGTACACCTCGCACCCGATCACGGGATGCACGCCCGCCGCCTTGGCCGCGTTATAGAACTTGACCGCGCCGAACAGGTTCCCGTGATCGGTCATGGCCACGGCCGGCATCTTCCGCTCGACCGTGGTCTTCATGAGCTGTTCGATATCGCAGGCCCCATCCAGCAGGGAGTAATCGGTATGGCAATGCAGGTGGACAAACGGCATGGTCGAGTCGGCTCCTCACAAGCGGCCGGGCATCACCGCCATCTTAACAGGCGGGCGCGTGCGGTTCAGGCTCCCGTCGGCGGAACCCGTGGCCAGAGGGCTGCTCCGCTACGTCGAGACTATGGCCATTCTGTCAGGCGTCGATTTGCTTGAGAGCGAGGTCGAGTGCCGGGACCAGAGCAGGCAAATCCGCCGTGACGGCCGTTCATACAATATCCAGGTCTACGTCGAAGTATGCGTGGACCAGACGATTCCGCATCGACACGATGCTTACAAAAGGAATCAGAGGAAAGCGTAGCCGGGTCTCGAGGCCTTTCTTTGAGGCCGCTTCTCCAAAAATCTCCAGACATCGCGTCGGCGCCATTGTCAGCATCAAATTCCTCGAGAGATCCAGCCTTTCGCGGCCGTTTGCCAGTTCCAACGCCGTTGCCGCGGCCTCCCGCATGTGGCGGAGGCGGATAGCTTCAGGGTTCGGCATACACGGGCACGGCGGTACCCAGGACGTTCTCTCGGAAATGCCGGCTGAGATCCATGGGAGTCCGCAGATCGACCCTCCGCCGGCGCCGCGGGGCAGACGTGCGGGGCCGAAGGGAACGCCTATCGCCGATCCATTCGAGCAAGGGTCCAGCGGATCAGGACAACCTGTTGTACCACCGCCAGCACGATGGTAATGCCGGCCAACACGTAGACCACTGTTGCCGGCGCCAGTGCAACTGAATCCAGACTTGCCGTTAACATTCTCAGCCGATGAGCGTAGAGCACTACCACCGCACCAACGGAGGTGCGGCCCTCGTACGCTCCGTAGAGCGGGATCAACTTGACTACGTATGTCGCAGCCAGTACGTATCCGAACAGCACGACGAGGAAAACGGTCACGACCCTGCCGAGCCTCCGCCATCGAGATGCGCCGAGCAACGCCAGGCCCAAAAGAGGAGCCGGGAGAACCTGTGCGTACCAGGGACTGGGACCGGCCGTGGCAGCCCCGTGAGTATAGATATGGCTGACAGTGGCCGCGTATCCCAGTGCCAGCACGAATAGGGCGCAGTAAGAAAAGGCGATCCATTCAGCGCTCGCATGGCGGCTGGCGGCCCAGAGCAGCAAGGCCATCAAGACGGCGACGATCAACACGTTCAGCGTGTATGCCGAGAACGTCGAAAAGGTGCTGTTGCCAGTCCAGAGCGAGGAGCGGACGCTCGATAAGATCACCGCGGGCCAGTTCAGCGTGGGCGCCGCGTCCAGAACTTCATGCAAGCCTACGCCCGCCCGCGACTCCTGTGTTCCGGTGAAGACGCCGTAGCGCACGAGATTCCGGGCATACCAGGGGCCAGCCAACCCGCAAAGGATAACGGATGCAAACGCGAGCTCCCGCCAGCGTTTTCGCCACACGCACAGGCCCGCCAATAAAGGCACGAGAGCGAGGAAATAGGCTTTTGTCAGTAATCCGGCCGCGAGAATAACCGCTGTAGCGGCAACGGTGCGAAGACTCGGGCTGGCGTCGTAGCGATTCAGGGCGACCAGCGTCCAGACCGCGATCGGCACGGCGAGCCAATCGTTTCCAACGTGAGCCAAAGTGGCCCACGTCATTTGACAGGAAAAGAGGCAGAATAGCGCAACCGCGTTGTAGGAAGCACGAGTCCCGATCTGCACGAACAGCCGCTCCGCCCCGCTCAACAGAAGAAGGGACCCCGTCACGGCAGCGACGATCCGTAGTATCGCGACCCGAACGGGAAGCGGCACTCGAGCCAGAAGCCGCTCCGGGAGAGCCAATAATATGTATGCCAGCGGCGGTTGGTGCGCTTCGTAATTCATGAACTGCGAGGGCTGCCACCGCAGTTCCGCTGGAATTTCATGTAACTGGCGGCGGACTTCGGCCCTTCTGGGAGCGGACCATGAAAAATACTGGGCATATGACGCGACTTGCGGGAGATTCTGCTTCACCGCCTGGCTCGCAGGCGCCAGCAGAATGGAAGCTCCCACTTCGCCCGACAGCCGAGCCGTGCGTGGATCGGGCAAGCCCTGCCCGTTCGCCAACTGCTGTACATACGCAAAATGGAACGGCTCATCGAAGCCTTCCCAGAGCGGCAGCAGCACGCTGTAGAGCACCGCATTTGCCAGCGCGTACGGTATGAGCAATCGGCGCGCGTTCATACAGAAGGACTGCGCCACCCTATTTCTGCCCGTAGTACGCCGTCGGGCCGTGCTTCCGGAAGTAGTGCTTGTCGCGGAGCGGGGCGGAGATGGGGAGGGCGGCGGGGTTGATGAGCAGCGTCAGCAGGGCCATGGCGGCAAGTTCTTCCACGATCACCGCCATGTGCGCGGCGGCCGTCGCCGATTTGCCCCAGCAGAAGGGGCCGTGTCCGGCTACCAGCGCGGCGGGGCAGCCGAGCGGGTCGCGGGCTTCCAATAAACGGATGATCGCCACACCCGTGTTGGCTTCGTATTCGGATTCGATTTCCGCGGGCGTGAGCGGGACCGTGACCGGCACGGGGCCGTGGAAGTAGTCCGCGTGCGTGGTGCCGAAGCAGGGGATCTCGCGGCAGGCTTGCGCCCAGGCGGTGGCGTGGCGCGAGTGGGTGTGCACTACGCCGCCGATGGAAGGGAAGGCGCGATAGAGCGCCACGTGCGTGGGCAAATCGGAAGACGGGCGCAGGGCGCCTTCCACCACGCGGCCATCGAGATCCACGATCACCATGTCGGCGGGCGTCATCTTCTCGTAGGGAACGCCGCTGGGCTTGATGGCCACCAGGCCGTCGTCGCGCGAGAGGCCGCTGGCGTTTCCAAACGTGTAGAGAACCAGGCCGCGGCGCACCAACTCGAGATTGGCTTCGTAGACCTCGGCTCGTAGCGCTTCAAGCACTCTGACCTCCTCGCGCGCGCGCGGCGATCCTGCGCAACTCGGGCAAGACATCGCCCGCGCCGAAGGCAAAGTAAAGCTTGCGGAAGAGCGGGTACAACTCGGCATACGTGGCGGCGGCCTTTTGTTCCGGCTCGATGGTGATATACCCGGGGCACAGCGCGTCCTGCGCCTCTTCGATGGTCTGAAAGGCGCCGGCCGCCAGGAACGCGAAGATGGCCGAGCCGAGGCTGGTCACATCGCCCTTGGGCACCAGGATGGGCTTGCCCATCGCGCTGGCGTACACCTGGTTGAGCACGGGATTCTTTTGCGGGATGCCGCCGCCGTTGATGATGCGGCGCACCGGGACGCCGTGCTCCTCCAAGCGCTCCAGAATCACGCGCGTGTGGAAGGCCGTGCCTTCGATGGCCGCGAACAGTTCATCCTGCGCCGTGTGGGTTAAGCGCCAGCCTAGCGTGATGCCGCTCAGCTCGGGGTTCACCAGCACGGTGCGGTCGCCGTTGTCCCAGGTGAGGCGCAACAGGCCGGTCTCGCCGGCGCGGTAATTCTCCAAGCCGCGCGAGAGTTCGGCGACGGTCGAGCCGGCGCGGCGCGCGATGGCTTCGAAAATATCGCCGGTGGCCGACATGCCGGCTTCGATGCCGATGCGATGCGGGTCGATGGACCCCGCGACCACGCCGCAGACGCCGGGAATCAGCTCCGGCTTCTCCCCAATGGCCATGATGCAGGTGGAGGTGCCCACCACGTTGACCACGTCGCCCAAGCGGACGCCGGCGCCGATGGCGTCCCAGTGCGCGTCGAAGGCGCCGACGGGAATGGGGATGCCGGGGCGCAGGCCGAGCCGCGCCGCCCAGGCTGGAGCGAGATGGCCGGCGATCTGGTCGGAGGTGGCGTAGCGGCCGGCCAACTTGGCGCGCACGCCGGCGAGCAGCGGATCGACCGCCACCAGGAAATCCTCGGGCGGAAGGCCGCCCAAGGCCGCGTTCCACATCCACTTGTGGCCCATGGCGCAGACACTGTGCGGAACCAGGGCCGGATGGGTGATTCCGCACAGCACAGCCGCCACCATGTCGCAGTGCTCGAGGGCCGTCGAGAAGCGGCCGCGCTTCTCGGGATTGTGGCGCAGCCAGTGCAGGAGCTTGGCGAAGCCCCACTCGGAGGAGTAGGTGCCGCCGCACCAGCCGATGGCCGCGAGGCCCTGTTTTCGGCCCATGGCGGTGATCTCGGCGGCTTCCTTCCAGGCGCGATGGTCGCACCAGAGATAGTAGTCGTCGATGGGATCCAGATGCGCGTCGACCGGGATCATGGTCGAGCCGGTGGTGTCGAGAGCGATGGCCTCGATGGCGTTGCCGTCAATGGCGGCGGCTTCAATGGCGCGGTGCGTGGCCTCGGTGAGCGCCTTCATGTGGCTCGAGTGGCTCTGCGTGGCGTAGTCGGGATCGTCCTTTTTGCGGAGCAGCGGATACTCCGCCACGCCAGAGCCGAGACGGCCTTTGGCGCTATCGAAAATGGAAACCCGTACGCTCAGGGTTCCGAAATCAACACCGGCGACAACGCTCATGTTCTTTTCCCCGGCCCCCGGCCCCTGACCCCCGGCCCCTACGAATGTTGGTATACGCTCCAGCCGAGATAGCGGGTGGCGGCTTCCTGCACGGCCGCGGCCACCGGCGCCAGGTTGGCGGCCACGTGATGCTCGAAGCCGCGCTCGCAGATGAAGCGGAGCAACTCTTGCAGCCTGGGGATGCGCACCACGCCGGCGCCGCCAAAGGTTTCGAGTGGATCGTCGGTGAACTCGCCTTCGCCCACGTAGCCGTGAATCGAGCCCTGGCGATCGTTGGTCGAAAAACGCGCGAAACTCATGGGGCCCGATTTCACGCGGCCCACGCACGTTCCGTAGGTGTTGTCGCGGCCCACCGTGCCGGCGATGATCTGCTGGAAGTCCATGCGGCTCTCCTTGAAGAAGTGCTTGGGGAGATTGCTGCAATGGAAGCAGACCGCCTTGTCGGGGTGGTCGCCGTAATTGTTGTTCCAGTCGAGCAGGGCGCTGGGCGTTCCCGAGGCCAGTTGCAGGGCGTGCATGCCAACCACGCCGCAGATATCCACCTCGCAGGCGCTGGACATCAGGCGCTCGCTCATCATGCTCATCACGGTGCAGGGCACCACGCCGAAGAACTCTTCGAGCGAAGTCCAGCACTGCACGGCGCTGATGGCGCACTCGGTCTGGGCCATCCACTCATCCACCACGGCGCCGAGCTTGGCCATTTTGAGGAGCGGTTCGGCGGGCACGCCCTCGGTGGGCACATAGCGCCGGATGGCCTCCAATTTGGCGACCGCCGCGGGGTCGTGGTCGCGCATGCGGGCGATGCGGCCCAGGATTTCGGAAAGGTCGATGGGTTCGACGGAGATGCCGCTGGCCTCGAGGATCTTCTCGCTGTAGCGGACGGTGTTGAAGGCGGCGGGCCGCGCGCCGATGGCCCCGATGCGCAACCGCCGCAGGCCGCGCACCACGCGGCACACGGCGGCGAACCAGTCGAGGTCGAGGCGGAAACATTCGGAATCCGGGGCCTCGGTGTGGCGCGTGGTGAGGGAGTAGGGAATCCCGTACTGGGTGAGGTTGTTGCACGCCGACATCTTGCCGCAGAAGCTATCTCGACGGTCCTGGATGGTCATGCGGCCGGGCGTATCGGGGGTGGCCTGCACCAGCACCGGGACGCCCAGGCCGGCCATGCGCAAGGTGTCGGCCACGCCGCGCTCGTCGCCGAAATTGGGCAGCGTGACGATGACGCCGTCGATCGAGTCGCGGTGTTTCTTGAACAGGTCGGCGCAGAGCGCCGCTTCCGCGCGCGTTTCCACGGCGCCGAACCTGGTGTCTTCCGGGCCGGGCGCGACGGCTTGGTAACCGGCCTTCTCGATGGCCGCAAGCATTTCGGAGCGCCCGCTCTGGGCGAGATGACCGGGGAAGAATCCCCGGTTTCCGACGATCACACCGAAGGTCATCACTTTCCCCTCCCTGGTCTAAACCGCAGCGAATAAACCACACCCATGACCACCAGCAGGGCGCCCCACCAGATTCCGGCGTGCAGGCGGGCCAGCACCACGGGGTGCGCCGCGGGATTCGACAGATCGTATATTCCGGCGCCCAGAATTAAGACTCCGTAAACCAGGAGCAGGACGCCGATGAAAAACCAGATGGAAATCATGCCAGCGCGATGCATTGTTCACCTACCAGAAAATGATCTGCAACACCACAAACACGGCCGCGATTACCCCGGCCCAGAAAATGGGGCGCTGGTATAGGGCCAGATTGCCTTCCGAAGGCAGCTCCGTGCAACCGTACACCAGTCCGGCCAGCTCAGATTCGGGCTTGGGCCGCGTAACCATGCTCACCACCACCGTTACCACCACGCAGATGATCCACGCCCACAGCGCGCGGAACATGTTTTCGGCCATGGGCTTGGCCTGGGAGGAAAGGGCGATGTAGCGCAGCGCGGTGGGCTCCAGGTAGACCCACAGCCACATGCCGATGGAAGAGAAAGTGCCGGTGAGCAGGCCCCAGAAACCGCCCTCGGGCGTGGCGCGCTTCCATAACATGCCGAGAATCACGGTGCCGAACAGCGGCGCGATAAAGAAACTGAAAAGCTGCTGCACGTAGTCCATGATGCTTCTGAATTGCATCACGAAGTAGGCCGTGCCGATGCTGACCAGGACGCCCAGCACGGTGCACCAGCGTCCCATGGCGACGTAGTGCGCGTCGGGGGCCTGCTTGCGGAACAGGGCGCGGTAGATGTCATAAGTCCACACCGTGGCGAAGGCGCTGACGTTGCCCGCCATGCCGGACATGAAGCCCGCGATGAGCGCGGTGATGCCCAGACCGAGCAGGCCCGGGCCGCAATAGCGCGCCAGCATGATGGGCAGCACTTCGTTGTAGCTGTGGCCGCCGGTGGCGATGGCCTGAGTCTCGCCCGTGAGGAACCCGGGCGGCAGCAGCGCGAGGCCGAGCAGGCCGGGCAGAATCACGATGAACGGCACCGCCATCTTGAACGCTGAGCCGATGATGGGCGCCAGCTTGGCCGCGCGCAGGTCCTTGGCGGCGATGACGCGCTGCACCACCAGGAAGTCCGTGGTCCAGTATCCGAACGAGATGACCCAGCCCAGTCCGAAGACGATGCCGACCCAGTAGATGCCCATGGGGTTATCGCTGGGAGAACCCATGGTGCGCCACAGGTGGGTGAAGTCCTGCGTCGGAAAATTGTGATGGATGCGGGCCACCATTCCGCTCCAGCCGCCGGCCTCGATCAATCCGATGATGGAAATCAGCAGCGCGCCCAACCAGATGAGGACGAACTGGAGCACTTCGTTGAAGATCGCCGAGAGCAGGCCGCCCAGGCCCACGTACACGGCCACGGTGATGGAAGAGACCCAGATGCTGAAGTGGATATCCCAGCCGAGCACGACCTTCAAGACCAGCGCCATGGAGTACATGTTGATGCCGCTCATGAGCACGGTCATGAAGCCGAAGGAGACGGCGGAGAAGGCGCGCGCCGGCTCGCCGTAGCGCAGTTTGAGATAGCCGGGGACGGAGTGCGTCTTGGAGATGTAGTAGAAGGGGATCATCACGATCCCCAGGAAGAGCATGGCGGGGATGGCGCCGATCCAATACCAGTGCGTGGCGAGGATGCCGTACTGGTAGGCGGACGCCGCCCAGCCCATC
>Ga0181524_10001238_pt1 | contig 29714 bp, 23 predicted proteins | sample PEATcosm2014_Bin_34_FD_119761 | JGI IMG/M metagenome (GOLD analysis project Ga0181524, IMG submission 119761) | Peatland microbial communities from MTU Mesocosm Facility, Houghton, MI, USA - PEATcosm2014_Bin05_60_metaG | ecosystem: Environmental > Terrestrial > Soil > Wetlands > Peat | place... | reverse complement strand
GCGCAGTTGCCTGGGCCGCTTGAATGCGGATGGGACCCTGGACAGCCAGTTCAACCCGGGGGTGGGCCTGGCGGATCAAGGTCCGGGGGCATCTCCGTCCGTGGCCGTGCTGGCGGTGCAGGCCGACGGGAAGATACTTGTGGGCGGCCACTTCACGTCGTTGGCGGACCAGCCTTGCACCAACTTCGGCCGCCTCAATCCGTCCGGGACACTGGACACCAGCTTCGCGGCGGAGATTACTGCCGGCGAGGGGCCATCGCTGGCATTTCAGCCGGATGGCAAGATCCTCGTGGGCGGGGGCGTATTGGAGCTCGACGGTGGGCAAAGTCGCGGCATTGGCCGGCTCAATGCTGACGGGAGTTGGGACAACCAATTCAGTCCGCAGACGAACCCGGCCGTGAGCGTGAATTCGATAGCGGTGCAGACCGATGGCAAGATTCTGCTCGGCGGGTCTTTCGGCACGCTGGATGGCCAGCCGCGCAATAACATTGCGCGCCTCAACCAGGATGGGACAGTGGACCCGAGCTTCAATCCGGGAGCGGACGACCAGGTGTATTCGCTCGTGGTGCAGGCCAACGGCGAGATCCTGGTCGGCGGCGCGTTCCAAACGCTCGGTGGCCAGCCGCGCAGTTACCTGGGCCGCTTGAATCCCGACGGCACCGCGGACACCTTGTTCAATCCGGGGGCGGACATGTGGGTACAAATCCTGGCGATCCAGGCCGACGGTAACGTGCTGGTGGGAGGCTCGTTCCACACCTTGGCTGGGGCGAACCGTATCGGCCTTGGGCGACTGGTCAATACGGAAACGGCCACACAGGCCCTGAGCTATGACGGTTCGACCATCACCTGGCTGCGGGGCGGCTCAAGCCCCGAAGTCTGGCGCACTCTGTTCGAGGCCTCGACCGATGGTATCAATTTGACGCCACTGGGCGAAGGCTCGCGGGTGCCCGGCGGCTGGCAACTGGCGGGTGCATCGGTGCCGCCCTCCAACGCGCTGGTGGCGCTGGGCTTTGTGGGCGGAGGCGGCTACGACGCCTCCGGCTGGTACGTCGAAACTTCCATTGGCCAGCCCGTCTTCATCGACCCGCCGGCCAGCCGCACCAATTCTGCCACCACTCCCGCCACGTTCAATGCAGTGGCCTCCGGCCCGGGACCGCTTGCCTTCCAATGGCTCAAGGCTGGCGCGCCGCTGGCCGATGGGGGTAATGTCTCCGGGGCACAAACGACGGCCTTGGCTCTGCGGGACGTGCTGCACACCGATGCCGGCAATTACAGCGTGGCGGTGAGCAATGCCCTTGGCAGCGTGACCAGCACGGTAGCGGTGCTCACGGTGATCGAGCCGGACATAGCGGCGCAGCCGACGAGCGAGAGCGTGGAGCCGGGGCAGAGTGCGGCCTTCTCAGTGGAGGCGGCGGGCACGCCCCCGTTCACCTATCAATGGTGGAAGGACGGCGTAGAGCTGGCCGGAGACACCAAGTCCAGCCTGGCCCTGACCAATGCGTCCGCCGGCAGCGCGGGCAACTACTGGGTCGTGGTCAGCGGTCCGTACGGAAGCGTCACCAGCGCCTTGGCCGGGTTGACGGTGAACCTGGCGACGCCGGACAGCGGCTTCAAGCCGTTGCACGGGGACGTATACGCGCTGGCGCTGCAACCGGACGGCAAGATTCTGACGGGCTACTCGGCGGCACTTCGAAGGCTGAATGCGGACGGGACGCCGGACGGCGGCTTCAGCGCGTCTGTGGCAGGTGAGAATGCAACCGTGTCTGCGCTGGCGGTGCAGCCGGACGGCAAGATCCTCGTGGGCGGGTCGTTTGCGAGCCTGGATGGCCATGCGCTCCGCGCCATTGGCCGCCTCAACAGCGACGGAACTCTCGACACCCAATTCGATCCAGCCCCGACGGCGGACCCGAATCCCGTGGTCAACGCCCTGGCGTTGGAGCCTGACGGCGAGATCCTTGTGGCAGGCGACTTCAACAGCCTCGCCGGCTGGAAATGCACTGCCATTGGCCTTCTCAACCCGGACGGCTCCCTGGACAACCTCTTCAACTCGGTGCTGCTATACGGGTTTCCGACGTGCGTAGCGGTGGAAGCCGACGGTAAGATACTGGAAGCCGGCGGGGTCGTATTTCCTTCTTGTCAACTCCCCTACCCCCCCGCGACGGTGCCTGTCATTATGAACGCAGACGGAAGCTTGGACACCGAATTCACCGGGTCGGTGGGAGCAGGAGCAGCTTGCTTGGTGATCAATTGCCTGGTGGTGCAGCCGGACGGCAAGATCCTGATGGGCGGCTCCTTCGACACCGCCGACGGCCAATCGTGCAGTAACGTTTGCCGCTTCAACCCGGACGGGACGCTGGACACTGGATTCAATCCCTCGCCAAATGGCGCGGTGTTTTCGCTGGCCTTGCAGGCCGACGGCAAGCTCCTGGTGGGCGGCATCTTCACCGCGATGGGCGGCCAGTCCCGCAACTATCTCGCGCGGCTGAATCCGGACGGCACCTTGGACAGCCAATTCAATCCGGGGGCCGGTGGCTACCTTGCCGGGGTATATTCGCTGGCTTTGCAGGCGGATGGCAAGATCCTGGCGGGCGGAGACTTTTCATCGCTCGACGGGCAGGCCAGCAGCGGCTTCGGACGGCTGAACAATCTCGATGCGGCCACGCAGGGCCTCGCTTACGACGGCTCGACGATCACCTGGCTGCGGGGCGGCTCAAGCCCCGAGGTCTGGTGTACCACCTTCGAGGCTTCGACCAATGGCGCCGTCTGGACAATGCTGGGCCAAGGCTCACGCATCCCCGGCGGCTGGCAACTGGCCTTCGTCCTTGTTCCGCCCGGCGGGACGATTCGCGCCCGGGGATACTACAGCACCGGAGGAGGGAACGCCTCCAGTTCGCTTCTGGAAACGCTGCTTTCCATCCCCCGGCCGCCCGCGCTGCGCATCCTCCTGAGCGACGGTTATTTTGGCTTCGGCAGGAACGGATTCGGTTTCAACGTGAGCGGCCCTGCGGCCCAGGCCGTGGCGGTGGATGGCTCGAGCAACCTCTCGGATTGGCTCCCGCTTGCGACCAACACCCTCGGCAGCGGCCCGGTCTATTTCAGCGACCCCGCCGCGAAGGAACAGCAGCGCCGGTTCTATCGAGCGCGGGTTGTGCCGTGAAGCAAGGAGGACGAGGGCTGGCGCTCGGGTGTTGAATTCTTCGCTGTTCTTGAGAAAAGACTTCACCCGCGTCGCGTTCCTCCCCTGCCGAAGATGGCCTGCTTCGGTAAAGTCCGCAGGCCAGTGCCAATCAAAGACCGCTTACTTTTGAGTCAAGGTTGCATTGCTCGCCTGGGGCTTCGCCTTGTACCCCCTGAAGAGGCGCCCGCCGATGGCCGGCCAGAGGCCACGGGTGCGGGTGCCGGGATTCAGGTGGTCCCTGGGGGTTTTACCCCATAGGCGACCATCTTAATCTGTGATATTAGAATAGATTATTAAGCTCGAGGCTGTTGCCATTTGCGGCATGGGGTCCGGCGGAGTTCCCAGTTGAACGAACATGAAAAAGACAGTTATATCTCCGCGCGGAAGAGGCCCTCGCGGCGGCCTGTCCGGTCCTGCGTGCCGGAACGGATTTACACTGATCGAATTGTTGGTGGTCATTGCCATCATCGCCATTTTGGCGGCGATGCTCCTGCCGGCCCTGGCAAGGGCCAAGGCCAAGGCCCAGCAGATCGCCTGCATGAACAACGAACATCAGATTATCAGGGCGATGATAATGTACAGCGGCGACAACACGGACTATTTTCCTCCCAATCCGGATGACGGCAACACGGACCCTGGCTACGAATGGGTCGCGGGCGACGTTTCCGGAGGCATGCCGCCCGGCAATCCCGGCTTTTCGCCCGACATGACCAATCCCAACAATCTGACCGACCCGGTTCTGGACTTGATAGGGATCTATATTGCCGAAAACCCAGGGATCTTCAAATGCCCGTCCGACCCGCGCTACGGCCCTTACAACGGTCCAAACGCTGCGCTCAAGGGCGCCATGATCCCGGCGGTCCGCAGTGTTTCGATGAACCAGGGCGTCGGCACGGTCGACCCCCAGTTCAGTTCGGAGGGCGGCGGTCACAGCGGCAAGCCGACCCTGCCTGTGAACGGGCCTTGGCTGACCGGCAACTACCGCCAGAACATGGCGGCCACCGGACCCTACGCCACATTTGGCAGGACGACCGACTTCACTTCCCTCGGCGCTTCCCAGGTCTTCACCACCGTGGATGAGAATCCGTGGAGCATCAACGACGCCGCCCTGGCTGTCATCGCCGGCATACCGGACGTCGTCGATTTTCCGGGCGACTTGCACGCTAACGGCTGCGGCTTCGCCTTCGCAGACGGACACTCCGAAATCCACAAATGGAGGAGCCATTATTACCACCTCACCGTCGACGCCTCCGAGAGGCAGGCCGGCCAGCCCGGGTCGCTGACGTACGCCGACTGGTACTGGACCGCCTCTCATGCGACCGTGAACCGGACGACCGGGAGAGTCCCTTAAATGCCTGCTCAGCCCACGAACACCGGCCGCAGGTGCCGGCGGTAGAGGTTCTCGGTGACCTGCTTTGCGACGACGGCTTCGTTGTCGTTGAGCAGGTTGAGATAGCGGGCGCCGGCCTTGGCCGCGAGCTTGAAAGAGACATGCATGAGCTGCCGGGCGTGCGGGTTGAACTGGGGATGATCGGGAATGTGGCGCAGCGCGTGGGCGAGCTGCGCGCCGGTCCAGCCGCTCACGGTCCCGGCGCTCGGCAGCCGGCTGCGGTCGATGTCAATGACACTGGCGTAAGGCGCGCATAACTCGTCCACCTGCTCGAGGGCGCGGGCGTAAAGCTCTTTGGCCAGTTCGAGGCCGTCGCCTCCCGCCTCGGCAAGGCCGATAAGTTCCTCCAGCCAGGTCGTGCCGGCGGTTTTTACATGCACGCCTGCGCCGGTGCGCTCGAGGGCGCGGCGGATGATGGGATAGAGGCTGAACTTATCGCTGCCGCTGTGGATGCTGAGCTTGAGGTTCGCAGGCAACCCATAACGGGCGACCGCATGCGCGATGACCCCGACATCGTCGTTGAACTCGAGCTCGAACCGCCCGAGGTCGCCGACGTAATCCACGGCCTTGTTGAAGCGCCCGGTGAACTTCGGCGCGATAGTCTGCACGGGCACCTTCTCATCGGCAAGCGCGGCGAGGATGACGAGCAACTCCGGCGGCGTCTGCGGCGTGTCAGTTTCGTCCATCGAAACCTCGGCGATGATATTGGCCTCGCCCTTCCTGGCCGCGATGTGCCGGTAAACACTCGCCGCGTCCGCAACGGCCAGGAGATACTTGGCAGCCACCCGCTCGATGTCCGAGCGCGTTGTCCGGAACGGCGCGCCCACGCCGGCGATGCTCACCGTGCCGACGAGTTCGGGATGCCGCGCCAGAAAATCCCCAACCTCCGCCGCCGCGGCCCGCTTGCCGATGGAATCGGCGACATCAATCGTGAAGAAGTCCGAGCACGGAATGAACCGGTCCACGGTTTCGAGCCGGATGTGGTCGGCGTCCACGTGCCAGCCCTTGTTCCAGCCGAGGGCCTTGACCGCTGCTTGCGCGGCGTCGAAGACGCCCTGCGGCTGCGAGCCGATGAGCGTGTGCTCGCGGTTGGACTTGTTCCACACCGGCGCGACATCGACGCCGTCCCCGGCGAGCATCTCGAAGGCGCGCAACTGCGCCCTGGCCTGATGCCCGAAACGGTCGCCGATCCCAAATGAAAACCTCTCTAGAGTTAGCACAGGCCAGAGGGTGGCTCGGAGGAGGCGCTTTGTCGATCTCCTATTGGCGGGGGACGCAGCGGGTGACACGGCGGTGGACAAAGTCAGTCGAACGGTCTCGGGCAGGCCACCTTGGAGTGCGGCGGCAAGCGGCTGCACCTTACACGAATGTTCGTACGGATCGGTGCAAGCTCCGGTAGGAGCGACATGTTTATAGCCCCGGGGCCTTCCGGCTATGTCAAGCTCCGTAGGAGCGGCATGGCTCGGCCGCAAACCGGCCGGCGGAGGCCCGCCAAAGCCCTCCATGCCGCTCCTACGGAGCTTGAAGGTGGGCATGTACGAGGCTGGCTTGCGATAAGCATGTCGCTCCTAGCGGAGCTTGGCCGAGCGTCTCCCGGGGTTTCGAAGATCCGTGTAAGGTGCAGGCTCTGCCGGCGCACTCCAAGAGACCACTTTGTCCACTGCCCCGCAATGGCTCACCGTTTGCCGGCCCTGAGGATGAGGACCCAATCTGCCGGCTGGGGGGTGGTGAGTTGGCAGGTCTTGCCGCCGGGCACAAGAGCGATGGGGGTGCTGGCGCCGGAGCGGGGATTGAACCAAGCGGCGACGGGCGTTGGAGGCAGGCCCTCGAGGGCCAGCGCAAAGGACGGGTCTTCGGGGTCATAGACCAGGGCCAGGTCTTTGGTTTCGGTGGCTTCTGCCGCGATGAACTTGCCGGGCGAGGAACTGCCCGGCTGGGCGGACAGGACGCCAGGCGCAGGCAAGAGGCGCCAGAAGTCAATCCCGCCCATGAAGCCCGCCAGTTCGGTCATCTCTTTGGCTGCGGGCATGAACATGGCTCGCCTCCAGAGGGGCAGATTACCGCCTCTGACTTTGGATTTCTGTTCCGGCAGTGACCGGTCCCACTCGACGACACCCTGGCCGGCGTAGCTCAGGCCGGCCGAAGGACTGAGCAGCAAACTCCAGTAGGCCGCCTTTCGGACCTCGTCGGAGCTGTATCGTTGTGGGGAGCCCGGGCGCAGCCCGTTCTCGCACGGCAGGAAGGGGATGACGGGGACTGAAGGGGTGTTGGCCCATTCCCTGAAGAACGGCCCCGCAAAGGCCCGTTCGAGGGCGCTGTCCGTGAAGTCGGTTATGGGTTGTCCGCCCAGGAGGTCGACCCAATTCTGGCCGCGAAAGGTCTCGAGGGCTTGAATCGCGGCGCCCGGGCACACCATGACGGGCGCGCGCCGGCCCTCGCTGAAGACCGCTTGGCCAATCCGCTTCCAGCGGTTGACCAGCGCGGGGTCGCTGCCGTCGAAGGCCAGGAGCCATACCACCGGTTCGGCGCCCCAGCGGGCGACCGTATAGCGGACCAGCAGGGCTGTCTGGTCGTCGGAGGGTGAGGATGCCCGCTGCTGAGGTTCCAGTTCGACCACGGGGGCGATGGCGCCCAAGAGACCGGCCTGGGTGAGGAGCTCCAGTTTGGCATCCAGTTGCTGAAAGAACTCCGGGTTGATCGCGATGCGGTCCGGAAACCCGGCAATTGCCGTTTGCCCCTGGGCATCCTCCCCGGGGTAGGCGGCGCATTGGATGACCGTGAACCGCCGGGCGGCGCGCATCAGGGCGTAAAGCTCCCAGTTCTTAGGCTCCGCCGCCTGCATTCCGTTCCAGGTGGTGTCGGCCAGCCAGAAGAAAGGCGTGCCGTCGCCGTATTCGAGGTGGTGATGGTCGCGGGCCACCTGGACCGGGCCATGGACATGGAATGGGCTCCTGCCGGCGGGAGCCGTGCAGAGGAATTCGCCGGCGCGGTTGTGGAGGCCGTGGTTGGGCGTATCGGAGCACGTGGTCTTGTAGGTCCAGCGCCCCGGTTGGCTTGGTGAGAAACGGACGCGCCAGGTCTTCTCGCCATCCCAGAACCCATAGACCAGGTTTGTCTCACCCAGGGGCGAAGTAAACACCACTGTCAGCGTGGCATCTTGCAAGGCGTTGGAATAGAGCACGTCGCTCTTGAAGGACTGCTCGAAGCGGCTCCACTTGGCGACGACGGGCATCCGCGGCGATTCCGTGGCCCCGGGCAGCCCCAGCGGCAGCACTACCAGGCTCATCCAGAGAATCGCCTTGCAGGCCGCCTGCCTCTGAAGGAGGCCAGGTCCCGCGCTCCCCTGCTTGAAAACAAAGTCTTGCATATCGATTCCTTTCGATTGGTTCTGCACGCATCAGACAACAAAGCCGGCGCAGTGTCAATTCATTGCCGCCTCTTTGACAAATCCCTGTTCAGTGTGACATTAATAATAATTTGGCAATCGGAACGAAACGAAGCATGAACTACTCCACGAGAATCGGGCTGAAAGGCGGCCTCACACTCTTGCTGGCGCTGGCGCTTTCCGGCCCTCTCCAGGCGGCCCAGGGCACTTCCAGGAAGACCGACAATCCTCCGGCACGGCTGAATATTGACGAAACACCGCCCCTTCGGGACGCCCGGCTGGGCATCAGTTTTGCCCCGGTGGTCAAGAAGGCCGCCCCCAGCGTGGTGAACATCTACTCGACGACCATTGTCCGGGAGCGCGCCCTGGTGAACCCGCTTCTCAACGATCCTTTCTGGCGGCGCTTTTTTGGCGATCAGTTTGAGTTTGGCCTGCCCAACCAGCCGCAATCTCACCGGGAGCAGGGCCTGGGTTCGGGCGTCATCGTCTCGGCCGACGGCTACATTCTTACCGCCAGCCACGTGGTCGAGGGCGCCGACAGCGTGAAAGTGGCCCTGGCCTCCGGTGAGAAGCAATTCGACGCCAGGATCATCGGCACCGACCCGCCGACAGACATTGCAGTGCTGAAGATCGAGGATGGCAAGTCTTTGCCCGCGATTACCTTGGCGGACAGTGACAAGCTGGAAGTGGGCGACGTGGTGCTGGCAGTGGGCAACCCGTTTGCCGTGGGCCAGACTGTCACCCTTGGCATCATCAGCGCCTTGGGCCGCGGCGGTTTCGGCATCACCGGGTATGAAGACTTCATCCAGACGGACGCCGCCATCAATCCGGGCAACTCCGGCGGCGCGTTGGTGGACTCGCAGGGCCGGTTGGTGGGCATCAACACGGCCATTGTGTCCCGCAGCGGCGGCTACCAGGGCGTTGGCTTTGCCGTCCCGATCAACCTGGCCCGTTTCGCGATGGACAGCCTCATCCGGGAGGGCAAGGTCACGCGCGGGTTTCTGGGCGTAACGCCGCAGACCCTCACGCCGGGCCTGGCACGCAGCTTGGGCTTGCCCGAGGACACCACCGGGGTGCTGCTGGCCGAGGTGAGCGCAAACAGCCCCGCTGAAAAGGCGGGCCTGCAGGAGGGCGATGTGATTGTCGAAATGAACGGCCGGAAATTGGCCAACCGCCGCAGCCTGCAGCTCCTGGTGGCCCAAACTCCCCCTGAGACCAAGGTCAACCTGCGGGTTCTGCACACACGGCTTGGCCATAAACCGGCTGAACAGCTACTGGCGGCCAAACTGGGCGAAATGCCCTCAGAACTCCTGGCCTCCGGCAACGGCAGCGGCGGCGGCGGGCGCAGCGGCGGCCGCAGCACCGCCAAGCCCCGCAGCCAGTCCAAGTATGACGCCCTCGATGGAGTCGAGGTGACCGATGATCCCCGCGTGCGGCGCCAGTTCGGCATCCCGGCCAACATCCGCGGCGCCCTCGTGTACGGCGTGGACCAGGATTCCAATGCCGCCGAGGCCGGCTTGCGCGCGGGCGATGTCATCCTGGAAATTGACCGCCACCCGGCGCCCAACGCTGACGCGGCAGTCGACTTGAGCGAAAAGGCCAGAGGCGACCAAATCCTGCTCCGTGTGTGGAGTCAGTCCGGCGAAGGCGGGGCGGGCGGAACGCACTATCTCTCAGTGGACAATTTGAAGCATAAGTGAAACGAATGACATTGAAATGGAACCTGGTCACGAAACATATCCGCCCACACGGGCAGTTGCTGAACAAGCTCCAGCAGAAAATCGGCAAACTGGAGGCGCACCTGGAGCACTTCCCCCAGGACGCGGTACACCTCCAAGTCAGCCTCGCGCGCCATCCAAGGAAGCTCTGGTTCACGGCCGCGCTGACTTTGAAGCTGCCCTCGAACACCCTGCGCGCGGAAAAATCGGGTGAAGACCCCGTCCCCGCATTCGACCAGGCCGTCAAAGCCCTTTTGCGGGAGGTTGCCGTCCTCAAGTCCTCTCTCCGCCGGGAAGACCAGTGGCAAGCACTCCCCAAACCCCTGGCGATTCCCAGCCTCGCCGCCCCTGCCGTGGTGCAGCCCCGAGTCTAAGAGCCTGTCCTAAAAGCTCCGATTTCGGACCTTCGTCGCAACCTTTGTCGCCAACTTCGTCGAAAAATGGCCAGCTCGACAAAGGTTGCGACAAAGGCGGCGACGAGGATCGGGAGCCGGAGGTTTTTCGGCACGTTCCGGGCATGACTTTGTCCGGGGCCTGGAGTATAATCGGCTCCATACAGAGGCTGTTATGCCCGTGAAATACAAAGACTATTACGAAACGCTGGGGGTTGCGCGCGACGCCGGCGATGATGACATCAAGAAGGCATTTCGGAAGCTGGCGCGGCAGTACCATCCCGACGTTGCCAAGAACAAGAAACAAGCCGAGGAAAAGTTCAAGGAAATCAACGAGGCTTACGAGGTTCTGGGCGACCCGGCCCGGCGCAAGCGCTACGACGAGTTAGGCTCCAACTGGAACTCCGGCGCCGACTTCCGTCCGCCTCCCGGTTGGGGACCGGCCCAAGGCGGGTTCCGGGGCCGGAGCCCTGGAGGCGAAGACTTCGACCTTCATTTCGGAGGCACCGGCTTCAGCGACTTCTTCGAGCAGCTTTTTGGCGCTGCCCGAGCCGGCGGGCGGCGCGCAGGTTCGGCCCGGCGCGGCGATTTCTCCGAAGAAGACCTGGGGTCCGAGCGGGGCCAGGACATCGAGGGCGGCATCCTGGTCACGCTGGAGGAAGCGATGCGCGGTTCTGTGCGCTCGGTCTCGGTGCGGCACGGCGTTGCTTGCCAGCAATGCGGCGGCACCGGCGAGCAGTCGCGCCGCGTCTGCCCTGCCTGCGGGGGCGCCGGGCAGGTCGCCAAGACCGATACCTACCAGGTCAAGATACCTGCTGGTGTCACTGAAGGCCAGCGCCTGCGCGTGGCCGGGCGTGGCGAGGCCGGCCTTGGCGGCGGAGCGGCGGGCGATCTCTATTTGCGGGTGCGCCTGGCCAAGCACCCTGATTTCGAGGTCGAAGACCATAACTTGATCCACGAGGCCAATCTCACCCCCTGGGAAGCGGTGCTCGGCGCCAACATCGCCGTGCCTACCCTCAACGGGCGCGTCAACATCCGCATCCCGCCCGGCACCCAAAACGGGCAGAAGCTGCGCGTGCGCGGACGCGGATTACCGCAACGCGCCGGCGACAGCGGCGACCTCATCGTGATCGCTCGCATCGAGGTCCCCCAGCGCATTTCCGACTCCGAACGCAAACTTTGGGAGCAACTGGCCCGCGAGTCCCGCTTCAAGCCACGGAAGTGAGGGAGCGGGGAGCGTGGGAGCGTGGGAGCGTGGGAGCGTGAAGCGTGGGAGCGTGAAGCGTGGGAGCGTGAGAGCGTGAGAGCGTGGAGCGTGGAGCGTGGGAGGCGCTGCCATACCTCTACGCTCCACGCTCCACACGCTCCACGCTCCAGACGCTCCACGCCGGACGCCAGTCATTTCTGCCCGGGCATCAAGTCTGCCAGCATCGCTCGCTCTTCCTTCAACTCGTTGACCGTGGCGTCGATGCGGGCGCGGCCGAATTCATTGATCGGGAGACCCTGGACGATTTCCAGGTTCTTACCCCGGCTGCGCGTCGGGAACGAGCTGATGAGCCCCGCTTCAACGCCGTAGCTGCCATCCGAGCAAAGGGCGATGCTATGCCAGTCCCCCTGGGCGGCAGGCTCGATCAGGGAACGGACGCTCTCGACGATAGCGTTGGCCGCGCTGGCCGCGCTGGAGGCGTTGCGGGCCTTAATAATGGCGGCGCCGCGCTGTTGGACCGCCTGGATGAACTCGCCTTTCAGCCAGGCCTCATCCGTGATTATCTCCGTGGCCGGCTGGCCGTTGATCCTGGCGTTATGGAAGTCAGGGTATTGCGTGGCCGAGTGATTGCCCCAGATGGTCACGTTGGTGACTGACGCCACCTCGACGCCGGCCTTCCTGGCGAGCTGCGATTTGGAGCGGTTCTCGTCCAGGCGGGTCATCGCGAAAAAACGGTTGCGGGGAACCTCCGGGGCATTGCTCATGGCGATGAGGCAATTCGTATTGCAGGGATTGCCGACAACCAGGATGCGCGCGTCCGGCGCGGCGTTCTTCTGTATGGCCCGGCCCTGGCCCACGAAGATCTTCCCGTTGATGCCCAGCAAGTCCTTCCGTTCCATGCCGGCCTTTCGCGGGATGCTGCCGACCAGCAGCGCCCAATTGACTCCCCGGAATCCTTCGTCCAGGCTGGCCGTCGGGACGACCCCCTTGAGCAACGGAAAAGCGCAATCTTCCAGCTCCATCACTACGCCCTGCAAGGCGGGCAGCGCGGGTTCGATTTCAATCAAGTGCAAGACGACAGGTTGTTCCGGCCCGAACATCGCGCCCGAGGCAATGCGAAACACAAGCGAGTAGCCGATTTGGCCGGCAGCCCCGGTGACTGCCACGCGGACAGGTGATAAGCTCATAATGTAGTTAGTATTGGGGACTGCCAAAAAATGTCAAGTAAATGACAAGCTCCGTGTAGTGCGGGCTGGTCTTCAATCATAGGGTAGGGGGAGAACTGTGGAAGAACCTTTGACATATCCCGAGGGAACGGGGGAGTTGGCCGATCGGAAGAAGAGCGGTCCAGTTCGGGGCAACAACCCGCACGAATTTGCCTTTGGCTCGCCTCGCGACTTTCTGGACAACCGCTTTGTCTATACCGTGGTGTCGGCTCGCGCGCGGGGTCTGGCGGTCGGCGTCAATCTGTGTCCGGACCGGAAATGCAACTTCCGGTGTGTCTATTGCGAAGTGTACCGCAACGGCGATTCCCGCGAGACGCTGGACGTGGACGTGATGGCGGCGGAACTGAAGAAGACGCTGGGTTATGTGCGCGGCGGGCGTCTGCGGGAGCGTCCCTGGTATCGAACGCTGCCCGATGAATTGCTGCAACTGCGTCATGTGGCCCTGAGCGGGGACGGCGAGCCGACCCTTTCGCCCAGGTTTGCCGAGGCCCTGCAGGCCATCGTGCATATTCGCGCGCTCGGGGGCTATCCCTTCAAGCTGGTCCTGCTCACCAACGGGACGGGACTGGATTTGCCCCATGTGCAGCAGGGGCTGAGGTACTTCACCAAGAGCGATGAGGTCTGGGCCAAGCTGGACGGCGGCACACAGGCATACGTCAACAAGGTCAACCAATCGGAGGTTCCCCTCGAGAAGATACTCTCCAATATCCTGACCCTCGCCCGCCAGCGCTCAGTGGTGGTGCAGAGCCTCTTCCCAGCCATCAACGCCGAAGAACCGCCCCTCGAGGAGATCGAGCAGTACTCCCGCCGCCTCCTCCAACTCAAAAATGCGGGGGCCGACATTTCGCTCGTCCAAATCTATTCCGCCAACCGCCCTTCCCCCAACTCCCAAAGCGGCCATCTGCCCCTGAAGGTCTTGTCTCGCATCGCCCAGACCGTCCGCCAGACAACCGGCCTGAAAGCCGAAGTGTTCTAAGGAGCCGGTGAAACCCAGAGATATCTTCGGCCTGATGATCCGGTTCTTTGGCCTGGTCTGCGTTTATCAGGGTCTGGACAAGGTCCCTTCCGCCTGGGCGGGGATCTACCAGCAATCCCCCCATCTCCACTTCGCCGTCTTGTTCACCTACTTGTTGATGGTCGTCTGGCCGCTGGCCGTGGGCATTTGGCTGGTGCGCGGCGCACCCTTGCTGATGCGCCTGGCCTACGGCCGGGAATAAGCCGCGCACAGACCGGAAGGCGTAGCTGACATCGAGTGGCACAGGCCAGCCTTCGGTCTCTCATCAACCGCCGCTTCAGCGCGGTGTACTTATGCGGAGAGCGGTCCCAGCCGTTTCAACGGCTTTCCCCGTTCCCCAGCTAAACCGTCGAAACGGTTGCAGCGCCCCAGGCGCCTGTTTACACCGGGCTGAAGCCACGGCGTTAATGAGACCTATTCAGATATGCATCTTGCGTCAATTCTGCCCGATGCATACACTCAAGCCATGAAACCAATCGGCCGCTGGAAGAGACCTCCCACCCATTACTCAGTTTCGCTGCCAACCACCGAACATCCGTCAGCGCCCTGGCTCGGGCGGGTGAGCTGCCGGGGGCTTGCCGTGGTGATTTCATGCGCCTGCCTTCTGGGCCTGGCCGGCTTGCCTGCGCTGCAGGCCGAGGAGTTGAGGGCGGGATGCGCCAGGATCGATATCACCCCTCCACAGCCGGTCACCCTGGCGGGCTATGAATCACGCAAGGAGCTTTCACGCGGCGTTCACGACCCCATTTGCGCGCGCGCGGCCGCCTTCGAGCAAGGCGGTCATCGGCTCGTGCTGATCTCGGTAGATACCTGCGGGTTTTACGGCGGCACCGCCGGCCCCTTCCGCATTGCAATCCTCGATGCCTGCGGCCTGAACCCCTCCGAGTTGTTCCTGTGCGCCATCCATACGCATAGCGCGCCCGCATTGACGCTCAACAGCGAGCGGGGCCACCCCAACAACCTCGAATATACCAAGATGTTGCAGGGCAAGCTCGTTGAGGCGGCCCGGAGCGCCTTGGACCGCCTGGCTCCGGTGCAAATCGGCTTCGGTTCAGGCTCCTGCCCTATCGGCGCGAACCGCCGGGAGGTCGTCCAGGGCGATGACGGCAAGCCCCATATCGTGCTCGGGCGCAATCCCTCATTGCCAATTGATCGGGAGGTGCAAGTCCTCAAGCTGGTGCGGCCGGGACAAAACCAACTGGCCGGCGCGCTCTTCGCATATCCCACCCATAGCACCTCCCTAGGCCCGAGGAACTACCTGATCAGCGGTGACGTCCATGGCTTGGCCGAGCAATTCCTGGAGAACTACCTCGGCGCGGACGTGGTCGCACCCGGTTTCGCGGGCGCCTCGGGAAACATCGATCCCTGGTTCCGCGTCGCCCCGGACTTCAAGACCACCAACGGCTGGCTCCCGGGGCCTGTCCTGCTCGGAACGTTCCTGGGCGAAGAGGTGGCGCAGGTGTTCGAGGCAATCCACGGCTTCGCGACCAATGCCCCCATTAAAACCACCCTCAAGGTCGTTGACCTCCCTGCCAAAGCCCCTAACGACGCCCCGCCCCCGGCCAACCCCACTCTGCCCTTCACCATCACCGTCGCGCGCATGGGCGACATCGCCTTCGTCGGTCTGGGGGGCGAGGTCTTCAACGAAATCGGCCTGGCCATTAAGTCAGCATCGCCTTTCCACCACACCTTCATTCTCACTCACTGCAATGGCGCCGCGGGATACGTCCCTACGCGCGCATGCTATCCCGAGGGCGGTTATGAGGTCCAAAGCAGCCCCTTTGCTCCGGGCGCCGACGAGGTCATTCTCAAGGAAGCCACCCGCATGTTGAAGCAGGTGCAATGAGGAACCAGCGAGGCACCGCCTCAGACCAGGGTTGACACGAATTTCACGAATTCTCCACGAATTCGTGTTAATTCGTGCAATTCGTGTCTGCCGAGAACTTGACCTGTTTACACCATGTTTTGAACTCCAAGGACTCTAGAAAAACCTGCTCACGCCCACCATCCCCAGGACCCCGTTCGCGCCCAGGTTTGGAGAGGTCATCTCCGCGTCGGACAAGTGGAAGAAGCAGACCTCCAACGTCAGGGCGACATTGTCTCTCAAAAACCAATGGACGCCCCCGCCGCCTCGGAGGTTGAACTCGAAAATGCTGCTCAGGTCCGGCTCGCGGATGCCGGTGCCGGTCACCCCTGCGCCGACATCCACGAATGGGACCAGGCGGGTCCCGGTCGCAAAATCATAGCGCAGATGCACTGCCAGGCCCGCCAACCACTCGTCCGTCGGTGAAAACTGCGCGCCCCCCAGCACTTCGGCCCGCGCCTCCCAGTTGCCGCGATACCAATGGCCCTGGCCCTTGACCTGGCTCAATATATGACCGTAGGACAGGCTCATCAGTGCCAGGTCGTGCTGCTGGCGCGACCCGAAGACGGCCAACCCGCGCGAAGCCCCCGCTTCCACGCTCAACGATTGGGCAGCCCGCGCAAAGCCTTCGCCCACTGCGCCTTGCCAGATCGCGTCAGCAGCGAACCCTGTGCTCAGCGGTTCGCCGGGCTTTGAATCGCCAGGCGCCTCCGGCGGCGCCTCTGCCGCCCTTAGACAGACCCCCGTCATTGCCAGGATGAGAACCCAACGCACTTTAGACCACGGCTCAAAACCACCCGGACCCAAGGGTCGAGGGTCGAGGCTCGAGGGAACTGGACGCCGCCCCTCGACACTCGACACTCGGCCCTTGGACGCCGGGTTGCTTGTTAACCGAGGTCTAATAGAGACAATAGTGGAACCGTTCATAAACGCGCTGTTCATTAAGGACTTATCCGAGGCCGATCAAGGGTATTCTTGCAGAATCCAGACAATCCCCTATTCCAACCCCAGCTTCCGGAACCGGTTCCTGACCTCTTTAAAGTGGAAATCCAGCGAGCAGAGCTGCTCCAACTCGCCCGCCTGGAAGTGTTGGGCCACCTCGGGGTCGGACTTGAGTTGCGCGAGAAAATCGGCGTCATCCCGCCCGGCGTGTTTGGCCTGCCAGGTCTGCATGGCGTTGCGCTGGACCAATTCGTAGGCCCGCTCGCGGCTCAAGCCCTTGCGGATGAGCGCCAGCAACACGCCTTGCGAGTTCCACATCCCGAGCGACAACGCCAGGTTGCGCTTCATATTTTCGGGATAAACCACCAGCCCCTTGGTCAGTTTGGCCAGCGTCGCCAGCATGTAATCCAACAGCGTGCAGGAATCGGGAAAAATGATCCGCTCCACCGAGCTGTGGCTGATGTCCCGTTCGTGCCACAGGGCGACGTTTTCCAGGGCGGCAACACCGTTGCCGCGCAGCACCCGCGCCAGGCCCGAAAGCCGCTCGCCGGTGATGGGATTGCGCTTGTGGGGCATGGCGCTCGAGCCTTTTTGTCCGGGCGCAAAGAACTCTTCGGCCTCGAGCACTTCCGTTCGCTGCAGGTGCCGGAATTCGGTGGCCCAGCGTTCGATGCTCGCCCCGACCAGCGCCAGCGTGCCGATGAACTCCGCATGAAGGTCGCGCTGGACGACCTGTGTGGCTATCGGGGCGGGGCGCAGGCCCAGTTTTCGGCAGACAATTTCCTCGATCTCGGGCGCCAGGTGCGCGCTGGTGCCCACCGCCCCGGAGAGTTTGCCCACCGCCACTCGCTCTCGAGCGGCCTGGAGCCGTTCCAGCGCCCGGCCGAACTCGTCATACATCAGGGCCAGCTTCAGTCCGAAGGTGGTCGGTTCGGCATGAATTCCATGGCTGCGGCCTATCATCGGCGTGAACTGGTGCTCCTTGGCCCTGGCCGCAACCTCCTGGCGCAGCACCCGAACATCCTCCAGAAGAATGTCCGCAGACTGCACCATCTGGAGGGCGAACGCCGTATCGATGATGTCGCTGCTCGTCAGCCCGAAATGCAGCCAGCGGCTCGCAGGCGCCCCGATGTTCTCCGCCACGTTCGTCGTAAAGGCAATCACGTCGTGGTTGAGCGTGCGCTCCAACTCCTTGCACCGCTCTATATTGAAGGCCGCCCGCGCCTTCATCTGCTCGAGGTCCGCTTTCGGCACCAACCCGGCCTCGCACAGCGCCTCGCTCGCCAACAACTCGATCTGCAGCCAGATCTCCAGCTTCCGCTGTTCGCTCCAAATCTCCCGCATCGCGGGCCTCGAGTATCGTTGAATCATGCGTTTTCCTTGCCCAGGTATTTCTTTCCGGCGGTATCGACGCGGATTATTTCGCCGTTGGCGATGAACAACGGCACCATGATTTGGAGGCCGGTCTCGAGCTTCGCCTCCTTCCATGCCGTGTTCAGGCCGCTCCGGGCCGGCGGAGCGGTCTCCACCACCTTGAGCGGTATTTGAGGCGGCAGGACGATGTCCACGAGCCTCCCATCGAGCAGCAGCGCCTTATATTCCTCGTTCTCCTTGAGAAACCAGCGCCGCTCGCCCAGTTGTTCGTTGCTGAACTCGAACTCATCGAAAGTCAGCGTATCGATGAACACCTGCGTATCGGCCCGCGCGTAGCTGTAAGTCACGCGCCGGGTCTCCATTGCTGCCACGGGCACGCGCTCGTTTTCGGCGAACACGCGGTCGAAGACGCGGCCTGTCGTGAGGTGGCGCAAGCGGGTGTGGAGTCTGTGCCGGGTCTGGGCCGTGCCGCTCGTGTGCATGTCCTCGACGACGTGCGGCGAACCATCCAGCATCAGAACCATCTGGCGCTTGAACTCGGATGGCAAAATCGTTTGCATACGCGGGCCATATATTGCCACAGACTGCATTTTTGGCAAAAAAAAAGACCGAAGGAGCTTCCCAATCTCAAACATTCCTTGCCCCAGCCGCGCCCTCGGGGCTATTTGGATGAGGTGTTTGGCGACCGCGCCACGGTTGAGGGGTCCAAATTGAAAACCGAAACGGCATGAACGTTCGCGAGCCAGGTGAGTTCAGCAATTATCTTGTCTTCGTAGACGAGACCGGCGACCACGGGATGGCAGCCATCAACCGGGACTTTCCGCTTTTTGCCCTCGCGTTCTGTGTCTTCTCCAAGACGGGATATGCGGAGCGGGTCACACCTGCCTTGCGCCGGCTCAAACTGGCGACGTTTGGACACGACATGGTGGTGTTGCACGAGCATGACATCCGCAAGAAAGAGGGCGCATTTGCCTGGATGAGCCGCGAACCCCGCGAAGCGTTTCTCGATGGACTGACGCGCATCATCGCTGATGCTTCGTTCACGCTGGTCGCCGTGGTGATAGACAAGCGGAAACTCGAAGCGGCGGCTATGCCCAGGAACCTCTACCATCATGCGTTATCCTTCGGGCTGGAGCGGGTCTTCCGCCTGTTGGCGGAGCGCGGCGACGAAAGGCGGATTACTCACGTGATCGTTGAGGCGCGTGGGAAGCGGGAGGACACAGAACTGGAACTGGAGTTTCGCCGTATCTGCGAGGGAGGCAATGAACTGGGCCATCCGCTGCCGTTCCGGTTGGTGCTCGCCGACAAACGCACGAACTCGGAAGGGCTGCAACTGGCGGACATGGTGGCGAGGCCTGTGGCGTTGTCGGTGCTGCGGCCCGACCAGCGCAACCGGGCAATGGGAATTCTCCAGGAAAAGTTGTGGCGTGGGCCGGGCGGAAAGGCGGAGGGCTACGGCCTAAAGTGCTTTCCTGAGAAAAACGAGGGGCCACCGGGTAGTCCCAGTGGCCCACCGCCGAACGGGTAGTCCCATTCCAAAGCCGAGACATGCATACACCATGAACAGCGGGCCTGCAAGCCCGAATTCGGCTGAATAGAGGTCCACGTAAGGGGCGAAGCAGCCTGTGTCCTCGGCCAGTCACACTTTGCAGCAGCAGAGGTCAACACCGTGGACGCCAGCCTCGATGCCAGCGCGCTGGGCCACGTCCATCGAGGATTGGAAGCCGCCGATAAAACTCATGCCCCCGCTTGACAAAGCGGTGAGAGAGAGCATTTCAGCCGCCTGACCGGAGCGCGTCCACCTTGGCGGCGAGGGAACGCACTCTCTCTCAGCCAGTGTCGCCATCGCTCATGCTCCTCTCAACGATGAATCAATCTAACCCAAACAAAGGCAAGCGCAAACGCCGGGAAGATTCTCCTCGACAACCCTCGCCCGGTGCGGTACTTACGCTGGCGCCGGCTAGCCCGGATATTTCATGAGGCTTCGCGAACCGGAAGGCGTAGCCCAGGCTTCCAGCCAGTTGTATCGCGGATTTCCAATCCGCAGACGCGACCGGGCAGGTACGGGCTGCCGACTGGAAGTCGGCGATACGGCAGGTTGGAAACCTGCGCTACCTGGCCTCGGGAGCCCGATACCGCTCTTTGGGCATGAAATATCCGGGCTAGACGGTGAGCAGTTCGAGCATAAGCAGATGGCAACATTGCTGATCAAATCCGAGGGGTTTGGGGACCGGGTAATCGAACTGAGGCTGGGAGTCAACCGCTTTGGGCGAGGGCCAGGAAACGACTTTCAGATCCAACACGCGGCCGTCTCGGCCAGGCATTGCCAGATACTCGTCGGGGGCGAGGGCCTCGTGGCGCGGGACTGCGCCTCGACCAACGGCACGTTTGTCGAAGGCCGCCCAATCCGCGAGGCGAGGCTCTCGAACGGGCAGACCTTGCGCCTGGGTGGTGTGGAGTTCCTCGTCCAGAGCACCGAGGTCACGGTCGCCATTCCCAAATTCGACATGCCCCGGCCGGCCCCGCCCGTGGTGCTGAAGGACGGCTCGATGATCTGTCCGCGCCATCCCGAGGCCCGCGTGACCCACCAATGCACCCACTGCCGCCAGGTCCTATGCGATGAATGCGTCCACCGCCTGCGCCGCCGCGGCGGCAAAACGCTCAAACTGTGCCCCCTATGCAGTCACAAGTGCCAGCCGATCGCCGGTGAAAAACGCAAGAGGGGCTTCTTGTCCGGTCTTTTCGGCAAGACCGTCAAGCTTCCCTTCTTCGACTCGAGGACGCCAGGAGAGGATGATTAAAGAAGCGCTTTCGACCCTATGGCTGCTGCTCCTGCTCACCGTGGGCCGCCCCGCCGCGGCACAGGCGCCCCTGGACCCGCTGCCCGGCACAACGCCGCTCGCCGCCAGCACCAACGTCGCGGCGGAGATGACGGCCGGCATCGACAAGTTCCTGATGCGAGAACTGGAGCGATCCGTTGGCGAACGGCCCAAGTTCTGGAACCGCGATTTCTCCTCGGCCGCCGCTTATGAAAAATCCATCCAGCCTAATCGGGAACGGTTGCGCCGGATGATTGGGGCGGTGGACGCCCGGACGGCGGCGGCCTGGCCGGATGCGGGGACGGACGGCGTCTTTGTCGCCCGCAGCGAAGCCTTCACCGTCGAGACGGCGCGGTGGCCGGTTTTTCCAGGGGTCTATGGCGAAGGGCTTTTGCTCCGGCCGAAAGCCGCCGCTGTGGCGCGCATCGTGGCGATTCCCGATGCCGGCCAAACCCCGGAAATGGCGGCCGGCGTGGCCCCGGGGCTTCCGGCCGAACGGCAATTCGCGCGGCGTTTGGCCGAGAACGGCTGCGAGGTGCTTGTGCCGGTCCTGATCGATCGCCGGGACACAGAGTCGGGAAACCGCCAGCTCGAGCGGTTCACCAACCAACCCCACCGCGAGTGGATTTATCGCCAGGCATTCGAGTTGGGCCGGCATATCATCGGTTATGAGGTCGAAAAGGTCATGGCGGCCGTGGATTTCCTTCAAGGCCAAAGGCCAAACGCTTCCGGCCAAGGCTTGAAGATCGGAGTGATGGGATATGCGGAAGGCGGATTGATAGCGTTCTACAGCGCGGCGCTGGACCTGCGCATCGATGCGGCCCTGGTCAGCGGCTACTTCGATTCACGCCAGAGGGTTTGGGAAGAGCCGATCTACCGCAACGTGTTTGGGCTGCTCCGGGAATTCGGCGATGCGGAAATCGCCAGCCTCATCGCCCCGCGCAGCCTCATCATCGAGCACAGTCCCGCGCCCGCAATTGACGGTCCGCCTGAACCGGGCCCCGGCCGGGCGGGCGCGGCGCCGGGAAGACTGAGCACGCCGGATTATGATTCGGTGGAGACGGAACGCGAGCGGGCGCAGGCGATTCTGGAGGGCGGCCTGAGCAAGGGATTCGCGCCGCCGACCCTCATCTGCGGCAACGAAGGCATGACCTGCGGGCCGGGTTCCGACCGCGCTTTGACGACGTTGCTCAATTCCCTGGGGAGACCCGTGGAACAGGTGAAACCGCCGGGGCCGGGCCCGGCGAGCTTGGGCCAACCGGCCGACCCGGCCGCCCGGCAGAAACGCCAGGTTGAAGAACTGCAAGCCTGCACGCAGAAGCTGGGCCGCGAATGCGAGCAGGGGCGCGCGGAGTTCTTCTGGAACAACGCCAAGGCCGCTTCCCCCCACGAATGGGACGCCCGGCGCCTCCGCTTCAGGAACCTGCTCTGGGAGGAGGTGCTTGGCCGTTTGCCTGCCCCGACCATTGCCGCCAACCCGCGCTCGCGCCGCCTCGAATGGCCGCCGGGCGGCGCTCAGGCGGAGTCGCGGCGCTGGACGGGCTACGAAGTGAGGCTGGAGGTGTATCCGGATGTTTTCGCCTGGGGCTATCTGCTTGTCCCCCAAGACCTCAAGCCGGGCGAGCGGCGGCCCGCAGTCGTCTGCCAACACGGTTTGTCTTCCGGTCCCGAGGATACGATCAACGAGGACCCGCAGAGCCAGGCCTTCGGATATTACAAGGGCTTTGCGGCGCGATTGGCCGGCCAGGGCTTTGTGGTCTTCGCCCCGCAGAATCCATATCGTTACGGCGAGCAGTTTCGCCCGCTGCAACGCAAAGCGAATCCGCTCAAGTTGTCGCTTTTCTCGTTTATTATCGCCCAACACAGCCGGGTGCTGGATTGGCTCGCAACGTTGCCGTTTGTCGATGCGGGCCGCATCGGTTTCTATGGGCTGTCCTACGGCGGAGCAACGGCCCTGCGCGTGCCGGCGGTGCTGGAGGGCTACTCACTCTCGATCTGCTCGGGCAATTTCAACGATTGGGTGAGGAAAAATGTCTCCACCGATTTTCCAGCCAGTTACATGTTCCATGGTGAGTACGAAATGCCCGAGTTCGACCTGGGCCACTCCTTCGGCCATGCCGAAATGGCGGCGCTCATTGCCCCGCGCCCGTTTATGGTCGAGCGCGGCCATGCGGACAATGTGGGCCTGGACGAATGGGTTGCCGCCGAGTATGCCAAAGTGCGCGCCTTCTACGAGCAGCTTGGCATCGGCGACCGGACTGCCATCGAATTCTTCGACGGCGGCCACACCATCAACGCCATCGGCACCTTCGACTTCCTGCACCGGCACCTGGGAGCCGACTCAAAATAACGCAGGTCAATGGCCGATAGTCAATCGCCAATAGCCGAGGGCCAAGAGCCAAGGGCCAGCAGGTGAATGGATGATTGTGAACGGAGGGCTATTTTTCCTCTTCAGGGAAGCGGTAGGGGGAGCGGTAATCGTATGCGAGGAGTTTGTTTGCCTCGGGGTGACGGGGGAATTGCTCGGCTGCGGGGTCCCAGTCAAGGAGGCAGCGGGTCTTGAGGGCGATGTTGGCCAGGAGGGTGGCGGAGGTGCTGCGGTGGCCGATTTCTATGTCGCAGTTGCATTTGGCGCGGCTTTTCACGCAATCCAGGAAGTTGCGGGCATGAGGGGCGGTGTCGGAGGTGGAGGAGGCGCGGACTCTCCTGGACTGGATTTGGGGTTTGGCGTCTTTGCGATAGCGGGAGCCGAGCGGACGGTTGATGGGCGAGAGGGCGGGGAATTCATCCTGCGAAATCGGGTCGGCGACGATCTCGTAGCCGTCGCCATGGAGATAAAGGGTGCCCAGGGTGCCGCGCAATTCGAGTTCGACGCCGGGCAGGCTCCAGGGGGCGACAGTGGCGTTGAACTGGGAAAAGGTAACGAGGGTGCCGCCGGGGTACTCCCAGATGGCCTCGAGGGTGTCGGGTATCTCGCGGTTGTCCTTCATCTGGGCGGGCTTACCGCCCAGGGCAGTGACCGAGAGGGGGGCTTCGGCGCCCAAGGCCCACTGGATGAAGTCGAGGTAGTGGACGCCGAAGTTGGTGACCTGGCCGCCGCTGTAGTCGTAGAACCACCGGAAGCGGTAAAAGGTGCGGTTCTTGTTGTAAGGCCTCTGCGGGGCCGGACCGAGCCAGGCATCCCAATCAAAGTCGGCGGGCGGATTTTCATCCGGGGGATTGCCGATGCCGGCGGGCCATTCGTTGTGGATATGGAATGCGCGCGCGGCGGTCACTTTGCCCAGGCCGCCATTGCGGACGAACTCGGCGGCCTCCTGGCAGACGGGCACGGAGCGCCGATGGATGCCGACCTGGCAAACGCGCCCATGCCGGCGCACCGCCTGGACCATCCGCCGGCCTTCCATCACGCGGAGCGAGAGCGGCTTCTCGACATAGACGTCTTTGCCCGCCTGGCAAGCCGCGATAGTCATCAAGGCGTGCCAATGGTCGGGTGTGGCGATAACCACGGCGTCCAGGTCTTTGAGTTCAAGCAACCGGCGGTAGTCCTTGAATTGGCGGGGGGAGGTGCCGGCTTTGTTGGCGGCAAAGTCCATGTATGCCTGGGAGAGGTCCGAAACGGCTGCCACGTCGGCGTCCGGATGCTTGAGGAAGGCGTCGAGGACCTGGTCGCCGCGGTTGCCCAGGCCGATGAAGCCCAGGCGCACACGATCGGCAGCGCCGGCCGCGCGAGCGGCGCCAAGGGCAGTGGTCGCCCCGGCCAGGATTACGCTCTTGGTGAAGTCACGTCGTGTCCACGCATTCATAGGAGGTTTATTCGTTGCCGTGAGTCTGAACGGAGAGGATGGGCGGATCAAGGAGAAACTGGCCACAGTCCACAGTCCACAGTCCACGGTCCACAGTCCGCAGCAGAGACACAGCGCAGCGAAGCCGGGGGCGAGGACCTGGAGCCTGATTTTGAGCCACCGATTGCACAGATTGCACAGATGGGAATCTCTTTTCTGTGCAATCTGTGGCTCAATTACTTCAGCGGAGCGGGGTAGCGCGGGGCCGTGACAGGAAGGATGCTGTGGAATTGAAATAAAGACGGGCGCGGTTTGTAATGGACGAGCGGGGACACCACACTAGACTGGGCATGAAGTCAAAACCTATGCCGCGACTCGTGGTCAACCCTGATTCATCCGAGGCCTGGGAAATCGAGCTCAAACCTGGCGCCAACTCGCTCGGGCGGGGCGAAGAGAATGATTTTCAGATCGAGCATTCGAGCGTTTCCAACTCTCATTGCCAGATCATCGTCATGGGCCGGAACGCCCTGATACGCGACGCCGGTTCGGTCAACGGCACGTTTGTTGAAGGCAGCCTTGTCGAGGAGGCGCAGCTCCGGCCGGGCCAGGCCTTCCAGCTTGGGAGTGTGGAGATGCGCTATGAATCGGACGAGCCGGCGGGGCCGGAGGAGGCATCGCCGATGGAACCGCCGCCCGAGGCCGCGCCCGCCTCGGGCGGGGTTCCGCTGGCGCCCAGGCTGGCGCCGTTCGCCGCGGGTTTTTGCAAGTCGCACCCGCGGTCCGTTGCCAGGTTCGCCTGCCCCAAATGCGGGTGTCATTTTTGCGAGTTGTGCGTGAGCACCCGGCAAAGCGGCGGCAGGGCGCGGAGGTTCTGCCGCGCCTGCGGCATCGAATGCGCGCCCCTCGCGGCGCCCCCGGCCAGGGCCGTTCCCAAGGAGCAGGGCTTTGCCGGCCGGCTCGGCGGGGCCTTCCTGTATCCGTTCAAGGGCGATGGGATGGTCCTGCTTGCGACCGGCACGATCTTCTATGCGATCATCAATGCAGCGAGCTTTTTTGCCCAGTTCGCCTTCGTGTACGGCCTGGCGGTCATTCTCATGGTGAGTGCTTTTGCCACGGGCTATTTGATCAGCTATCTGCGGCGCATCCTAATCAGTTCGGCGACCGGCGAGGAGAAAATGCCGGACTGGCCGGATATCTCGGAGTTGTGGGACGACATCGTGGCGCCGTCTCTCCAGTTCCTCGGAACGGTGGCCGTGTGCTACCTGCCGGCCGCGGCCGTCTTGCTGTTCGTCGCCCGCGACAATCCGTGGGCCGGCCCGGCGCGGGTGGCGGCCACTCTGTTTGGATGCGGCTGTTTTCCGATGGCGTACCTGGCGGTCTCGATGTTCGATTCCGTAGGCGCGTTGAACCCGCTGCTCATTTTCCCCTCGATTCTGCGCATCCCGTTTCAATACCTGGTGACGGTCCTTTTGCTGGCGGGCGTGCTGGCCATCAGGTGGACGGGAGAGACCTTCCTGGAGCGCCTGCTGCCGATCCCGTTCCTGGTCAGGATTGTCTTTGGATTTGTGGGGTTGTACCTGCTGACAGTGGAGATGCGAATCCTGGGTGTGCTCTACCTGGCGAACAAGGAGCGGTTGGGTTGGTTCAACCGGTGAGTTCACGACGAAGGGTAAAGCAGTTCGGCAACTGACAAGGCACGTGCCATCCTTAAGCTGCAGGAAGAACACCGCAACCTGGTACTGAATAAGGTGTCGAATGTCGGCCTGGGGCAACGCCTGTTGCAACTCCTCCTGCACCAGCCAATCGTTTCAGTCAGGCTTGTGGAAAAACATCTCGACTGCACTTTCGCAACTGCAAACAAGCTTGTCGAGCAACTTAATGGTCTGGGGCTGCTCACCGAAAAGACCGGCGGCCAGCGAAACCGTCAATATGCTTACCAGCCCTGCCTCGCGCCCTTCGTCAGCCCATCCGCGTAAGGTCGCCTGCATGGTTATCCACCGGTCCCGACTCCCCTGCGCAACGCCAATAAATCGGCGGCGCATCAAAAAGCAAATCGCTGCCAGCTTCAGGGTCCCTGGCGCTTTCTCCTACTCGCGGCTCACTGCATCTCGCGGCGGCCTTCGAGGGCGTGGCTCAAGGTTAGTTCGTCGGCGAATTCGAGGCCGCTGCCCGCCGGCAGGCCATGAGCGATGCGGGTGATCTTGAGGCCCGGATGCGCAAGACGCTTGGCCAGGTAGAAGCTGGTGGCGTCTCCCTCGACGTCGGTGCCGAGGGCGATTACGAGTTCTGAGATCGCCTCCCGGCCCAGGCGGGTCTCGAGCTGCGCGATGCGGAGGTCTTCAGGCTCGACGCCGTTGAGGGGCGAGATCTTGCCGCCCAGGACATGGTACTTGCCGCGGAAGGTCCCGGATTTTTCGACGCTCAGGATGTCCACCGGCCGTTCGATGACGCAAACCAGGGAGCCGTCCCGTTGCGGGCTGGCGCAAATCGGGCAGGGGGATTGCTCAGTGAGCGCGCCGCAGGTGTCGCAAAAGCGGACGCGCTCGCGCGCCTGGAGGATGGACTCCGCCAGTTGCTTGGCCACCCCGGCCTCAGCCTGGGCGAGGTGCAAGGCAATCCGCTCCGCCGAACGCGGCCCAATGCCAGGCAGCCGGCTCAGCACGCCAATGAGCGAGGCGATCGGCTCAGGCAAGGCGGACATATTGGCCAGGCCGCGAGGGTCACATCAGCCCCGGCAAACTGAACCCGGCCGTGACCTTGCTCATTTCGGCGGTGGAGATTTCCTTGGCCTGGCCCAGGGCCTGGTTGGCCGCGCTCAGGACCATGTCCTCAAGCAACTGGGCATCGGCGGGGTTGACGGCCTGCGGATCGATTTTGATCGAGGCCAGGGAGCCGTCGCACTTGGCCACGACTTTGACGGCGCCGCCGCCGCTGGTGGCCTCGACCGTGCGCTTGGCAAGCTCGGCCTGCACCTGTTCCATTTGCTGCTGCATGCGCGCAGCCTGTTTTACTAATTTCCCAATGCTCGACATAGTGCCAGAGAGGTTAAGGCGTCACGAAAAAATAACATGAACATTCTGGCTGGTTCTTTTGGCCGCTGGCGGCGTTGCTCGCTCGTTACAGATCGCCTTGGATATGCGCCTCGCCCGCGCCTTGCCAGCGGCCAAAACTCCTGCGCCATAATTGTTCATGCTATTTTTTCGTGACGCCCAAGTGGTTGGTTAGATGAATCACGTGCCGACTTCGACGATTTGGCCTTTGAAAATCTCGAGGGCCTTGCGGATGAGAGGGTCCTTCTTAAAGTCCTCCTGGCTGGCGGGGAGGGGGGCCGATTTCTCTTTCGCGGGCGCGGGCGCGGCCGCAGGAGGCGCCGCCGCTTTCACAGGCGCAGCCGCCGCCTGGGCTGTTGGCGCCGGTTGGGGTGCGGGGTCGGGCGCAGCCGGGCGTTCCGGGGCCTCGGCCCTGACGAATTTGAACTGGACATTGGCGTAGCCCAATTCGGCCAGCTTGGTTTGGAGCAGGGAATGGGTGCGCGCGGTGTCCGCCAGCCCTATATAGCCCTCAGACTCCGGGCTGAAGCCGATGGTGAACAGGTTCCTGTCAAACGAAACGGGGTGGGCCTTGAGCAGGTAAGCCGCATTGAATGGACTGGCCCGGCCAACGCCCTCGAGCAATCCAGCCCAAAGCTGCGCGAGGTCGGCTGGGGGCGCGGACCCGCGGGGGACATTTTGCGCTCCCGCATCGGATGGGGCGTGGGACGGCCTGGGATCACGATTAAGATTACGATTAGGATTAAGATCAGAGTTCTGCGTTGCGGGCTTGACTGGCGCGTCGGACAGCGCCGAGGGGGGCTCGGATGCGGGCGCAGGCGGATAGGCGGCAGCAACTTGAGGCGCCGCCGTCACGGTCTCGGCTCGGAAGGGTCTTGGGCCGGGCGCTGAGGCGGGAGCGGGCGTGGGCGCCGGGAGGCTGACCACTTGGCCGCCCCCGGATTCGGCGCGCAGTTCCTCAAGTCGTTTGAGGACAGTGTCGAGGCTGACGGCATCGCGGGCCTCGATGGCCTTGAGCAAGGCGACTTCGACCAGGATTTTCTTGCAGGTCGTGTCGCGCAGGCGCAGGTCGGCATCGCCGAACACCTCGAGGATACGGGTGAGTCCTTCGGTGGTGGCGAGTTTGGCCTGCTCGGCCAGGGCGGCGGCTTCGGCCTCGGCCACTTCCAGCAACTTCAGGTCCCCGCGCGAGACCTGGAAGATGAGCAGATTGCGGAAATGGTTGAGCAAATCCGCCAGCAGCCGGCCCAGGTCTTTGCCATGACCGGCGAGATCGTTCAACTGGCGGAGGGCGCCTTCGACATCGCCCGCCAGCACCGCGCCGGAAAGGTCCAGGAGCTGTTTTTGGGCCGTCAGACCGAACATCGAAAGCACATCTGCCTCTTCGATTTTGCTGCCGCAGAAGCTGATGAGCTGGTCGAGGGCGGATTCGGCGTCGCGCATTCCCCCCTCGGCGCCGCGCGCCATGGCGTAAAGGGCCGCCGGCTCGACCTTGACGTTCTCCAGCCGGGCGATCTCCTCGAGGTGCTTGACGATGAGGGCCGCCGGGATGCGCCGCAGGTCGAACCGCTGGCAACGCGAGAGGATGGTCGGCAGAACCTTCTCCGGCTCAGTGGTGGCGAACATGAACTTCACATGCTCGGGCGGCTCTTCCAGGGTCTTGAGCAGGGCGTTGAAGGCCTCCTTGGTGAGCATGTGGACTTCATCGATGATATAAACCTTGAACTTGGAGGCGGCAGGGACGTATTTGACCGTCTCGCGCAGGCCGCGGATTTCATCGATGCCGCGGTTGCTGGCGGCGTCAATCTCGAGCACATCCAGCGAGCGGCCTTCGGCGATTTCCCGGCAGCGCGGGTCCTCGTCGTCGAAATCCACTTTGGGTCCCCCGGTGGCGTTGAGGCATTTGGCGAAGATGCGCGCGATGGTGGTCTTGCCGGTGCCGCGCGGCCCGCAAAACAGGTAGGCGTGGGCGATGCGGTTCTGTTCGATCGCGTGCGCCAGCGTCTGCGTGACGTGCTCCTGTCCCACCACGCCGCTGAACCGTTGCGGGCGGTACTTCCGGGCTATGACTTGATAGGACATTGCGTTAAATCAAATGCCAGGGTGACCACGGCAGATGCGGAGCAAACTGCCGTTGCTGCCTTCCGGCCCTGGCGGGGTTCGTAAGTCCACATTCCATGGGCCCTGGCCCAGCCAATGTGCCGCAGGGCCGGCGGCGCTTCAAGGAGAAATGTGCGGGCAGAGAAAGCCCGGGCGCATTCGCGAGTGCTTGGTGCCCAGGCGGAGCGCCGACTTGCAGTCGGCTTAGACCGAACCAAGAGCAACGAATTCGAAGACGGGGTACGCGCAAAGCCGACTGCAAGTCGGCGCTC
>Ga0181524_10001234_pt1 | contig 29787 bp, 29 predicted proteins | sample PEATcosm2014_Bin_34_FD_119761 | JGI IMG/M metagenome (GOLD analysis project Ga0181524, IMG submission 119761) | Peatland microbial communities from MTU Mesocosm Facility, Houghton, MI, USA - PEATcosm2014_Bin05_60_metaG | ecosystem: Environmental > Terrestrial > Soil > Wetlands > Peat | place... | reverse complement strand
AGTTCTTCGAGGTCGAGCTCAAGTCGGTCTTCGACTCGTTCGACAAGACCGTCTCCTCGATCCTCGAAGAGATGAAGTCCGAACTCCTGCGCGGCATCGAGCGGATCGAGGATATTCAGGCGTTCGTGGACAGCAAGAGCATGGCGCAGGACCGGATCCTGGATGGCGAAGGCAGCGTGTACCGGATGCTCAACGATACGGCGACGAAGACGCCCGATGCCGGCGGCTCAGCGCCCGAGGCGGCCGAGCCGCTGGTCCGGTACGCCAACGACGAGGAAAAGAACGCCGAGCCGCCGGAAAAACCCCCGTACCGTCTTGAAGCGGATGAGGCAGAATAATGAACAGGAACACAGCCGGTTATGCCGCGTGCGCGGCCGTCGCAGCGTGGGTGATGCTGTCCGGGCGCGCCGTCGCCGCTGAGCCGGCGACGGAAAGTGCGCCCGCTCCGGGCCTGACGGACATCTCCCAGGTGAAGGGCCTCGAGAGCACGCTGTACGTTTCCGAGTCCGCCTCGGTCACGCGCCCGATGGAGTCGGCGCCGAGCGCGGAAGAGCTCGCGCGCGCCGCGATGCAAAAGCAGACCCAGGGCATGGCGCCCGGCGTGGTCGCCGGCGGCCCCAAGGACCAGGTGATCATCCACATTCCCGAGCCGGCCGCGCCGACCGCCGCCAGCGCCAAGCCGGTCCTCGTGATCCCGGCCTTGTCGCCCAGCGCCAAAACACCCTCGCCGGGAGAAGAGGGGACATGGAAAAAGCCCTTGCCGCCGCTGCGGAGCTTGGAAAACAAATAGCGCAGGACGAGGCGTTTCAGCGCCTGCGCGCCGCGGAGGCCGCCGTCCAGAGCGACGCAGCCTCGCAGAAAATCCTGCAAGAGTTCGATCGCCAGCGCCGGAAAATCGAAGCCCTCGAAGGCGCCCGCAAGCCCGTCGAGCCGGAAGATAAACACGAGATGATCCGGCTGAGCGACGCCGTCCACAGCGCCCCCAAACTCCAGGAACTCGTCCGTGCCCAGGCGGACTACATGGAGCTGATGAACAGGGTCAACAAGGCGATCCAGCAGGCGCTTTCGCCGGGGCAGACCGATTCGGGGGCGACCGCGCGGAAGTAGCTTGTTCGAGGACGAGGACGAGGACGAGGACGGTTGGGAGTTTAGCCCGCCGTCACCGGCTCGCCCAGAGCATTCCCCGCTGCATGATCTCCAGCGCCTCCGGGATCTCGAAGTCCTTGAACGTGTGCCCCAGCGCGCTGTAGAACACTTTTCCCTTGCTCCACATCCGCGTCCAGACCTGCGGCATGACGCAGCCGCTGGCGAAAGTCGTCGTCGCCAGCACCTCGTTGGAAGGATCCACGTGCATGTAGTACTGCTCGGTGTTCAGCATCGTGAAATCCTTGATCCCGCGCGTGATCGAGTGGTCGGGCCGGGTGACGTTCACGCGATAAGAGGGAATGCAGCCGCCCGGATGAGCGACCCACTGCCCGCCGACCATCCACTGGTAGTCGGTATCCTCGCGGAACGAATCGCCCATGCCGCCGTGCCAGCCGGCGATGCCCACGCCGGAGGCGACCGCGTCGCGCAGCCCCGCCGACTGCTCCTTCGTGATCTTGCCCATCGTCCAGATCGGCACGATCAGGCTGAGCGCCAGCATTTTGTCCTTGTCGAGGTACGAATCGAGCGTGGTCGAGACGGTGACCTCGTAGCCTTTCCCGCGCAGCCAGGGCGCGAAAAGCTCCGCGCCCTCTTTCGGCGTGTGGCCGCCCCATCCGCCCCAGACGATCAAGGCTTGTTTCATCAGTGACTCCTTCTGTGCCCGCGCAGGGCGACGAGGTTTACCGATCCAGCTTTCCCTCGACCAGGCCCGTCGGCAACGCGGCGGGGCGCTCGCACGTGCTGGCGAGCGTCACGTGCCGGCCCTTCTCGCCTGAATCCAGGAACGACTGCATGACGTCCACTACGTGGTAGGCCATCTGGCCGTTCGCGCGATGCTTGCGCCCGCTCTGCAGGCCATAGGCCATGTCCGCCACGCCGATGCTGCGCCAGTTCTCGGAATAGACGTGCGAGAGCGGCACGGGAGACCAGTCCTTGTCCCCGGAGAGGCGAATGAAGACCTCGCCGCCGAAGGTGTTCGGGTCGGGGCACGAGAGGCTGCCCTTCGTGCCGTAAATCTCGATCCGCGGGAGGGTCTTTCCTCCCCAGACGTCGAAGCTGGTGACGAGCGTGCCGATGGCGCCGTTGGCGAATTCCATCACGCCGGCGACGTGCGTGGGCGTCTCAACCTTGATGACCGTGCCCTTGAGCGGCTCGCTGGTGACGGTGCGCTCGGGGAACGTGATGCGCGTGCAGGCGGTGACGCGCTTGATCGGGCCGATGAGGCTGATCAGCGCGGTCAGGTAATACGGCCCCATGTCGAACAGCGGGCCGCCGCCGACTTCATAATAGAACGGCGGGTTCGGGTGCCACGTCTCGACGCCGTGGCTGAGCATGAACGCCGTGGCCGCGACCGGCTCGCCGATGAGTCCGTCGTCAATGACCTTCCGGCAGGTCTGCAGGCCCGCGCCGAGGAAGGTGTCCGGCGCGTTGCCCACGCGCAGCCCTTTTTCCGCGGCCAGGGCCAGGACGCGCTTGCCGTGACTGCGCGTGACCGCCAGCGGCTTCTCGGAGTACACCGACTTGCCCGCCTTCAACGCGGCCAGCGACACCTTTGCGTGCGCCTTCGGCACGGTCAGGTTCAGGACGATGCTGATCTCCGGGTCGGCGAGCAGCTTGCGCACGGAGCAGGCCCTGGGAACCTTGAACTCCGCCGCCTTGGCCTTCGCGCGCTCGGCGATGAGGTCCGCGCACGCCGTGACTTCCAGGTTCTCGAACAGCGACAGCCGCTTCAGGTACGCCCCGCTGATCGCGCCGGTGCCGATGATGCCGACTTTGATTTTTCCATTTGCCATCGTCTGCCCTTTCCAATCATGGGAACATTATTGAGAGGTGCACGAACCAGAGTTCATTCGCGGGCGCTATTATGGGACAAAAGTACCAGGAATGCAAGCAATGCCGCGGACTGCCGGCTTGACATTCCAACACTCATAGGACAAATTCAGGATAAGAGGATGATAGCACGGTTCCATGGGAACTGAACATGCTCAAGACCATAATGCTGCCTTTAGCGTTCTGCCTTTGCGCGTCCGCAGTGTCCTGCGCCCCAGTCGCGCAAACGGAGAAGCCGGCTTCCTCGCCTGAGGCGGCCGCCGAGACGGCGGAAGTTGCCCAGAAAACGTTCGATTACTCCTGCATGCTTGAACTCTCCCAAGACAAAGCGAACCTTCGGATACCTGCACCGGAAGAAATCAAGGCGCTCGGCCCTCTCTGGCCGACGGTTCCGCCGGAGGAGAACGCGGCGTACTATTACGCGCTGGCGGCGAGCCTCGTGCGAACTGGAACGCCGATGGGGGCGGTCTCGAGCGCAGACCCATTCGCCGGCGATAAGGCGGCGTTCGCGGTGTGGATACGGGACAACGGTCCGGCCTTAGATGCGGTCAAGAAGAGCCTGGCGTGTAAAGTTTGCGAGTTCCCTCCGCTGTTCGACAGGGCGACGAACAGAATGGGCACCGGCGTTGAGCTCCTGGCATCGTTGCGGCATCTGGGGTGGACGATTTCCGACGCGGCGTTTCTCGAGGAGTTGAATAACCGTCCCGAGGCTGTGGTCAGCTGGGACCTGGCGAACATCCGGATGGGGCGTCAGATGATGGGCCACGGTGCGCTGGTACAAAACCTCGTCGGGACTGCGATAGAGTCCATTGGGATCCTGGGGCTGGATCGGTTGATTGCCAATACCGAGTTGCCGGCGCCGACGTTGCAGAGGATCGTCGAGAAGGCGCGCGAGGCGGAAAGTTCGCGCGAAGTGATGAGGGACATTCTGGCGCGCGAGGAACTTTACCTGGCCGGCGAGAAAGGTGGCGATCTTGAAAGGGCCCAGCAATTCGTGCGGGAAATCCGCCGTTCCATGGATATTCCGCTCCACGTGTACCTGGCCGAAGAGGCCGTCCGGAAGTCATTGGAACTCGACCTCGACTTTGGGACACCCATGTGGGTCGCGCAATGGGCGAATGCAAGGAGAAACTTCGGAACAATGGACGCGCAGCTGCGTGTCCTGCAGATTCGCGCGGCGATTGCGATCTTCCAACAACAGGCCGGCCGGTTACCGGAGAAACTGGACGAACTGGTTCCGGCTATCCTGCCTTCCATTCCGCTCGACCCGTTCAGCGGCAAACCGTTGCGTTACGCAAGGACCGACGACGGGTGGAAGGTCTGGGGCGTCGGGTACGACTTGAAGGACCACGGCGGGATGATAAATAGCGCGTACCGGTTTACAACGTGGACGGAAGGCTCGGACGCCGTCTTTCCGTCCAAGCTGCCGAACACTCTACAGTGGCGGGCGCGGAGAAGCGGTGCGTCCGTGCCGAAACCGCAACGTGACGCGACCGGCGACCTGCTCGGCCTGACGCCGCTGCATTACGCCGCGAATCGCGGCGACGCCGCCGAAGTCGCGCGTCTGTTGGCCGCGGGCGCGGACGTGAACGCAAAAGGCAATTGTGGCCAGACGCCGCTGCACTTGGCCGCCACGGCGGCGGTGGCGAACCTGCTCCTGGAACATGGTGCCGACCTGAATGCCATGTCTGACTTCACGACAACCTTCAACATCTTCCGCGCGCCTGGGACACCGCTCGGTTGGGCCATCTTCGGGGATCGAAGAGACGTGGTTGAAGTGCTTCTGGATGCCAATGCCACGCGGGACTTTCCGGGTAACAGCAACGCGCTGGAGTCGGCCGTCGGCCTGGAACGTTATGAGATCGCGATGATGCTGGTGAAGAAGGGCGCGGACGTCAACGAAGGTCTGCTCTTCGCCGTACGCCACGGGGATATAGCCATGGCCGGGGAACTGCTCGCGGCTGGCGCGGCCGTCAACGCCGAAGATCTTTCGAGGTCCCTCCAGGCACGCGACTGGGATATGAGTGAATTTTGTCTCGCTCACGGCGCGAAACTCGATATCTTCAGCGCCTCGGCGTTGGGCAAGCTGGAGGAAGCCGGGAAGCTGCTCGCGGCCGATCCGGCGCTGGTGAAGCAGGCGGATGATACGCATTGGAGCGCGGATATCTGGGCGAACGGCCCTGCGACGCCGGATGGTGTAAAGCATTGGACCGCACTGCACTGGGCGGCCTTTGCCGGCCGGAAGGAGATGGTCGCGTTCCTCATCTCGAAAGGCGCCGATGTGAACCAGAAGGACCACGGCGAGACGCCCTTGCAGTTGGCAGCGGCGAATTGCATTCCGGGATGGTTCAGCGGACCGCACTCTTCCAAGATTTTGATAGGCGGGAGCATTGGAAAGAGAGGAGAACCGCAGGATCCGGCTGGGACACTCCAGGAACTTCTCGACCGGGGCGCGGACGTGAACGCCGGGTACGCCGACGGATGGACGCCGCTCCTCGCGGCGATTTGGGCATCGAATTACATTGGCGCCGAAGCGCTGCTCAAAAAGGGGGCCGACGTGAAAATTAAGTACGATTCGGGCAAGACGGTGCTGGATTTCGCGAAGGAAAGGAACGACGAAGTCCTGATCAATTTGCTTGAAAAGTACGGGGCGAAGTGAGGTCAGGAATTTTTGCGGCTCCGGTATTGCTTCGGCGGCTGCACCTGGAACTCAAGCAGCCGGCACTCGATCGGGCCGTTGAAGAGCGGGGTGACCTTGGACGGGCGCAGGCCGAGGCTGTCGAGCGCCTCGGGGTTGCCCGAGACGACGCACGCGGTCCAGCCGGCGTATTTTTTCTTGAGCGTATCGCCGATCATCCGGTAGAGCGTGTTGATCTGCTGCACCGCGATCCGCTCGCCGTAGGGCGGGTTGAGGATCAGCACGCCGCGGCCGCGCGGCGGCGTCTGCTCCTCGAACGAGCGGCGCTCAATCCGCACGTCGTTCTCCAATCCGGCGTTGCGGACGTTCCGCGCTGCGGCGCGGACGGTCTGGGCGTCCAGGTCCGAGCCGAGGATCTCGAACGCCAGCTTCTCCGCCTCCTCGGCGGTCGCCTCCTGGAACACCTCGCGATAGAGCGCCGGGTCGTAATCCTTCCAGCGCTCGAACCCGAACTGCTTGCGGAACGCGCCGGGCGGAATCTTCCGCGCCATCAGCGCCGCCTCGATGACGAACGTGCCCGAGCCGCACATGCCGTCGGCGAACGGCGAGGCGCAGTCCCATCCGCTCAGTTGAATGATCCCGGCCGCGAGCACCTCGTTCATCGGCGCGATGTTGGTCTCCGTGCGGTACCCGCGCCGGTGGAGCGAGTCGCCGGACGAGTCGAGGTACAGCGTGACGATGTTCTCGTTCATGTGGAGGTTCAGCCGCAGGTCGGGGTTCTCCAGCCGCACGGAAGGCCGCGCGCCGGTGCGCTCGCGGAACTGGTCCACGATGGCGTCCTTGGCCCGCTGCGCCACGTAGAGGGAATTGGTGAAGGTCGAGCGCGTGACCACCGGGTCAATCGCCAGCGAGCCGGTCTCGTCGAGGAAGCGCGACCAGTCTATCTTGCGGACCTCGGCGTAGAGTTCCTTTTCGTCGGCGGCGTTGAATTTTCTGATGCGCTTGAGGACGCGGATCGCGGTGCGGCAGCAGAGGTTCGCGCGATAGAGCAGCCGCAGGTCGCCTTTGAAAGTGACGAGCCGATTGAACGGCTGGATTTCCTGCGCGCCGAGGCCGCGGAGCTCCTCGGCGAGGACGCCCTCCAGCCCGAAGAGCGTCTTGGCGACCATGCGAAATTCCTGCGGCATCCGTGGACCTCGGTCTTCTTGCCGGCCGGTGACGAGGGCGCGCAATGATAACATAAAAGAGTGTTTCGAAGTTAATAGCCGTCGAGCCGTGTAGCGCCGGCGCGACAGATGAGAATATCCTATGCGGGCAAGGGTTTTTTGCTGGTGGCGGATGGAAAGCGGGCGGAAGACGTTGAGAATGGGCAACATCGGGGCCGATGCCCAAATCGGCGCCAAAACTCCTCCTGCCGCGTTAAAAACCCGCGTATTCATTGAGCTATCTGTGGACAGCGACACGCGAAGTCGAAAACTCGGCACGCGAATTGCGGGAGAACCAGCGGGTCAGAATGCCTGTATTCTTTTGGATGGGGGTCAAAGCAATGCGAAAAGTGTGGCTTGCCTTCGCGATTGCCGGACTTATGGCCGCCTGGTCGGCGCCGGCGTCGGCCGTGGTCCTCTACGACAACGGAACACCGGATTATAACAATGTTTGGTTCAGCGATATCCCAGACAACGGTTTCGTCGCGTATGACTATTTCACGCTGGGATCCGCCAGCACGATCACTGGGATCGAATGGTGGGGCATTTACTATGGCGACAATACGCCGCCGGCGGGCGGGAACGTCTTCGACTACGAGATCCAGTCGAATCCCGGCGGCAACGGACAGCCCAGTGGCGAGGTTGACTCCGACGCCGGTTCGCTGGGCAGCGGCAGCCCCGTAGACACGGGCACGCAGAGTTTCAGTTTTGGTTCATATGACGTCTACGAGTTTAATGCCTCGACGAGCATCTCGCTCCCGGCCGGATCGTACTTCCTCACCATTTACGGCACCGCTGCCGACTCAGGCAACATGTACGGCTGGGTCACGAGCGAGGAAACGGAAACCGATGAGTGGTCCTACGATCCCTCGGGCGCCTTCTGGGATGGTCCCAATGATGCCGGCTTGGCGTTCAACCTGACCGGCGGCGGTCCCATTACTTTCGTGCCTGAGCCGGCAACGATGACGCTGCTGGGGCTCGGGCTGACCGGGCTGGTCGCGAAGCTCTCAAGGCGGAAGAGCCGGTAACCCGGCGATCCGCGCCGTCTTCCCGCGGCTCTGGATTCAAAGAAGCGCTCCTTTCGAGGAGCGCTTCTTTTTTTCGGGTCGCGGGCCGGCGCGCCGCCGGAAAACTTGCCCCGCGGCGCGGCGGAACGTAGAATGTCCGCATGAATGCGCCGCTGCCCTCTGCACTCCCGAATGCCCAGCGGGTCTCCCGCGAAAGGTTCCACCGGCTCGCGGTGTTGCTCATCATCCTCGCCGGCCTGGCGGCGTACGCCAACAGCCTGTCGGACGCGTTCGTCTTCGACGACATTGACCAGATCGTCTCGAACCCGGCGATCCGGCATCTCTGGCCGCCGTGGAAGTTCTTCGCGCCGCTGAACCGGCCGATCCCGAACCTGACCCTGGCGGTCAATTACGCTCTCTCGGGCGGCCTGGACGTGGCGTCGTATCACGCGTTCAACATCGTCGTGCACATCCTGGCGGCGCTGACGCTGTTCGGGCTGGTCCGCCTGACGCTGAGCCTGCCCGCGCTGCGCGCGCGCTTCGAGGGCGCGGCGACGCCGCTGGCGCTCGCGACGGCGTTGATCTGGGAGGTCCACCCGCTCCAGACGGAGGCGGTGACCTATGTCATCCAGCGCGAGGAGTCGCTCGCGGGGCTCTTCTACCTGCTCACCCTGTACTGTGTCGCGCGCGGCGCGCTCTCGGAGCGGCCGCCGCGCTGGTATATCGCCGCGTTCGCCGCCTGCGTCCTGGGAATGCTGAGCAAGCAGACGGCCGCCACCGCGCCGCTGGCGGTCTTTCTCTACGATTGGATTTTCCTCTCCGGCTCGTTCCTCGATACGTTGCGCCGCCGGTGGCCGGTGTACGTTGCGTTGGCCGCGACGTGGCTGCTGGTGATCCCGTCGCTCGCGCCGCAGGCCGACGCGCAGCATGCGTCCGCGGGTTTCCAGGTGGGCGGGATCACAGTGATGGATTATGCCGTGACGCAACTCGGCGTGATCCTGCACTATCTGAGGCTGTCGTTCTGGCCGGCCGGGCTGTGCCTGGACTACAACTGGCCGCAGGCGAAAGGCGCGGCGGCCATCCTGCCCGGCGCGGTCGTCGTCGGAGCGCTCCTGGCGGCGACGGCGGCGGCGCTGGCGTTGCGGCCCGCCACAAAGACGGCGGGCAAGCCGGCGTGGGGGTTCCTGGGCGCGTGGTTCTTCCTGACTCTGGCGCCGTCCTCCAGCTTCATGCCGATCGCCGATCTGGCGGCCGAGCGCCGGATGTACCTGTCGCTGGCGGCGGTGGCGGCCTTCGTGGTGATCGGCGGACATCTCCTGATCGGCCGGCTCGGCGGAGGCCGGAGGCGCGCGCCGGGCGGTCCGGCGGTGGCGGTGGCCCTGGCCGTCGCCGTGCTGGGGTTCCTGACGGCCCTGCGCAACCTGGACTATCGGTCGGAGTTCTCGATCTGGAACGATACGGTCCACAAGGCGCCGAACAATCCGCGCGCGCTCGACGGCCGCGGCAAGGCATACTACGAGAACCATGATTACGCCCGGGCGATCGAGGACCATACCGCCGCGCTCCGGCTGAATCCGAACTACACGCCCGCGTACAACAGCCGCGCGATCGTCTACAACGAACTGGGCCGGTTCGACGACGCGCTCAGGGACTCCGACCAAGCCGTCGGGCGCGACCCGAATTACTGGGTCTTTCGCAACACGCGCGGCGTGATCCTCGCGCACTTGGGCGACCACGATCAGGCTATACATGAACCCGGCAAGGCCGCTCGCGACTACGCCGAGGCCATCCGGGAATACGACAAGGCCACTGATGTGAATCCGTCCTTCGCGCCCGCGTACATGAACCGCGCGGTCGCCTACGGAAAGATCGGGCGCCTGGACGAGGCGTTGGCGGATTACGACAGGGCCATCGCGTTGAACCCCGACTACCCCGGCGCCTACTACAACCGCGGGAACACTTACTCCGACCGGGAAGATTACGACCGGGCCATCGCCGATTACACGCGGGCGATTGAGCTGAAACCCGATTACCGCGAAGCCTACTACAATCGCGCCGTGGCCTGGTTTTGCAAGAAAGACTATCGCCGGGCCTGGGCGGACATCCGGGCGCTGCGGTACCTCGGCGCCGAGCCCGCGCCGCAGTTCCTCCAAGCCCTCACGCAAGCCGCACCGAACCCTTGAGCAGCAAGACTTTACCACGACGACACGACGAGCACGACGTACGGAGTTGAAAGAGCATTGCCGTCTTGGCCGTACGTCGTGCTCGTCGTGTCGTCGTGGTGAAAACCGCCGTTATCGTGGTGAAAGCCGGCGGTTTCGTTTGCGCCGCGGCGGGTTTGGGGATAAAATCCGGGCGCTGAGCCGGGCCGATTTCGCGTTGGTCTCTGGAGGTTCCGAAGCGCCATGCTGGACCTGGCATTCATCCGCGAACACGCCGACCTCGTCCGCCGCACGATCCGCGAGAAGGGCGACCATGCCGACCTCGACCGGGTCCTGGCTCTCGACGCCGACCGCCGCAAGGCGCTCGTCGAGTTCGAGTCGCTCCGCAGCGAGCAGAACCGCGTCTCGAAGGAGATCGCCGCGCGCAAGAAGCGCAAAGAGCCCGCCGAGGACCTCCTCGAGCAGATGCGCGCCGTGGCCGAGAAGGTCAAATCGCTCGAAACGGCCGCCAAGGAGGCCGGCGAGAAGCTCCAGCGCGAACTCGCCCTGATCCCGAACGTCCTCGCCGAAGGAGTCCCCTCCGGCCGCACCGCCGCGGACAACACGATCGTCCGCACCTGGGGCGAGCCGGTCCAGCGCCCCTTCAAGGTCCGGCCGCACTGGGAGATCGCGGAGAAGCTCGACATCATTGACTTCGAGCGCGCCGCCAAGCTTGCCGGGTCGCACTTCGCCCTCTTCAAGGGCGACGGCGCCAAGCTCGAGCGCGCCCTCATCAATTTCATGCTCGACCTGCACACGCGCGAGCACGGCTACCGCGAAATCTTCTCCCCGCCGCTCATCGTCAACCGCGCCTCGATGTTCGGCACCGGCCAGTTGCCGAAACTCGAGGAGGACATGTACCGCTGCGAGCTGGACGACCTGTTCCTCATCCCGACCGCCGAGGTGCCCGTGACGAACCTGCACCGCGACGAAACGCTCGACGCGGACAGCCTGCCGGTCCGGTACACCTGCTACACGCCCTGCTTCCGCCGCGAGGCCGGCTCGTACGGGCGCGACACCCGCGCGCTCATGCGCGTGCATCAGTTCGACAAGGTCGAGCTGGTCAAGATGGTGCGGCCGGAGAGCTCGTACGACGAGCTCGAGAAGCTCCTCCGCGACGCCGAGGAGGTGCTCCAGAAACTCGGCCTGCCTTACCGCGTCGCGCTGCTCTGCAGCGGCGAAATGAGCTTCGCCGCGGCGAAATGCTACGACATCGAGTGCTGGGCGCCGGGCATCGAGCGCTGGATGGAAGTCTCGAGCTGCAGCAACTTCGAGGCGTTCCAGGCGCGCCGCGCGAACATCCGGTTCCGCGCCGGCTCCGGGAAGCTCGAATACGTCCACACCCTCAACGGCTCCGGCGTCGCCCTCGCGCGCACCGTCCTCTGCCTCCTCGAGACCTGGCAGCGCGAGGACGGCAGCATCGAAGTGCCGCCGCCGCTCCGCCCGTACATGGGCGGCCAGGACCGGATCGGCTGAGCGGAGGACGATTTAATTTTTTGCCACGGATTTCACGGATTTCCACGGATTACCGGCGACGAACTGCAAAAGTGAAAATGCAATGGTTTTCGTTAATCCGTGGCCATCCGTGAAATCCGTGGCAAAAATTGCTTTGTTGTCGTTGCAGGAATCCGTGGCGACCGTATGGAGGGCCGATGAACACCGGCATTTTTTACGACCCGCTGTTCCTGAAGCATGAGACCGGGCTGCATCCGGAGAACCCGGACCGGCTCGAGTGGATCCTCGCCGAACTCCGGCGGACGGGGCTTTGGGACCGGTGCCTGCATCCGGCCTGCCGCGACGCGACGATCGAGGAGTTGTGCCTCGTCCACGACCCGGCGTACGTGCAACGCGTGCGCGAAATGGCCGAGTCCGGCGGCGGCACGCTCGACCCGGAGACGGTCGTCTCCGCGACCTCCTACGCCGCGGCCGTGCGCGCGGCGGGCGCGGGGCTCGCGGCCGTCGAGGCCGTCCTCCGCGGCGAAATGAACAACGCCTTTTGCGCGGTCCGGCCGCCCGGCCACCACGCCCTGCCCGACGCGGGCATGGGCTTCTGCATCTTCAACAACGTCGCGATCGCCGCGAAATATCTCCGCGAGCGCCTGGGCGTCGGCCGCGTCGCCATCTTCGACTGGGACGCGCATCACGGCAACGGAACACAGCAGGTCTTCTACCGCGACGGCTCGATTTTTTTCGCGTCGCTCCATCTCTGGCCGCACTGGCCCGGCACCGGCGCGCGCGAGGAAAACGGCGAGGGCGCCGGCTTCGGCTGCATCGTGAACCGGCCGATTCCGCAAGGCGCCACGCCCGAGGACTACCTCGACGTGGCGCGCAAAGTCGTGGAAGGGCCGATGTGGGACTTCCACCCCGAGTTCGTCCTCATCTCCGCCGGGTTCGATGCGGAGCGCGACGACCCCGTTGCGCCGATGGGACTCGAGCCGCAACATTTCCGGCAACTGACCGACCTGGTCAGGGACTCCGCCGAGCAGTTGTGCGGCGGGCGGGTTGTGTCGGTCCTGGAAGGCGGCTATCACCACGTCGGTCTCGCCCAGTGCGCCGCCGCTCACGTCGAAGGCATGCTCGCGTAAATGCCTGCGGATGGCCGAATCAATCATTGGAAATTGGAAATTCGGACTTGGGAATTACGAGCGAAGCAAGTCACATCATCGGCCTGACCGGCCTTCCCTCGGTCGGCAAAGGCGAGGTCGCCTGCGCGCTTGCCGGGCTGGCGGCGAAGCGCGGCTGGCGGCTGGCCTCGATCTCCTTCAGCGACCAGATCAAGGACGAGGCCCAGTCGCGCGGCATTCCGGAAAAGGCGTTCACGCGCGAAATCCTCTCGCGGATCGGGACCGAGCTGCGCGCGAAGGAAGGACCCGGCGTGCTGGCCGCGCGGATCGCGGGGAAGATCGAAGCCTGGCCCGGCAAAAAACGCCCGGAAGTCTTCGTCTGCGACGGCGTGCGGCATCCGGGCGAGGTGGAAGCGTTGCGCGCCGCGTTCGGGAAGCGCTTCATCCTCGTCGCGGTCGAGGCCGAGCCGCGCGAGATCGTCCGCCGCCTCATCGCCCGCCGCCGCCCGGACGAATCGCCCGAGGCCATGCGCTCCGAGGAGGGCGCCATCCGCCTGCTCGAACAGGAACTGACCGGAGCTCCGGGGAAAAACGCGCCCAACGTCGGCGACTGCATCCGCCTCGCCGACGTCCGCATCGCGAACCACGGAACCCTCGAAGACTTGCGCCGGGCCGTGGGAAAATTCTTCGGGGCGCTCGTGGCGGCCAAAGCCGAATAACGGCCCGGGAAGAAGGCGCTTTGCTCGTAGTGGCGCCGTCAGGCGCTATTTCGTATGCCCTGACGGGCACACTACGAGCGGCCGATCACGCCTTCGCGTACTCCGCCATTCCCGACCAGTCAATCGCGACGAACGGCTCGTTGCCGACCACCCATGCGTCATGGCCGCCGCCCACGCAGAGGACATCGCCGGCCGTGAAGTCGAACGCGTGCTTGTCCGAGCTGACGAAATGCAGTCGGCCGGATATGGCGTACTGGAAGTGCGCCGCCTCGCACCATTCCGTCTTGGCGATCGGCTTGACGTCCTTCGACCAGCGCCATCCCGGCTGAAGGACGATCTTGGCGATGACGTGCTCGCCGAAATGCAGCAACTCCAGCCGCCCGTTCGGGAACGTGCGCACTTCGTCCGGAGCCGTGAATTTCTTCACTTCGTTCAACATTGTGGTAATCATCTCTCGCCCTCCTAATCGCTGCCCACTAAAACCACCTTCTAAGAACAGTATACAACATGCGCCGTCAGGCGGAATTCCTGGGTGAACGTAACACGCTGTGCAGCATCAGGTTAGGCGAGTTCATGTCCCGGCGGGCAGGAGTGCGGCAGAGGTGCGAAATCGGGCGACGCGTTATTCCGGGCGATCGGGCCTCTCGCCGCCCTCGGCCAGCCGAAGGCCCGCGGTTTTGGCGCGATAGATGAAGTCCGCCATGAGGGCGCGGTCTTTGCGGCCCGGCTCGGACTCGATGCCGGAGGCGACGTCCACTCCGTACGGTGCGGCGGCGGCGATGGCCTCGGCGACGTTGTCGGGCGTCAGGCCGCCGGCGAGGATGATCGAGCCGAACTGCGCCGCCGCGCGCGCGAGCTTCCAGTCGAACGTCCGGCCTGTCCCGCCGCGCCGGCCCGGGTCATAGGCGTCCAGCAGGTACGCCTCGACGCGGTAACGCCGGCAGAGGGCGATGTCCGCCTCGGACGCGATGCGGATAGCCTTGATGCGTCGCACGCCCTGCACGGCGTCCACCGCCAGCGGCGGCTCGTCGCCGTGGAGCTGCGCGGCGTCGAGCCCGACCTTGCGGCAAATCTCCATCACCGTCTCCGGCCGTTCATTGACGAAGACGCCGACGGTCGTCAGCAGCGGCGGCAGGACGGCGACGATGGCCTTCGCGCGCTCGGGGCGGATGTACCGCGGACTCTGCGGGCAGAAATTGAACCCGAGCGCGTCGGCGCCGAGCCGCGCCGCCAGCCGCGCGTCGTGGACGTCCGTGAGGCCGCAGATCTTCACTCGGACCATGGTATTAGCAGAACACGTTCGCGTCGCGCGTGTCAAGCGAGGTCGCGCGTTCCGGTTTCGCGGCGGACTCGGACCTGATAGAATCGGTGTGTCCAATTGAAAGGCGAGCGCATGAAGCGAAGCGGGAAGACGGCGGCGGAGACGATCCGCGTGGGGATCGTCGGCGCCGGGGCGAACACGCGGCTGCGGCATCTGCCGGGGCTGAAGGCGATTCCCGGCGTCGAGATCGTGAGCGTGGCGAACCGGACGCGCGAGTCGGCCGCGCGCGTCGCGGCCGAGTTCGGCATCCCGAAGGTCTACGACCATTGGACCGAACTGGTGGATGCCGACGATACGGACGCCATCGTGATCGGCACGTGGCCGGTGATGCACTGCCAGGTGATGCTCGAGGCGTTCGAGTGCAACAAGCACGTGCTCTGCGAGGCGCGGATGGCGATGAATGCGGGCGAAGCGCACGGGATGCTCGAGGGCGCGCGCCGCCGGCCGCACCTGGTGGCGCAGCTCGTGCCCGCCCCGATGACGCTGACCGCCGACGGCACGATCCAGAAGCTGATCGCGGACGGCTTCCTCGGCGACGTGCTGGCGGTGGAAGTCCGCGCGCTCCAGAAGAACTTCATGGACCGCGAAAGCCCGCTGCACTGGCGGCAGGACGCGGAGCTGAGCGGGTTCAATACGCTCTCGCTCGGCATCTGGTACGAGGCGCTGATGCGCTGGGTGGGGCCGGCGACGCGCGTGACGGCGCTGGCGAAGGTCTTCGTGCACCGGCGCAAGGGCGCGGACGGGCTGATGCGCGCGGTGACGGTGCCCGACCACGTGGACGCGCTGGCGCTGATGGCCTGCGGCGCGGCGGCGCACCTGCGCTTCAGCGCCGTGACCGGGCTGCCGCCGCCGGACGAGGCCTGGCTGTTCGGGAGCGAGGGAACGCTGCAGTTCGACGCGGCCTCGCGAAAGCTTTTCGGCGGCCGGCGCGGCGATGCGGCGCTGAAGGAGATCGAGCTGCCCGCCGTCCAGGGCGATGGCTGGCGCGTCGAGGAGGAATTCGTCCGCGCGATCCGCCGCGAGCAGCCCGTGACGCGCACCACGTTCGAGGACGGCGTGCGGTACATGGAGTTCACCGAGGCCGCCCTCCGCAGCGCGCAGTCGGGGCAGAGCATCGGGCTGCCGTTGTAGGAAATGATTAGTGCGGCGCCCGGGAAATAAGTTTTATATGGTCTGGTCATTCCGAGCGAAGCCCTTCGGCCGTGAGCTCAGGGCAGAACGGCGAGGAATCTCACAAGCAGCGTTCCAGCAGCGGTTTATGGTGTGAGATGCTTCGCTGCTCTCAGCATGACGCGGGCTGGACTTATGTCATTTTCGGGACGCTGCATTAGATTCTGTCTTCTGAATTCCGTACTCGGGAGATTGAAGAGTTGGAAGGATCGGTTCCACCGCCGGGCGTCCAGCCATCGCCGGGATTCAAATCGCCGGCGGCGCGGAGGAGTTTTTTCATCCTGGCCGCCCTGGCCGCGACGGCGGTCGTGGCGCTGCAGGCGCTGCTGTGGCTCTGGCTGAGCAGCCGCTTTCCGTCCGCCGACGAACCGCATTGGGGCGTGCGGCTGGAGAACGTCCACGCCGAGAGCGCGGCCGTCTGGCGCGGCGACCTCTGGTACGTGGCGAGCGAAATCACCGGCGGCTTCGAAGGCCCCGAGAACCGCGAGAATAACCGGCTGGTCCAACTGACCGGGCAAGGGCCGAAGACGGTGCTCATGCTCGCGCCGGGGCCGGCCTGGCTCCTCGCGCGCGGCGACACGCTCTGGATCTTCGCCAGCGACGGCGTGTCGCATTACGACGGAAAAACGGCGGAGCAGGTCCCGGCGAAGCAGCTCACGGAATCCGCGTCGCAGCCGTTCCTGCTCGACGGGCTGCCGGCGGCCGTGCAGGAGGAACCCGGCGAGCGCCGCGCGATGGCGCTGGAGAACGGCCAGTGGGTCGAGAAGGCGCAACTGTTCTTCGGCGACGCGAAAGACGCGCCCGCGGCGAGCCGCCTCAAGGTGCTGGCGATCGGCGCTCAGCCCTACGTCTTCTGCCCGAAGGACGACACGCTCTATTGTCATGCGGGATTCCCCGGGAAAGACGCGCGCTTCCCGGCCGACTGGGAGACGGTCGGGCCGGTCGGCGATCTCTGGGCCGTGGCGGAAAACGAAGGCCGGCCGGAGGCGTTCACGTTCAAGGCGGAGAAGGAGCGGATTTCCGTGGAGATCGCCGGCTTCGCGCGCTACGAGGCTGAGGCGCCGGCGGCCGGTTCACCCAGGAAACCTGCGACGGGCTGGAAGCAGACTTTTTCGCGCGTCTCGCCGTTCCCGCTGCGCACGCTGGGCGCGGCGTCGGACACCGCCGGCGGTTGCTGCGTGGTGTACCAGGCCCTTCAATGGACGGTGAACGTCGTCCAACTGCAGGGCGAGAAGGTAATTTCGGCCCGGCGGTACGGCGACATGAATCCGGCCGACCGCGTCCGGGCGTTGCTGGGGATAGTGCCGTCGGTGGCGTCCGGCATGCTCTCGCTGGCGCTGGCGGTCGTCCTTTCCGGCCTCATGAACGTTTACCGAACGGACAGTTTTTCCGTGCAGGTCCCTTCGGCCGGGGGCTCAGGGCAGAGGTGGTCGGCAGAGTGCGCGTCGCTGACGCGCCGGGCGCTGGCGCTGCTCCTGGATGCGGCGCTGGTCCTCGGCCCGCTGGTCGCGGGCATGTTCGGCCTGTTCTGGATTCTGCCGGGGATCGAGGACCAGCCGGACCCGCGCGGGGTGACGTACCTCACGCCGTTGCTCTTCGGCGGGGCGCTGTGGGCGCTCGCGGGGTTTCTGATCTTCTGCTACACTCTGGGGCGATGGGGCCGGACGCCGGGCAAGTGGGCGATGGGCATCCGCGTGATCGGCATGGAGCTGGCGCCCTGCGGCTTTGCGCGCGCGCTGCTCAGGACCCTGCTGCTGATCGTGGACGGCTTTCTGTTCGCGGATGGCTTTCTGAATTTCAGCTTCGGCGCGCTGGTGATCGCGTGCACGGCGAACCGGCAGCGCATCGGCGACATGGCGGCGCGGACGATCGTCATCCGCGAGGCGGCCCGGCCCGCGCCGGTTCAACCGCCGGACGCTCGCGCCTGAAAAGCGTATCGAGGCTCCTGCGTCCTACGCGCTGAGATCAGGATCGTCCTCGTCGTCGTCCTCGGTCGTCCGTTCCGAAATGCAGTTCGAGGACGAGGACGACGACGAGGACGAGGACGATTCAAGGCCGCAGCATGGACGCCTTCTCTCCCTCCGGCGGCTTGACACTCGTGATGAGCGGGCATAGAATTGGGCGGGCCCGCAGCGGCGCGGCCCAAGGCTTTTCTGCGGGAGGCTTGAAATGCCTTACGGCCAGGAACAGCGTTACGAGGTCGCTGTCCAGCCGCCGGCCATGTTTCTCACCCGCGGGGCCGTGACGTTCAGTCTGATCATGATCGCCGGCTACATCCTCTTCTGCATCGCGCCCCAATTCATGCAAGAGCAATTCGAGTTGCACCCGTCCGGCGTCCTTAACGGGCGCGTCTGGCAACTGGCGACGTATCTGTTCGTGGATGAAACCGGCGGCTCGCTGGTATGGAATTGCGTCTGCGTGCTGTTCATCGGGGGCGCGCTGGAGCGGGAATGGAGGACGCGCTCGTTCGTCGCGCTCTGGTTCGTCGCGGGCCTTTCGTGCGCGTTGATCTGGATGGTGGTTTCGCTCGTGGCCGGCAGGGACTTTGTCGGCTGTTCGGCCGCCGGCGCCGTCTACGGCCTGCTCGGAGCGTTCGGGCTGGCGTTTCGGGGGAGGCGGTCCTTCTTTGGGATCGAAGTGCAGTACGTCGTCCTGGCCCTGGTCGCGATCGGGGTGATCCTGGCGATTACGCAGCCGATCACGTTGATCTGGATCGCCGGCGCGGGCGCGGGCTACCTTTACCTGAAGGTGATCTGGCGGCTCCGCGATGGGATTACCAGCGGCGGCCGATCCGTGTCGCATGAACGCTTCAAGGACCTGGGCTGACCGGAGAGGCGGCGTGAAGAGGGTCACGGATGCGGAAGTCGGGAAGCGCGCGGAGGAGGCGCGGCGCATTCTGGGCCGCTGCACCCTGTGCCCGCGCGACTGCCGCGTGGACCGGACGCGCGGGGAGAAGGGCTTCTGCGGCCTGACCGACTCGGCTCGCTGCTTCCGCGAGGCGCTGTACTATCACGAGGAGTCCGAGCTGATCCCGTCGCACATGCTGTTCTTCAGCGGCTGCAACTTGCGCTGCGAGTTCTGCCCCGTGGGCGAGTGGATCGAGGCGCCGGAGGCGGCCGCCGGGATGGATTTGGCGAAGACGCGCGCGCGCATCCTCGAACGCCTCCGCGCAGGCGCGCGCACGCTGAACTTCGTCGGCGGCGAGCCGAGCGTGAACCTCTGCGGCCTGCTCGAGCTGATCGCGCCGATCCGCTCGAAGCTGCGCGTCGTCTGGAACTCGAACATGTATTTTTCCGAAGAATGCGGCCGGCTCCTCGACGGCGTCGTGGACGTGTACCTGGCCGATTTGAAGTGCGGCAGCGCGAAGTGCGCGAAGGATCTGCTCGGGGTGGACGACTACCTTGAAACGGTCCAGCGCAACCTGCTGTTCGCGCAGGGCTCCGCGGACCTGATCGTCCGGCACCTGGTGCTGCCCGGGCACGCGGAGTGCTGCCGGGAGCCGGTGCTGCGATGGCTCAAGGAGAACATGCCGCAGGTGAAATTGAGCCTGCGCGGCGAGTACCTGCCGCCGTCGGAGGCGCGCAAGGCGCCGGCGGAGTTCCTGCGGGAGATCGAATTCCAGGATGCATTCGACCGCGCCCGGGCGCTCAATCTGAGGATGGTCCAATGAGCCGCGAAGCCGGCAAACGCAGGCCCGGCGAGATGGAAATCCGCATCCGCCCGGACGGGCGGGTGTATGTGGCCATGGCGGACGAGGCGATGCTGGACGTGTGCCAGGCGCTCGATCCGGACAACCCGGTGCTCGTCAAGCGAAGAAAGGGGAAATCGAAAAATGGGTGAGGCGCCCCGTCCCGCTGAAGCGCCCAAGGCGCGCCCGGCCGCCGCCGCGCCGCCGGCGCCGGCCCGTCCGGCCGCGCCCGTCGCTGCGGCTCCAGGCAAGCGCCCGGAAGGCGTGAAGGCGCGCCTCTCCGAGCTCGACGTGCTCATCCGCGCCCGCTATCCGCTGATCTACGTGCTCACCTGGGAAGAAGGGCGCGTGCTCGCGCAGGTGACGGCGCTCTCCGCGCAGCGCGACAAGAAGGTCTTCGAGTGGTCGGTCACCACCGGGCTGGTGCCGGGCGGCACTTCGATCCAGTCGCAGAAGCATCGCGACACGGCGACGCAGGACCCGCTCGTCGCGCTCGACCGCGTCGTCGAGCAGTTGGACCCGGCGATCTACATCTTCAAGGATTTCCACCCGTTCCTGGCGCGCTCGAACATGGCGGTCATCCGCCGCCTGCGCGAGATCGCCTCGTTCCTCAAGAACAGCTACAAGACGATCCTGCTCGTCTCGCCGATGCTGGAGATCCCGCCGGAGCTGGAGAAGGACGTGACGGTGGTGGATTTCGACCTGCCGCGCACGGCGGATTTCCACGAACTGCTCGACCGCATCGCCGTGGAGGTCAAGGGGAACCCGAAGATCAAGATGAACCTGACGCCGGCCGGGCGCGAGAAGGTGGTCCATTCGCTGCTCGGCCTGACGCTGGCCGAGGCGGAGAACGTGCTCGCCAAGACCCTGGTGATGCGCGGCGGGCTCGACGAGCGGTGCGTGGAGGTGATCTTCAGCGAGAAGAAGCAGGTCATCCGCAAGAGCGGGCTGCTGGAGTATTACGATTCGTCGGAGGACCTGCGGACGGTCGGCGGGGTGGACGCGCTGAAGGAGTGGCTGAAGAAGCGCTCGATCGCGTTCCGCGAAGAGGCGCGCGCGTTCGGGCTGGCCGCGCCGAAGGGCATCCTGCTCCTGGGCGTTCAGGGCTGCGGCAAAAGCCTGCTCGCGAAGGCGGTCAGCCAGTTCTGGCGCCTGCCGCTGCTGCGGTTCGACGTGGGCCGCGTCTTCGGCAGCCTGGTCGGCTCGTCGGAGGAGAACGTGCGGCGCGCCATCCGCGTCGCCGAGTCCGTCGCGCCGGCGATCCTGTGGGTGGACGAGATTGACAAGGCCTTCCGCGGGTCGCGGGCCAGCGGCGGCTCGACCGACGGCGGCACCTCGGCGCGCGTGTTCGGCACCTTCCTGACCTGGCTCTCCGAAAAGACCGCGGCGGTCTTCGTGGTGGCGACGGCCAACGACGTGACGCAGTTGCCGCCGGAGCTGCTGCGCAAGGGCCGGTTCGACGAGATTTTCTTCATTGACCTGCCCGCGGCGCCCGAGCGGAGGGAGATTTTCTCGATCCATCTCCTGAAACGGAAACGCGACCCGGCGAAGTTCGACCTCGACGAACTGGCCGACGCCTCGCTCGGGTTCAGCGGCGCGGAGATCGAGGAGAGCATCGTCAGCGCGCTCTTCGACGTCTATTACGAGAAGAAGGACCTGACGACCGAGGCGCTGGTGAAGAGCCTGCGCGCCTCCGTCCCGCTCTCGAAGACGATGAGCGAGGACATCGCCGAGCTGCGCCGCTGGGCCGACGGCCGCGCCCGTCCCGCCACGACCGACGCCGCCGCAGTCGAGGTCGCGCAGGGCAAACGGAAACTGGAAATGTGAACATCGCATGGACCACCAAGACACCCAGGCACTAAGAACGACTAAAAAAGGATTCTTTCCGAGTTGTGCCGTTCTTGGCGCCTGGGTGTCTTGGCGGTGAATTATTGGGCTGGCTTTTTAGGCGCTTCGTCTTTTTAGGAGGCTGAGTTATGAGTGCCATTCTGATCCTGACGCCGCTGATCATCGGCGCCGGATGGCCGGCGGTCACCGCTGCCGCGGCCGGCGCGGCCGTCGCGCTGGGGCTGACCGTTCGGGCCACGGCCCGGGAAGGGATCGCGGCCGCCGAGGAAGAAACCGCGGTGAAGAACTCGGTCGAGTTGGAAGTGAAGAACAGCGAGGTCCTCGGGAACGTCCGCACGGAGCAGCAGATCGTCCTCCGGGCCAAGGACGGCGTCGAGGTCCGCGTGAAGCGCGATGCGCGCGGCCGCTGCGTGGTCTGCGCCTCGGGCAAGGGCAAGACGAAGGCCGAGCTCAAGGCGTTCGCGGAACAGTTCACCGACCGGATGACGCAGTGCTTCGTCTACAACCGCGTGATGACCGAGTTGAAGGCGAAGGGATTCCAGGTGATGAGCGAAGAGCGCGCGAAGGACGAGACGATGAACATTCGTGTCCGCCAATGGGAGGCCTGAGCCATGCCGCAGCGCGATGTCGAGATCAGCATCAGCAAGACCGGCGAAGTGAAGGTCCATCTTAAGGGCATCAAGGGCAAATCGTGTCTGAAGTTCGGCGCCTTCATGGCCGAAGTCGTCGGCAAGGTCAAATCCCAGCAGCTCACCAGCGAATTCTACGAGCCGGAGGAGAAGGCGGCGATACGGCTGGAGCAGAAGCAGGGGAAATGATTGCCGAATGCCGATTGCCGAATGCCGAATGGTGTGGAATGACGGAATGACGAAGGGTGGGCATGAAGGGAGCGCTGTGTGGACAAGCGCGACTTAAAAGAGCGCACTAAGCAATTTGCGCTTCGCATCTTGAATCTCGTTGATGCCATGCCGCCCAATCTGAAGGGCCGCGTGATCAGCCAGCAGTTGGTGGAGGCGGGAACTTCCGTCGGCGCGAATTACCGTGCGGCCTGTCGCGCGCGGTCCAAGAGCGAGTTCGTCGCCAAGCTGGGCACGGTGATCGAAGAGGCCGATGAGTCTGCATTCTGGCTGGAACTTATTATGGAAGGCCGGATTCTGCGTCGCGAACTCGCTGCTCCCTTGTGGCAAGAGGCCGAAGAGATCATTGCCATCATGACGCAATCCCGGAAGACCGCGGAGAGCACGCTGAAAGCGCCCAAATCATAGGACCATTCGTCATTCTTCCTTCCTCAACATTCGGCAATCGGCATTCGGCAATCGGAAATAACGTTGCGTTGTCCCCGCTGCCAATTTGAGAACATGCCGGGCCAGACCGCCTGCTTCCGCTGCGGGTCGCTGCTGGAAGCGAAGGCCGGCACGATGGAGGTGCACCCGCCGCGCGCGCCGGCCTGGAAGAAGCCGTTCCGGCGGGTCGCGCACCGCCTGCGCCATTACCGCGCATTACGCGCGGCCGAAGGGCTCGCCCGGCAGTCCGCCGACCGCACCGCATACGCCCTCGGACGCATCGGCTTGCCGGGCCCGTCGCGTTCGGCGGACGCGCCGCGCTGGGGCGAACTCTGGCTCGCGCTCCGCGATGCGGCCGTCGCGCTCGCGCTCTCGATCGTGCCGGGCCTGGCGCACGCGCTTCGGCATCAGTTCGGCGCGATCTCCGGCTACGTCCTCTCCTGGTTCGTCTCGCTCGTGATGGGACTCCTTTTCTTCGGCCAGGCCCTCGGCACCGCCTCGATGGCCTCCGCCTTCGTGCTCCACGCGTGGATCGCGATGGACGCCGTGGTCGCCACGAAACGGTTCAAGGAGAAGATGACCGCGCTCCAGAAGATCGGCTGGCGGCTCTGCGGCATCGGTTTTCTCGTCATCCTGCTTTACGCGGCGTACAATCCGATCCAGCGCGCGGCCGGCTTCGCCGTCGGCAATGCGGGCGTCGCGGTCCCGGCGCAGCCGGTCGAGGTCGGCGATTCCATCCTCTGCCGCTATCTGGCGGAGGACGTGGAGCCGCCGCCGCTCAAGCGGGGCGACCTGGTCCTGGTCCGCGTCCGCGAAATCTACGGCGAAGGCGAAGGCCAAAGAGGGATGGGCGGCAACTACGTGGGCGAGGCGGTCGGCCAGCTCATCGCGCTGCCGGGCGATCAGGTGGCGCTGACGCCCAAGGGTTTCATCGTCAACGGCCGCGCGCTCGATGTGCTGAAATTTGCGATCCCGGCCTCGTTGAAGGGCCAGTCCGCCAGGCTGGCACTTGGAAAAGATGAATATTTTGTTACTATGGAGTGGCGTATAGGGGGTCACGGTGTCGTGAACGTCGCCGGAGTGGCGGCCATGGCCTGTATTTTTCTCCGCCCGGACGTGCTGGCGCGCGGCGTGATGCGTTGGTCCCCGATCTGGCGGCGGGCTTTCTTGAAAGAGTTCGAATGAGCCGTTTCGGGAACCTGGAGTTCGGCGACGCGAAATCCCGCCCGCTCAAGGCCGGCGCGGACGGCACGCCGATCCGCAGCGCGGGATACTTCCTGGAGCAGGCGGAGAGGCTGTACCTGGCCGGCGATTTCGAGCTGGCGCTGCGCAACTATTCGCGGGCGCTCGAGCAGAACCCGGCCGAGTACGAAGGCTGGTTCGGCCAGGTGCGGATGCTGATCGAGCTGGCCGAATACGAGGAGGCGCTCCTCTGGGCGGACAAGGCGCTGGAGCTCTACCCGGAGCATCCGGACCTGCTGGCCTCGAAGTCGGTCGCCTCGAGCCGCAGCGGCCGCCTGGAGAAGGCGATGGCGTACACGGACAACGCGCTCTCGCAGAAGGGCGGCACGCCGTACGTCTGGCTCGCGCGCGCGGAGGTGCTGCTCGAACGCGGGAGCGCGACGGCGGCGCACTGCGTGAGCAACGCCGTGGCCGCCGGCAACGCGGCGCCGCGCGTGGAGCTGGAAGCCGGCCGCACGCTGCTGCGCGCGGGCCACTGCGGGACGGCGCTCGGATACCTGCGCAGGGCGGTGAGCCTGCTGCCCGGGTCCGCGCTCGCGTGGTTCGAGCTCGGGCGCTGCCAGGCGGCGCTCGGCTTCCCCGAGACGGCGATGACGCTCTCGCAATGCCTGACGCTGCGGCCGAACTGGCGGCCGGCGCGCGAGGCGCTGGACCGTTTCGAGCAGCGCGGACTGCTCTCGCGCGTCCAGAATTTCCTGCGCCGGCCCAAGAGAGGATAACATGCCGATCTCCGACGATATGGCCCGGATTTTCCGGCTCGCGCGCAAGACCGAGGCGTCGGACATTCACATCGTCGCCGGGCTGCCGCCCACCTTCCGCATCAACGGCGAGATCATCCTCGCCAGCGCGCCGCCGCTCTCGCGCGACGACACGAAGCGCCTCGTCTACGGCCTGCTGAACGAGGAGCAGGCCAAGACCTTCGAGCGCGACTGGCAGCTCTGCTGCTCGGTCTTTTACGAGGACTTCGGCCGCATGCGCGTCTCGGTCTATTACCACAGCGGCAACCCGGAACTGGCCATCCGCATGTGCAACAAGGAGATCAAGACGCGCACGCAGCTTGCCCTGCCCGAGGCGGTGGACCGGTTCACCCGCTACCCGAGCGGGCTGGTCCTCGTCACCGGCCCGACCGGCTCCGGCAAGACCACCACGCTCAACTACATGATTGACCTGATCAACAGCGAGCGCCGCTGCAAGATCATCACCATCGAGGACCCGATCGAGTTCGTCCACGAGCGCAAGAAGGCGATCATCATCCAGCAGGAGCTCTACACCGACGTGAAGTCGTTTTCCTCCGCGCTGATCCACGTGCTGCGCCAGAACCCGGACGTGATCTGCGTCGGCGAGATGCGCGACTACGAGACGACCGCGACCGCGCTCACCGCCGCCGAGACCGGCCACCTGGTCATCGCCACGCTGCACACGCCCAACTCGCTCCAGACGATGGAGCGCATCATGTCCGTCTTTCCCGCCACGCAGCAGGCGCAGGTCATCTCGCAACTGGCCAACTGCCTGCACGGCATCGTCGCCCAGCGGCTGGTCCCCTCGGCCGACAAGGCGCGCCGCATCCTCGCCTGCGAGGTGCTCATCATCAACACGGCCGCCCGGACTCACATCCGCGACCACGAGTTCCACCAGCTCGTCAACGTCATGCAGTTCGGCGTGCGCGAGGGAATGCAGTCCATGGATTCCTGCCTGATGTCGCTCTACGAAAAAGGCGAGATCACCTACGACACCGCGCTGACCTACTGCACCGACCCGAAGATGTTCGCCCAGCGCCACCAGACGCAGAAAGACAATGCCGAAGGCGGAATGCCGCTTGCCGACTGATGTGGAAGGAAGAATGACGATGGATGTGCGATCAGGGCATTTTCAGCCCGGCCCGTCCGCCATTCTTCATTCGATCATTCAACATCATTCGGCAATCGGCAATCGGCCTTCGGCAATATCCGTTCTGCCTATTTCGCCGGCCGCTGCCGGTTCTTCTCGATGATGCCGTCCAGCACCTGGTGCGCCGCGGCGGCATCCATGTTGAGTTCGCCGTCCTCGGCCGCGATGATGGTGCCGCGGATCTGCTGGGCGACGTCGTCCATATTGAGCTTGATGAGCACGTACATGGCGCCGGTCTGCGGGTCCTTCCACGAGGCGGCCGGTTCCGCGCCGAGAAGCACCGCCTCCGCGACGGACTCCTGCACGTTCTCGCTCATGCTGTCCATTTCGTCCTGCTTCAGGCCCGGAATGAAGCAGGCCGCGGCATAGTCCATGAACACCGACGCGACCATGGTCCGGAGCTGTCCGCCGACTTCCAGGCGTCCGTGTTGCGCGGCGGTCTTGCGCAGCATGAACGAATCCGCCGGGAAACGGTTAGCCCCGGCGATGCCCACGCCGTAAAGCGCCCGGCCGGCGTCTTCCGGGAATGCGCCCGCGCCCGCCGAAACCCACTTGGGCTCGTCCGGACTCGTGGTCACCGCCATCGGCTCGGCCGCGACGACCGGGGCCGGGGTCTTGCATCCGGCCAGGCACGCGGCCAGCAATCCGCACGCCGCCATCGCCGCGGTCTTGCGCATCTTCAGGCCCTTCTCATAATGGAACTGCCGCGATTCCCCCGGACGGTTAATTAGCACTCCGCGCCCGCGATTGCAAGCGCCGCCCGCGAAATCCGCCCGGCTACCACTTCTTGAACACGAAGAACACCGCCCCCAGCAGAAACGCGAACCCGACCAGGTAGTTCCAGCGCAACGGCTCTTTGAGATAGATCACGGAGAAGACGCAGAAGACCACGAGCGTGATGACCTCCTGGATGGTCTTCAGCTGCGCCGTGGCGAACTGATAGGAGCCGATCCGGTTCGCCGGGACCTGGAAGCAGTACTCGAAGAACGCGATCAGCCAGCTCACGACGATCACCAGGATCAGGGGCTTTTCCCTGAACCGCAGGTGGCCGTACCAGGCGATCGTCATGAACAGGTTCGAGACGGTGAGCAGGAGAATCGTCTTCATCGTGGTTCAGCCTCGCGCCGGCCCGTCGCCGGCCAGCAGCGCGGGCCTGAGCATGCCCGCCAGGAAGAACGATCCGGTAATGCAGAGCAGGCCGTCCGGCCGCGCCAGCGCGCGGGCGCGGGCGAGCGCCTGGTGCGGGTCGTCGCAGATTTCCGCGCGGACGCCGCAGAGGTCGCGCGCCAGTTCCGCCAGCGCCAGCGGCGCCGCCGCGCGGGGGCTGTCCGACCGCGTGAAGATCACCGCCGCCGCCCGCGGCAGGATGAGCTTGAAAATCTCCTCCACGTTCTTGTCGCGCGAGACGCCCATCAGCAGCACCAGCCGCGCGCCCGCGAAGGCGCCGTCGAGCGCGGCGCACAGCGCCCGCATCGAGATCGGGTTGTGCGCCCCGTCGAGGAGCACCAGCGGTTCCCCGGCGAAGACCTCGAGCCGCGCGGGGTTGCGCGTCAAATCCAGCCCGCGCCGCACCGCCTCCGGCCCGGCCTTCAGCCCGCGTCGCGCCGCGAGGAGGTCCACCGCCGCCACCGCGCATGCCGCGTTCGTCGCCTGGTGCTCGCCGAGCATGTGGAGTTCCAGGCCGCGGTGCTCTCCGCCGCGCCCGGCCAGGTCGAACCGGCAGAACGGCGCCTTCTGCGCGTCGAGCCCGGTCCGCACGTTCTCGACCCGGTAATCCGAGCCGATCCGCACCCAGGGCGAGCCGCGCCGCTCGGCGGTTTCCGCCACGACCGCCAGCGCCTCGGGCTCCTGCGGCGCGCAGACGACCGGCACGCCCGGCTTGATGATGCCCGCCTTCTCGAACGCGATTCGGTCGAGCGTGTGGCCGAGGCGCTCCTCGTGGTCGTAGTCCACGCGCGTGATCACGCTGACCTCCGGCCGGATGACGTTCGTCGCGTCGAGCCGGCCGCCCATGCCGACCTCCACCACCGCCAGCTCGGCCTTGCGGCGGGCGAAATGGCGGAAGCCCGCGGCGGTGACAAGCTCGAAGAACGTCGGCGACTCGTTCGGGCGCTCCTCGCGCTGCCGGAGGGTGTACGGCGCCAGCTCGTTCACAATCTGAACGAACTCCTCCTCCGGCATCATCTCGCCGTCCACGGTCATCCGCTCCTCGATCCGCGAAAGGTGCGGCGAGGTGTACAGCCCGGTGCGGTAGCCGGCGGCGGTGAGGATGGACTGCGCCATCGCCGCCGTCGAGCCCTTGCCCTTCGTCCCGGCGATATGGATCGAGCGGAACGCGCGCTGCGGGTTCCCGACCGCCGCCATCAGCTCCTCGACGCGGCCGAGGTTGAACGTGCGCAGGTCGTACTTGAACTTCGTCACCTTCTCGTAATCCACGAACTCAAGAAGGAACCTGAGCGCTTCGTCGTGGGTCTGGATCGGGGCCTCGGGCATTCTGTTCAGCTCTCTCCGCAATTTCCAAGTCCCAATTTCCAATGTCCAACCAGTGCGTCATGACCCGCCCTTGGAAATTGGAAATTAGAAATTGGAAATTGGAACGTTGTCATTCCGCTATTCCGCCTTCGGCTCGCGGGTCATCAGGGTTTGCGCGGCGAGGAGCGGCGGCTTGTTCTCGAAAAGCACGCTGCGGACCGCCTGCGCGATGGGCATCTCCACGCGATACCGCTCCGCGAGCGCGCAGACCGCTCGCGTGGTCCACACGCCTTCGGGCACCATCGGCGCGATCTCGGCAAGGACGGCTTCGAGCTTCTTCCCTTTGCCTATCTCCTGTCCCACCTTCAGGTTGCGACCATAAGGACTGATGCAGGTCGTGATCAGGTCGCCCAGACCGCTCAGCCCGAAGAACGTCTCGCGGCGCGCGCCCATGGCCGTGCCGAGGCGCGTGATCTCCGCCAGCCCGCGCGTGAGCAGGGCGGCCTTGGCGTTGTCGCCGAAGCCGAGGCCGTCGCAGAGGCCGGCGGCGATGGCGATGACATTCTTGACGGCCGCGCCCACCTCGACGCCGGTCGTGTCGGTGCTCGTGTAGACGCGGAAGCGCTCGTTCATGAACACGCGCTGGATTTCGCGCGCGAACGCCTCGTCGCCGGCGGCCGCGACCACCGAGCAGGGCAACCGCCGCGCGACCTCCTCGGCGTGGCTCGGCCCGAGGAGCAGGCCGACGTCGGCGACTCCGAGGACCTGCCGGAGGATCTCGCTGCCGCGGAGGAGCGTGTCGCGTTCGATCCCTTTGGCCACCGTCATCACGCGGCGCGGCGGCGCCTGTCTCAGGATCGGCGCGGCCGACTCCGCGACCGAGCGCAGGTGGAGCACCGGCGTGCTGAAGACGACGAGGTCCGCGCCGAGGAGCGCCTCGGAGAGATCGGCAGTCAGTCGAACGGTTTCGGGGATGCGGATGCCCGGCAGGAAGTTCCGGTTCTCGCGGAGCCGGCGCGTCTCGGCGGTGATCTCCGGGAAGAATCCCCAGAGCGTCGCGCGGTGGCCGTTCCCGGCCAGCAGGCACGCCAGCGCCGTCCCCCAGCCGCCGTCGCCGAGCAGCGATATATTCTTCGTTTCCATCCGGACATCAACCCTGAGCTGGAAGTCAGAACTGCGAATGATGAATGATGAAGTGCTTCATCATTTATCACTCGGACTTCTTCGTGTCCTTCTTCCCGGCGAGTTGCTTCAGGTACGGCTCGATGAACTGGTCAATGTCGCCGTCGAGCACGGCCTCGACGTTCCCGGTCTCGACATCGGTGCGCAGGTCCTTCACAATCTGGTACGGCTGAAGGACATACGACCGGATCTGATATCCGAACGACACCTCGCCTTTGGCATCGTAAGCCGCGGAAATGTCCGCCTGCCGCTTCGATTCCTGCACCGCGTGAAGCTTGGCCATGAGCATCTTCATCGCGATCCGGCGGTTCTTGTGCTGCGAGCGGTCGGTCTGGCACTGGACGATGATGCCGCTGGGAATGTGCGTGATGCGGATGGCGGACT
>Ga0181524_10001232_pt1 | contig 29795 bp, 21 predicted proteins | sample PEATcosm2014_Bin_34_FD_119761 | JGI IMG/M metagenome (GOLD analysis project Ga0181524, IMG submission 119761) | Peatland microbial communities from MTU Mesocosm Facility, Houghton, MI, USA - PEATcosm2014_Bin05_60_metaG | ecosystem: Environmental > Terrestrial > Soil > Wetlands > Peat | place... | reverse complement strand
TAGAACGCAACGCCCGCGCCGCCACGCGCGCCGCCGCCGCCGCCGCCCCCGCCCCCGAGGATGTCCTGACCTTCATGTATACCGATACGAAGTGCGAGATCGTGCCCAAAGAGTTTGCCGATCCAACCCCGCCCGGCCCGCTGCCCGATATCAAGCGGGTCAACGGCGAACTGACTTACAAAGACGCCCTCAAAGAAGCCCTTGTCCAGGAAATGCTCCGCGACAAGCGAGTGGTTTTCTACGGGGAAGACGTGGCGGACTACGGGGGGGCCTTCAAGGTGACCAAGGGCCTGCTCGAGGCCTTCGGGCGCGAGCGGGTCTTCAACACCCCCATCAGCGAGGCCTGCATCTGCGGCACCGGCTGCGGCGCCGCCATGAACGGCCTCCGCCCCGTCGTCGAGCTTATGTACTTCGATTTCGCCCTCATGTCTTCCGACCAGATCAGCAACCAGGCGGCCAAATGGCATTACATGAGCGGCGCTCAAACCGAAGTGCCCCTCGTCATCCGCGCCTCCGCCGGGGCGGGCAAAGGCTATGGCGGCCAGCATTCACAGACCCTCGAATCGGTCTTCTGCCACATCCCCGGACTTTACGTAATTTATCCCGCCACCCCTTATGACGCCAAGGGCCTGCTCAAGGCCGCGATTCGGGACAACAACCCCGTGCTGTTCGTCGAGTCCCAAGCCCTCTACGGCATGAAAGGGCCGGTGCCCCAAGAGGATTATCTTGTGCCGCTTGGCGTGGCCGAAGTCAAGCGCCCCGGCACAGACCTCACCCTGGTGGCCTGGGGCCCCGTGGTGCATGATTGCCTCAAGGCGGCCGACAAACTCAAGGCCGAGCGGGGCGTCAGCGCCGAGGTCATCGACCTCCGCAGCCTCGTGCCCCTGGACATCGAGACCGTTTTGCGGTCGGTGCAAAAAACCGGCCGCTGCGTCGTAGCCAGCCAAGCCGTCCACATTGGCAGCTATACCGCCGAAATTGCCTCGACCATCCAGGACCTGGCCTTCGATTACCTCGACGCCCCGGTCAAACGTGTCGGCGCAAAAAACGGCATCGCCCCGCAATCGCACATCCTGGAGGCTGCCTTCCTTCCCAACGAGGACGACATCCTCGCTGCCGCCAACGCCATCCTTTGAGGCCCGCCATGGCTACCCCCATTATCATGCCCAAGTTCGGCCAGATGACCGAAGAAAGCGCCATCGTCGAATGGCTCAAGAAAGAAGGCGACCCGGTCGCCAAGGGCGACATCCTCTTTACCGTCGAGACCGACAAATCGGTCATGGAAGTCGAGAGCTTTGCCGAGGGGACCTTGCTCAAGATTCTCGTTCAGCCGGGCCTCAGCGTGCCCGTGCAAAGCACCGTCGGGTTCCTCGGCCAACCGGGTGAACCCATCCCGGTCGTGCCCGCGCCCGGCGACCAAGGGATCAAGAGCCGGAACGCCGCGTCCGCGCGGCAGGAAGCGGCCCTGCCCGCCCCGAGCGACCCAGGGATCAAGAGGGCAGGGGAGCCGGAGCCTATCCCGGTTTTCGCTCGCACGGCGAGCCGGCGTGGGGCAGGCATCCTGCCTGCCGGCAGGCAGGATGCCTGCCCCGCTTTACGGCCGGTTGAAAACCGGGATAAGCCAGCCGGAGACGTCGCCCAAGCGGCCCCGGCAGCTCCGGCCCGGTTCCGCATCAGCCCGCGCGCCAAGAGTTTGGCCGCCGATTGCGTCATCGATCCGTCTGGCATCCGAGGCTCCGGACCCTTGGGCCGCGTCGTGGAGAAGGATGTCAGGGCCTACCTCGAGGCCAGGGGTTATCGTCGAATTCGCATCTCGCCTGCCGCAAAGCAACTTGCAGCCCGCGAAAAGCTCGACATCCTGAACCTCACTGGCACCGGCGACTTGGGCCGCATCGGCCTCGCCGACGTGCAGCGCGCCCTGGCCGAACGACCCAGGGCGATGAGCAGGATGCGCCAGATCATCGCCCAGCGCCTCACCCAGAGCGTCCTCACCGCCCCTCACTTCTTCGTCACTGTCCAGGTGGATATGACCGGCCTGCTCTCCTTCCGCGCCAGGCTCAAGGAACAAGGCGCCCCCTACACGGTCACCGACTTCATCTCGCAGGCCGTGGTGCTCACGTTGAAAGACTTCCCGGATGTGAACAGTTCGACCGATGGCAAGACCATCCGCTGGAACAGCCACGTACACCTCGGCCTGGCCGTCTCTCTTGAACAGGGCCTGGTCGTGCCCGTCATTCGCAACGCGGAGGAGTTGACCCTGGCCGAACTCAACGCGCGTTCCAGGGAGCTTGCCGACAAGGCCCGCAACGGCAAGCTGACCCCTGACGAAATGGCCGGGAGCACCTTCACCATCTCGAACATGGGCATGCTCGACGTCGAAAACTTCACCGCAATCATCAACCCTGGAGAGGCCGCAATCCTCGCCGTGGCCAGCACTCTGACCAAGCCCGTCGCCCGCGAGGGCAAAGTCGTTCTCCGCTCGATGATGAAAATGACCTTGTCCTCCGACCATCGCCTTATCGACGGCGCCATGGCCGCCCGCTTCCTTAACGCCCTCAAACAGAAGCTCGAGGACCTTGAGCTATGGAAGCTGCTGGCCGCTTGGCAATTGTGCAACAAGACAACGGCGGAGGTTGTGGCGTGATTCTGACCTGCCATTATGCGAGCGGAGCGAGCCAAATATATGTCCCGTAGGGACGAAAGGATAATAGCCCAGGGCAAGCGGAGCGCCGCCCTGGGTAAGGAGCCCAACGTGAATGCCTCCCTTTTTTTCGAGTTTTGTTTTTCCGGGCTTCAAGCCCGGAAAAACAAAACTCGAAAAAAAGGGAGGCTGGAGTGTGGTGGCCCCTACCCAGGGCGGGAGCTCCGCCTGCGCTACGCTCCGGCGGGCCTTGGGCTATTATCGTGCTGCCCCTCCGGGGCGCCGGAGGTTGGAGGACTCTCCCGCTTTCGGCGCAAGAGAGAGACAGCCGAAAACCCCTGGCAGATTCCATCAACCATTCTGCCGAATCGCTATGATGCGCTTAGTGAATCATAAAGTCCAACTTAGGTGACTACCAACTCAAGAACGAGAACCTTTGTCGGCTTCGGTTTCGGCGCCATACAGGCGGGATTATTCCTGTATGAGGCCGCCCGCTCGCGCAATTTCGAGCGCCTGGTCGTGGCCGAAATCGTGCCCGAGGTGGTCGAGGCGGTCCGCCGCGCGCATGGGTCTTACCGGGTCAACATTGCCACGCAATCCGGCATCCAGGCGCAGGAGGTGCGCGGTCTGGAAATCTTCAATCCCAGCGAACCGGCGGACGCCGAGGCCCTGGCCGAGGCCCTGGCCCAGGCCTCCGAAATATGCACCGCCTTGCCCAGTGTTGAATTCTACTCCAAGGGCAATCCTTCGGTCGCCGCATTGCTTGCACGGGCGATACAACGCAAGGCAGTCAGCCCCGGCCTGCCCCAGTGCGTTATCTATGCGGCCGAGAACCACAATCACGCGGCTGAGATACTCCAAGGGCTTTGTGAACATGGATTGGATGAGAAGGCCCGCCCGGCCCTTCGAGCCGTGGCGCAATACCTAAATACCGTTATCGGCAAAATGAGCGGCGTCGTGACCGGCCTCGAGCCGATCCGGGCCGAGGGACTGGCTTGCCTGGCGGAAGGCTTTGCGCGCGCGTTCCTCGTGGAAGAGTTCAACCGCATCCTCATTACGAACATAACTCTGCCCGGCTTCAGACGGGGCATCGAGGTCTTCATCGAGAAACCCGACCTCCTCCCCTTCGAGGAAGCCAAACTTTACGGCCACAATGCCGTCCACGCCCTCATCGGCTATCTTGCCCGCCGCAAAGGCTGTCTTTTCATGTCCGAGGCTGCCGGCGACCCGCGGCTCATGACCCGCGCGCGCGAGGCATTCCTGATCGAATCCGGTCCGGCCCTGACAGCGCGGCACCAGGGGCTGGACCCGCTTTTCAGCCCGGAAGGCATGAAGGCCTACGGAGACGACCTCTTGACCCGCATGGTCAACCCGTACCTTCGCGACCGCACCGAGCGCGTCACCCGCGATCCCCGTCGCAAGCTCGCCTGGGAGGACCGCCTGGTCGGCACCATGCGCCTGGCCCTGGACGCGGGCCTCGCGCCAGCGCGATTTGCCCTCGGCGCAGCCGCTGCCCTCGAGACCCTGCCCGGCACAGGCGACGTGGACGCCCAACTCCGCCAACTCTGGCCCGTGGCCGATCAACCGCCTGGCCGCAAATCGCAACTCATCGGCCTCATCAGTCAGGCGCAGAAAAGGCTGGCGACTGGTGATTGGTGATTTGAAAACTGAAATCTGAAATTTGAAAACAACTATGGAAAACTTCGATATCGCAGTCATCGGCGCCGGCCCGGGGGGCTACCCCGCGGCGATTCGCGCCGCCCAACTCGGGGCCTCCGTTGCCATCGTCGAAAAGGAACAACTGGGCGGCACCTGCCTCAACTGGGGGTGCATCCCCACCAAGGCCCTCATCGCCGCGGCCGGCACGTTCGCCCAAATCACTCACGCCCAGGCCTTCGGCATCACGGTCACCGGCGCTGCCGTGGATTACCCTGCGATGATCCGCCACAAGGACAAAGTCGTGAGCCAACTCCGAAACGGCATCAAGCAGCTCCTGGCGGCCAACGGCGTCAAGCTCTTCACCGGCACTGCCTCCTTCAAGGACCGCAGCACCATCAGCATCGGCGATTCGGCCGCCATCAGCGCCGCCAAAGTCATCATCGCCACAGGCTCGACTTCCGCCGTGCCCGCTTACCCGCCCAAGCATGAGCGGGTCATCGAGAGCCGCCGCTTCCTCGAACTGGATCACCTTCCCCGGACCTTGCTCGTAGTGGGCGGGGGCTTCATCGGTTGCGAACTGGCCTGCATGGCCGCCATGCTCGGCGTCAAAGTCACCATCGTCGAGTTGCTCCAAGACATCCTCTTGCTGCTGGACCCCGACGTCCGGCGCGAAGTCCGCGGCGCCATGGAAAAGACCCTTCGCATCCGCGTGCTCACCGGAAAACCGCTCGACGCCATGGCCACCGACGCCGGCGGCGCACGCGGCACCGTCGGTGACGAGATGATCGAGGCCGACATCCTTCTGTTCGCCGTCGGGCGCAAGCCGGTCACCGAAGGTCTCAACCTCGAGCGTGCTGGGCTGGCGGCCAACCAACGCGGCTTCATCGAGACCGACGACTATTGCCGCACGCGCGTCGCCACGATCTTTGCCATCGGCGACGTGACCGGCAAAACTCAACTCGCACATTACGCCACCTCCCAGGGCATCACCGCCGCCGAAAACGCCCTCAGCCCCAAACCGCGCCCCCACCAGACCCTGGTCCCCAATGTCATCTTTACCTCGCCCGAAATCGGCACCGTCGGCCTGAGCGAAGAAGACGCCAGGAAACAAAACCGCGCGGTCAAGACCGCCAAGTTCCGCTTTGCCGGCCTTGGCAAAGCCCTGGCCGTCGGGGAAACGACAGGCTTTGTCAAATGGATAGCCGACGCGGAGACCGACCAACTGCTCGGCGCTGCCGTCGTCGGCCCGCACGCCACGGAACTTATCGCCCAAGCTACCACAGCCATCGCCGCCGAGCTTACGACCCGCGAACTGGGCCGCACCATTCACGCCCATCCCACCTTCGGCGAGGCCTGGATGGAAGCCGCTCATGTCCTCCATGGCCACTCAATCCACGCGCCCCCGAAACGAGCACGGGAGTGAGCGTGATTATTTCGAGGGCACCGCGTAGCGGCGCTTTGAAGGTAGCCGTGGACTTCCAGTCCACGGTTTGAGCCGTTGGATTTGTCGTGCGTCGCGTAGCGACGCTTGACAGGCTTGCGCTGCGTAATCAAGTTAAGGTTGAGGATCGGGCCTGTCCTTGAGGCGTCGCTACGCGACGCGGCTCATCTTGGTCCACGCGAGCCGTGAACTGGAAGTCCACGGCCACCGTCAAGCACCGCTACGCGGCGCCACGCCGCCCTGGCCCTTGAAATCGCCGCCCCGGCACTGACAATTTTTGTCCGCTTTCGTGCCCACGGCGGGGATGATTAAATAAACAAGCGCCCGTATGCACGATTCGCAATTGCTTGAAGAATATGTGACGCGGAACTCGGAAACCGCGTTCCAGTCGCTCGTGAGCCGTTATCTGAACCTCGTTCATTCGACCGCGCTGCGCCAGGTGCGCAACGCGCCGTTGGCCGAGGAAGTGGCCCAGGCGGTGTTCATCCTGCTCGCGCGCAAGGCCCCCCGCCTGCGCAACACCAAGAACCTGGTGCTCGGCGGCTGGCTTTATCGCACAACCCGCTTCGTCGCCACCCGCGCCTCGCGCGGAGAACTGCGCCGCCAACGGCGTGAACAGGAGGCCTTTCAAATGCAACAACTCTCTTCCGCCGATGACACCTGGCGCCGCATCGCTCCCCTGCTCGACGAAGGCATCGAACAGCTCGATCAAACCGACCGCGATGCGGTCATCGTGCGGTTCTTTCAAGACGAACCCCTGCGCGCCGTCGGCGGCGCCCTGGGCATCAGCGAGGAGGCGGCCAGAAAACGCGTGAGCCGCTCCTTGGAAAAACTCCGCGCCTTCTTCGTCCGCCGCGGCTTCACGCTCTCGACTGCGGCGCTGGCCACTGCATTGGCCGGCCATCGCGCGCAAGCCGCCCCCGCCGGCCTGGCTGGCGCCATCGGCGCAAAAGCGTTGGCTCACGCGGCCTCTTCCGCCGCCACGCTGCCCGTCCTGGTCGCCGAAACACTCCGGGCCTGGCAGTGGGCGAGGGTGAAAATCCTGGCGGGCTTAACGGCGGCGGCGACGGTCGCGGCATCAGCTGTATTTCTGATCGCCAATACCAGGACGCCGCCGGCTGGACCGCCCGCGGGTTCATCCGCCCTTGAGCCTGTCCCGAGCGCGGCGCCCGCCGCGAAGCAGATCGCCGCCGCCACCCCAAGCCAGGCCAAAAACACCTGGCACCTCGGCTTCCAAGCCGTTGACGCCGAGACCGGGAAGGGCATTCCCAAGGCAAGGATTCTGGTTCAAAGCGTCGGGGACATGAAGCAGGTGCTGGCCAGTCCGCAACAGATTGACCGTCAGACCAATTTGCTCACCGATGCCCAAGGCCGATGCGACATCGGGCTGCCTTACGCCAATCCGCTGATGGTCTGCGTGGGTGTCGTGGCGGAGGGTTACGCCGAGAGAAGCGTCGTGGGAGGAGGCCCCAAGCCCCTGCCCGAAAGCTACGTCTTGAAGGTCCCGCGCGGCTCCAGCATCGGCGGCGTAGTGCAGGACGAATCGGGGCGACCCGTCGTGGGCGCCGGCATTCAGGTTTCCTTTTACGGAGCTGGCGACGCCTCCGGCCGCGAGTTCCAGCGCGAACGGCCCGGCCTTTTGAACGAGGATATTGTGGCCACGACCGACAGCGCGGGCCGTTGGACGTTCAGAAGCTGTTCCACCAACGGCGACTTCAATCTGGCCGTTACTCATCCCGCTTTTCCAAAGGCCAACTTCCAAAATGACGATTCCCCGCGGAGTCCTCCCGATGTGGCCGCGCTTAAGCTGGACGAACTCCATGCCGGAACGGCCGTCCTCATTCTCAAGGCGGGTTTGACTTTGCGCGGCGTTGTGACCGATGAAAACGGCTACCGGTTGGTTGGGGCAATGCTGAGTCATGGCCGATTCTTCCCGGAAGGCCAAGGTGTTGCCACCGACGGCGACGGCTCGTTCGCGCTGCCCGCCCTGCCTGCGGGCGAGAATACTATCACCATCACCGCCGACCACTTCGCTCCGCAGCGCATCCCGGTGCAGATGGCATCTAACACCGCCCCGCTGGCCGTTCAACTCAAGCCGGGCGCGCTCCTTCGCCTTCGTGTCCTGGATGAAGCCGGCTCGCCCCTCCCCAACGCCCGCGTCGGGTTGGAGCGGTGGCAGGGGCCGAACACACTCGAGTGGGGCGGCCTGACTGATTCGGGCGGATGCCTCGAGTGGGACTCCGCGCCGCTCGAACCCATCTCTTTCAGCGTCCTGAAAGACGGCTACTTTAACTCCCGCAATAATACCCTCGTCGCCGACGGCCAGGAGCACACCATTACTCTGCGCCCGCAGTTGACCGTGGTCGGCCGCGTGACGGACGCCCGAACCAAACAACCCATCGCATCCTTCAAAGCCATCCCCGACCCCAACCGTAATGGGACCGCCTACGGCACCAACGGACAATTCGAACTCACCTTCACGGAATTCTCCCAACCGCTCGTCGTGCGCATCGAGGCCGACGGCTACGAATCGGCCACATCGAAGCCGCTGGATGCCCCCGCCGCCAAAATGACCTGTGATTTCCAGTTGAAGAGAAACATGCCGGAGGAGGCCATCGAGGGCCTCGTGCTTCTCCCGGACGGCAGCGCCGCCGCCGGCGTCCAAGTCGCCCTCTGCGGCGAACACGCGGTGGAAATGGGAAAGGCCAGGTTCATGGATCGGGACGGCTCCGCCACGACCCGGACCGATGCCGACGGGCACTTCTCCTTCAAGGCCGGCCTGGCGGCGCGCGCCCTTGTGGCAGTTGCGCAGCAGGGCTTTGCCATCGTTTCCGTCACTCCGACCAACCGCTCGGTCTCCATCCAGTTGCAGCCCTGGGGCCGCATCGAAGGCGCGCTCCGGCTCACCACCCAGCCAAATTCCGGACAGCCAATCCTGCTTTCTTCCGGCCAGTCAATTGTGCTTTCCACGGGTCCGGGGTCCCCTCCGGAGGAAAATGTGAGCCTGAGCCTCGGCGCCTACGGAACAACAACCGACAGCCAGGGGAACTTTGTTTTCGAGCAGGCGCCGCCGGGCCAATTCAACCTTTACGTGGCCAAACTCTATGTGCCATGGAGCCATAAAACTCCCGTGCAAGTCCAGCCCGGCGCAACCACCGTTGTCCAGATCGGCGGCACCGGAGCCATCCTTTCGGGACGGCTGGTGTGCTCCAATCCGGGCCAGGCCATAGATTGGTCCAAACGGCTGGTGATGCCGATGCTTCAAACCAAGCTCCCCTATCCGCCGGGATTGAACGGGCTTGCCCGCGCCCAATGGTACGCCGCCTACTCAAAATCCGAAGAAGGACGTGCCCGCATTCGCGCCATAAGCAACTACCCATTGGACGTGCAGACTGACGGCACGTTTACCATCGAGGGTGTTCCGCCCGGCGATTACGAACTCAGCGGCCAACTCTCCGATGCAGCCGTGGATCTGTCTCGAGGAGTCCTGGGCCATTCCATCGGCTCCTTCAAGCAGGATGTCACCGTGCCCCAGCCTGCGGATGCTCAATCCACCGGGAAAATCGACCTGGGCGCCATAACCGTGGAAAGCGGCAATCCGTGAACAGGAGACAAGCGTTGGGGTTGACGGGCCTTGCCGCGCGACTACCCAGGGTTGGCCCCGCGCCAACCCTGGGCTTACGGCACAACCCCCTTTGGCGTTGGAGCAGGGAGGCTTCATCTTAGCCTGAAGCGTGCGGGCGAAGCCGCAACCAACGTAGCGCAGACTTCTCCTGGACCGTGGAAGGCAAGATGCTTCGCGGCGCGGCGAAGCCGCAACCAAGGAAACGAATTAACCACCGATGACGCTCGGGTGCTTCACTCAGCGACGCCCAGGATGACGAGGGGAACCGCCGGAACTCCGCGTCCGTTGCGGATAACGTTGTAAAGTTCCCCCTCATAATAACCGGGTCCAGAGGACATCTCCGCCTGCAGCGACTTCATCGGCAAAACCTCGATGCCAACGTCAATTTGATCGCCCACGTAAAAGGCAAGATGTTTCACAAACAGATCGTAAGCGACGAAAGAATACTTCCCAAACTGTACCTCCAGGGCCACGCGGTCTCTCACAAAGTCCGTTTGGTTGTAACTGTAGATCGCCTTTTGACCCGCCGCCTCGATTTCCCTTTTCTGCTCTTCGGCAGAGAGGTGCAACGTCTTTCGAATGAGCTGTGCTTCCGACGTGACCCAATAGCTCACCCTGCTTTCGGTCCAACCCTTGCCATCCAGCAGGCCACGGAACGCTTTGTTCAGTTCAACTGGGCTGAACAGGACTCTGTCCTTCATCGTTTTCTCTTTGCTGATCTTCGTCCTGCAAGCCACGGCATCCACTTTGCCGATGACCTCTTGGACGTCCCGCCATAGCTTTGCATGATGCACCAGCAGGAATTCCAACCCGTTGAGGTGCGAGTAGGTCTTGGCGATTCTCATTTCCTCAGTTTGGCGTTGTAGCGGCGGCCCTTTTCGGCAAGCAGCAGAGGCCCGTCCTCCTCTGGTGGCGCCAGCCAGGGTGCCGTTCTGAGCGCCCGCCCGGCATCTCGAGGGTCGAAGACCGGTCGGCTCATCGGGCGAATCGGTAACGTTCCCTCTACTGCCTGGGTGATTCGCTCCTTTGTCAGCCCTACATACTTATTCACCGTTTCCGCACCGGCACCCCGCCGGCCATGCCTAATTGCCGCGATTATGGAAGTTCCAGTACCCAGGAATGGATCAAAGACCCAGTCACCCTCTTGCGTCAGCGGTAGCACGAGCCGTTCGATCAGCTCTACTGGAAATTGGCATGGATGTTCGGTCTTTTCCACATGGTTGCTCTTCACGTTCGGAATTACCCACACATCCCCGGGATTCTTGCCTAGGGGATTGCACGAGTACTGCCCGGCCTTCGGCCCCTTGAAGTACTTCTTGCCAGGGTACTTCTGCGGCACCCGCACAGCGTCCAGGTTGAACAAATAATCCTCGCTCTTCGTGAACCAGAGAACGCTCTCATAACGGCCGGAAAAGCGGCGACTGCAATGGAGTCCGTGCTCGAAGTGCCAGACAATGCGATTGCGGCACTGAAGGCCCAGCTCTCTGAATATTGGGAAGAGCACGGAATCCAAAGGAATAATCATTCCATTATCAACGTGGTTCCCCACTTGCCAGCAAATGCTCCCCGTTGGCTTGAGGGCCCTCGCGCACTCGACGATGACCCGCCTCTGCTGCCGAACATAATCGTCCAGGTGAATTCGCTCCTCGTACTCCTTCCCCAGGTTGTAAGGCGGGGAGGTAACAACCAGTTGGAACGTGCGGTCCGGAATCGCCTTGAGGAACTCGAGGCAATCCCCTGAGAACACGACGATGCGTTCCGCCGGGCTGAAGCTGTCCGCAATCTGGACTCTCTCGAACATGGCGGAGTGATTGTTCATTTTCGCGTTTCATTTGGCTAGCAAAAACCGAAGGCAATTTGCACTTGCGCAGCATAGGGGCTGTGGGGCGCGTCGCGACGCTGCCTCCCCCGCAGCCGGTGTCGAAGGACCGGAGTGCCGGCTTTAGCCGAATGGCGCTAACCTAAGGCGCAAGATTCACGAGATCAATGAGTTGCAGAGCACGCATTTCGAAATCGGCCGACCTCAGTTTTGACGAAACGCCCGCCTTTGTTGATGAATTCGTGAGCGCTGTTTTGCCCGGTACCGGCAGCGATTGTGGAAATCGGTCAAGAAGCCCAACAAAGAGCGCGCCTTCCTTAAATCAGCGCCATTCCCCCGTTGGGGTTGGGTTCCTCCGGCGCGTTCCAGTCCATTCTGGGCCTGATGGACAACGCGCCTGCAAACCCGGAGAATTCCCGAAAAGGCATTGGGGTTTGGCGGGCGGCGCCAAAGGCGCTTACGACCATCACGGCCATTGCCAAAGTCGCTCGGGCCATGCGTCCTGCCGTGAGACGCGGCACGGACTCGCAAACGGGGACGCCTGCGAGTTTGGCGGGCGTCCCGCCCGCAGCTCCGACTTTGTCAATGGCCCTGTAATGACCAGAGAGACAATCAAGCTTGATTGCTTTCCGGCGATTCTCTGTCAATCTAGCGTGGAAGATGCGAGACGCTGCGATTGCCCGGTCGTTCGCCGCCAGTTTGGCGGCGGCTGTGTTGTTTTCAGTGGGTTGCAACAAGAAGCCGGCCCCGCCGGCGCCACCGTTGAAGGCGGAGGTTATTACGGTCGTTCCGCAGGATGTGCCAATTTCCCAGGAATGGATCGGCACGATGGAAGGTGACGTCACGGCGCAAATCCGGGCGCAGGTTTCGGGCTATTTGATGTCGCGAAATTACGCGGAGGGCGGCGTTGTCAAACAAGGGGATTTGCTCTTTCAGATTGACCCGCGGCCCTTCCAGGCGGCCCTCGACCAGGCCAATGGCCGCCTGGCCCAGGACCAGGCCCAATACGGCAAGACGGAGCTGGATGTCAAACGCTTTACGCCGCTGGCCCGCGACGGCGCCATTAGTCAGGAAGAAGTGGACGATGCTGTCCAAGCCAACCTCATGGCCGCCGCCGCCCTCAAGGCCGACCAGGCGGCGGTTGAAGCCGCCGCCCTGAACCTCGGGTTTACCAGGATTACGTCTCCCATCGATGGCGTCGCGGGCCTGGCCATGGCGCAAATCGGCGACCTGGTCAATCCGGGCGCTTCGATCCTGACCACGGTTTCGACGCTGGACCCGATGCGCGTTTACTTCAACGTCAGCGAGCAGGCCTATCTGGAGCACCGCCGCCAGTTCCCCACGGCGGCCGAGCGCGCCCGGGACCAGGCCAGCCTCGAATTCCAGTTGCTTCTGGCGGACGGCACAGTTTATCCCTATCCGGGAAAGTTCTTCTTCGAGAATCGCCAGGTGGATGTCAACACGGGGACGATTGAAATGGCGGCGCTGTTTCCCAATCCGCAGTTGCTCTTGCGGCCGGGCGGGTATGCTCGAGTCCGCCTCAAGAGCGACACCATCAAGGGCGCTTTGGTCGTGCCGCAACGCGCCGTCACCGAATTGCAAAGTTCCTACGAGGTGGCCGTGGTCGGCCGCAGCAACGTGGTACACATCCAGCCCGTGAAGGTGGGCGAGCAGGTCGGTTCGCAATGGATCATACGGAGTGGTTTGCATCCCAACGACCGGGTGGTGGCGGAAGGGACCCAGAGAGCCAGGGAGGGAACGGTCATCGACCCGCAGCCGTATCGTGAGGCGGCTTTGGCCGCGTCGGGATGGCCGTGGCCGACCAATCAGCCGCCGGGCCAACCTCTGCCGGGGAGTCATTGATGTATCGTTTCTTCATCAACCGCCCGATCGTCGCCATGGTCATCGCCATCCTGATGGTGTTGATCGGCGCTGTCTCTATGGTGTCGTTGCCCATCTCCCAATTCCCGGCGGTGGTGCCGCCGGAGATTCGCATTCAGACCACCTTCGTGGGCGCCGACGCGCAAACGCTCGAGCAATCGGTCGCCACGCCCATCGAAGAGCAAATGAGCGGGGTGGACAACATGAACTACATGTATTCCATCAACGCCAACAATGGCGTGATGCGCATGGTGGTGAATTACGATGTCAAAACCGACCCGAATATCGACCAGGTGCTGACCCAACTGCGGGAGGCGCAGGCGGCTTCGCAATTGCCCTCCCCCGTGCAGCAGTACGGCGTTACCATCCTCAAATCGCCCACCACGCCGATGCTGCTGGTGGCGTTGTATTCGCCCAAAGGAACCTACGACCAGACGTTCCTGGCCAATTACGCCTACATCAATCTGGTTGACCAGGTCACGCGCCTCAAAGGCATTTCCAATGTGAACGTTTTTGGCGCAGGCCAATACGCCATGCGCTTTTGGGTGAAGCCGGACCAATTGGCCAAGCTCAACATAACGGCCAGCGAGGTCATTGCCGCCATCAACAGCCAAAACACGGTCAATCCCGCCGGCCAAATTGGCGCCCCGCCCGCCCCGCCCGGCCAGGAATTCACCTACACCGCCATCGCCCAGGGGCGCCTGGTCACGGAAAAGCAGTTCGGCGACATCATCATCCGCGAGAACCCCGATGGCTCGGTAGTGCGTCTCAAGGACGTGGCGCGCGTGGAGCTGGGGGCGCAGCTTTACAACCTCGCGGGACGGCTCAACGGCAAACCGGCCGCCGTGATGGCCATTTATCAACTGCCCGGCTCCAATGCCCTGGATGCGGCCCAAGGCGTCAAGGACCTGATGCAACAACTCAGGAAACGCTTTCCGGCAGATTTGGACTATGGCGTCTCGCTCGACACAACGCTGGCCGTCAGCCGCGGCGTGGTCGAAATTGTCACGACCTTGTGGGAAGCCCTGCTGCTGGTGATTTTTGTCGTCTATATTTTCCTGCAGGGATGGCGCGCCACCCTCATTCCGCTGCTGGCGGTCCCGGTGTCGTTGGTGGGCACCTTCACGCTCTTCCCGATGTTCGGTTTTTCCATCAACACCCTCTCGCTTTTCGGCCTGGTGCTGGCGATCGGGTTGGTGGTGGATGACGCCATCATCGTGGTCGAAGCGGTCGAGCGCCACATCGAGGAGGGTATGGCGCCCAAGGATGCCGCCCGTAAGGCGATGGAGGAAGTGGCCGGACCGGTTGTGGCTATCGCGTTGATCCTGTCGGCGGTGTTCGTGCCGACCGTGTTCATCCCGGGGATCACCGGACGGCTTTACCAGCAATTCGCGCTGACCATCGCCATCTCGGTGATTTTCTCGGCCTTCAATGCCCTATCGCTCAGCCCGGCGCTGGCGGCGCTGCTGCTCAGGCCAAGAAAGGCGTCCCACAGCCCGCTGGCCAGGTTCTTCGGAGGGTTCAACCGCGTCTTCCGCAGGGCGACCGATGGCTACGTGCATTGGAGCTCAATCCTCATCCGGCGCAGCCTCATCAGCCTGGTTTTGTTGGCGGGCGTGACGTTGGCCGCCGTGCTGGTGGGACGGCAACTGCCCTCGTCCTTCCTGCCGGAAGAAGACCAGGGCTACGCCTTCATCAATGTCCAGTTGCCAAACGCCGCCTCGTTCCAACGAACGGACCTCTTTTGCCGAAAGGCGGAAGACATTCTCGCCCGCGAGCCGTCCATCAAGTACTACACCACCGTCCTGGGCTTCAGCATCCTGAGCCAGGCGCAAACGACCTACAACGCCTTGTTCTTTGTGACCTTGAAGCCGTGGGACGAACGCAAGGGCAAATCCGAGCAATTTGCCGCCATCCGCTCCCGGCTCAATCACGAGCTCGAGCAACTGCCCGAGGCGCGCGCCATCTGTTTCTCGCCCCCGGCCATTCCGGGCGTCGGCACCGCCGGGGGCTTCACCTTTATCCTCGAGGATCGGGCCGGGCACGACCCGTCGTTTTTGACCGCCCAGCTCGATGTCTTCATGGCGGCGGCGCGGAAACGCCCGGAACTCTCCGGTCTGACGACGACCTATCTTCCCGATACGCCGCAGGTGTTCGTAGAGGTGGACCGTGACAAGGTCCTCAAGCAGGGCATGGATTTATCCGAGGTTTACAAGACGCTCCAGACGTTCATGGGCGGATACTTCGTCAATTATTTTAACCGGTTTGGGCGCCAATGGCAGGTCTATGTCGAGGCGGAAAGCGAGTATCGCTCAAAAATCGAGAATGTTGGCTTGTTTTACGTCCGCAACAACCGCGGCCAAAGCGTGCCTCTGAGCGCCGTGGCAAAAATCACGCATCGGACGGGGCCGGAATTCGTCATGCACTACAACGAATACCGGTGCGCGCAAATCAACGGCAGCGCCTCCAAGGCTTACAGTTCCGCCCAGGCCACCAAGGCGCTCGAGGAGGTTTTCGCGCGAACCATGCCCCAAGGCGAGATGGGTTTTGATTACTTCGGAATGTCCTTCCAGGAACAACAGGCCGCCAAAGGTGTGTCGCGCATGACCATTTTTGGATTGTCGCTTGCTTTTGTGTTCTTGATCCTGGCGGCCCTTTACGAAAGCTGGTCGCTGCCTATCAGCGTCTTGATCAGCACGCCGGTTGCCGTTCTGGGGGCGTTCCTGGCGCTCTTCGCCCGCCAGTTCGAAAACAACGTCTATGTCCAGGTCGGTCTCATCATGCTCATCGGCCTGTCCGCCAAAAACGCCATTCTCATCGTCGAATTCGCCAAGGTCGAGGTGGAAAAAGGCAAGTCCTTCGCCGAGGCTGCGTTGACCGGCGCCCGGATTCGGCTGCGTCCCATCCTGATGACCTCGTTCGCGTTTGTCTTTGGCTGCATCCCCTTGTGGTTTGCCACCGGCTCGGGCGGCGTGTCGCGCGAAACGCTGGGCACCGTGGTCATCGGCGGGATGCTCGGTTCGACGTTGCTGGGCATTTTCATCATCCCGGTGAATTTCTACGTCACGGAGCGGTTGTCGCACCGCAAGGAGGCCGGCGCAAAATGAGGCTGCTCTGCTGCGCAATATTGGGACTGGCGGTTGCCGGGTGCGCCGTGGGCCCGAAGTATCGGCGCCCGCCGGACACAGCGCCGGCGTCTTTTCGCGGCGCCGGCACTCAGACCAACTCGTTGGGCGACTGGGCCTGGTGGCGGTTATTCAACGATCCCGCCCTGCAACAATTGATCCATGTTGCTCTGACCAACAATTATGACGCTCGCATCGCCGCCGCCCGCGTGGCGCAGGCGCGCGCAATTTGGGCCGAGAACCGTTCGCTTTTTCTGCCCCAGATCAATTATCAGGGGTGGATCGGGCGCGGCAAGAATGCGGAATACAATACCCCTTTCCCCACTGTCCCCCGGACGACCTCGGCCATGTACGCCGACGCTAATGTCTCCTGGGAAATCGATCTCTTCGGGCGCATCCGGCGTCTCAATGAATCCGCGCGCGCGCGATTTCTCGCCAGCGAGGAAGCGCAGCGCGACGTGACGGCCATGCTGGTTTCCGATGTCGCCCAGGCCTATTTCCAACTTTTGGCGCTGGACGAGGAGTTGCGCATCGCGCGCGAAAGCACGAATTCGTTCGGGCAAAGCCTGAGGATTTTCACCCAGCGCTATCGGGGCGGCGTCGCCTCCAAATTGGAGGTTGCCTCGGCCGAGGCATTGCAGGCCGCCGCCGCGACTTCCGCCCTCGACTTGCAACGCCGGATTGTCGCCCAGGAAAACCTGATCTCCGTGCTGCTGGGCATGAATCCCGGCCCTGTCGCGCGCGGAGGCGCCCTGTTGGCGGAGGCATTGCCGCCGGAGGTCCCGCCCGGGCTGCCCTCGGCGCTACTGGAGCGGCGTCCGGACATTCGCCAGGCGGAAGAGAATCTCCGTTCGGCCAACGCCTTGGTGGGGGTGGCAAAGGCTGATTTCTTTCCGCGCCTGACCCTGACGGCGCTGCTCGGCCAAACCAGCACCGAGCTTTCCACATTCACCTCGGGCGCCAACACCGCCTGGAGCATCGCCTCCGGCCTGACCGGCCCCATCTTTCAAGGCGGCCTGCTGAAGGCGCAATATCGCGCCGCCCGCGCCGCCTGGGACGAGGCCCGTCTGCAATATCAATCAACCATACTGACTGCCTTTCGCGAAGTGGCGGACGCCCTGGCCGCGCGTCAACTGTTGGCCGCCGAGCGCGTCGAACAAACCCGCGCCGTCGCCGCCTATCAGGAAGCCGTGAAAGTGGCCAACGAACGCTACGTCCGGGGCCGGGCCAGCTATTACGAAGTCCTGCAAGAGCAGCAACTGCTGTTCCCCGCCGAAAACACCCTCACGCAAATCCAACTCAACCAATTGCTGGCAGTCGTCCAACTCTACCGCGCTCTGGGCGGAGGATGGCCGGCGCCTTAGCTCGGATGTTTCATACCATGGCCAAACCCTTCATTAACACCGTGGCTTCAGCCCGGTGTAAAAAGGCGCGCGGGGCGCTGCAACCGTTTCAACGGTTTGGCCGGGAGTGCGCGAACTGAGCTTGCGCGACCTTCCTGGGGCCTCAGGTTGCGTCCTTGCGTTTTCCGCGGAAACTTAAGACTCTCGAGAGAGAAAGAGCAGAGGGTCATGGACAAACAAACCGGACTTCGATTACTCACTGCAGTGGGCGCCTGGTTGCTGTTCCGGGTTGCCCGCCTGGGCAGGGCCGGCGTCTTTTTCAGCCGAACTCTTTATTGCACCGCCACGCCCCCGCTCAAGCTGCGCCTGACAGTCAAGCAAATCTGGTTCATCGGGTGGAAGTCAATCGGGGTGATCTGCCTCATGGCGGCATTCAGCGGAATGGTGCTGGCGCTGCAAGCCTATCCTACACTCAAACAACTCGGCTCCGAGGGTTTCCTGGGACCGCTGGTCGCGTTATCCCTCATCCGTGAACTGGGCCCGGTATTGTCCGCCCTGATGGTCACCGGCCGCGCCGGCTCCTCGATCGCCGCCGAGATCGGGATCAGGCGAACCAACGAGCAAATCGATGCCCTCGAATTAATGGGGCTTAACCCGTTGCGCTACCTGGTCACGCCAAATCTCCTTGCCTTCCTGGTCGCCGTGCCGTTGCTGGCGGCGATCTTCGATGTCGCCGCGATTCTGGGAGGATACCTGGTCGGAGTGAGGCTGCTCGGCCTGAACGCTGGCTCCTACTTCGGCGAGATGGGCAGTTACGTTCGCTTTCACGACATCCTGGGCGGGCTTTATAAATCGGCAAGTTTCGGCCTGCTGATTGCCTGGGTTTGCTGTTACAAGGGATACTACACCCAACCCGGCTCCCAGGGAGTCAGCGCCGCGACGACGCAAGCGGTGGTCAACGCCTCGGTACTCATCCTTGCGTGCGATTATTTTGTTACTGCGCTGGTGTTTTGAAAGCATCCCCATGATCTGCGTTGAAGAAGTGTGGAAATCGTTCGGGCCCCAGGAGGTCCTGCGCGGTGTGTCCTTGGACGTGCCGCCGGGAGAGTTCATGGCGCTGGTCGGCCTGAGCGGCTGCGGCAAGAGCGTCCTCTTGAAGCACGTCGTGCGCCTGATGGAGCCGGACCGCGGACGTGTGCTGGTCGGCGGCAGGGATTTGGCTGCCCTCTCGCGACGCGAACTTGAAGCCACACGCAGTCGCATCGGTTATGTCTTTCAGAATAGCGCTCTGTTCGACGACCTCACGGTCTATGAGAACGTGGCGTTCCCATTGCGGGAAACAACCCGCCTGGGCGAAGGCGAGATTCGACGCAAGGTCATGTCCGAGCTCGAGGTGGTTGGATTGGAAAGCGCGGAAGAAAAACACCCTGCCGCTCTCAGCGGAGGAATGGTCAGACGCGTCGCCCTGGCGCGCACTTTGGTGCGCGACCCTGACATCGTGCTGGTGGACGAACCCACCACCGGCCTCGACCCGATCGTTGCCGGCACGATTCTGCGCTTGTTTGCGTCCGTCCACCAACGACGGCACCTGACCGGGATTCTGGTCTCGCACGACATTCCAGCCATCTTTGGCATCGTGGAGAAGGTCGCCATGCTTCACGAGGGCAGGATCGTGGCCCTGGAGACTTCTGCCGAAGCCCGAGCCTCACGAAACCCGATGCTCGCCCAATTCGTCAGTGGCGACCCGGAGGGTCCGATCCAGGACATTCAATCCCGCCGGGAACCTCCCGGGCGAACCCTGCCGCTGGAAATGGAAAACCCGGTCAAACATCCAGGCTTAAAGTAACCATGCAAAAGTCATATCTTGAACTATGGGTCGGCCTGTTCCTGGCCCTGGGCACGCTGTGCCTGGGCTGGTTGAGCATTGGAATCGCCCGCCGGGACTTTGTTCACCTGCGGGGTTACGAAGTGCAGGCCCTCTTTACAAGGTGCAACGGCCTGCGCGTCCGGTCGCCGGTCATCATCGCCGGCGTCGAGATTGGCTGGGTGAAGAAGATCGTCCTCCAGGACTACGAAGCCAAAGTGGTGATGTCCATTGAGCCGGGTGTCGTGTTGCAGAAGGACGTTATCGCGTCCATCAAAACTGAGGGGTTGATCGGAGAAAAATACATCGAACTGACGCCCGGCGCCGCAGTGGAAACCATCCCTCGCGGGGGCCTGATTCGCAACACCGAGCCGGCCATGGACCTGGAGGAGCTGATCTCCAAAATGGTGCATGGCACCGTGTCCGGCCCGGCGCAGTAAACCTCGAAGGAAGCCTCACGAAAGGACCCTTGCAATATGAAATGCCTTTGTTCATTGTTCGTTCTCCTGCTTCTGGCGGCAATGCCGAACCCGGTCTGCGCGGCCCAGCCGCAGGACCAGGTCAAAACCACAACCGACCACATACTGGCTGTCCTGCGCGATAAGGCGCTGGCTGGAGACGCTCACCGCAGCGAGCGCCGCCGGCTGATTGGCGCGGAACTGGACGCTCGTTTTGACTGGGTCGCTATCGCCCGGAGTTGCCTGGCCCGCCACTGGTCTAAACGCTCTCGGGCCGAGCAAGAGGAATTCGTGCGCGTCTTCGGCCAGTTCCTTAAGAGCGTTTACACGGAGAAGTTTGAAACCTATTACAGCGACCTGGAAAAGGTGGATTACCTCGGCCAAAGGGTCATCGAGGACTACGCCTCGGTGAAAGTCGTGTTGACGACCAAAGAGGGGGTGTCGCACCCGCTGGAATATCGCCTCGAAAAGATCGGCCAGACCGGCGACTGGCGCATTTATGACGTGCTCATCGAGGGGGTTAGCCTGGTCAAAAACTACCGCGATCAGTTCGATGACATCATCGCCAAATCCTCCTACGAAAAGCTGCTGCAGGATATCAAGAGCAAGCTGGAAAAATGAGGTGTTCTTTGCGGTTGCTTCTGCAACCGCCAATTAGTTTATGCGAAATATCATGCGCCTTTGCTTAACCGGATGCTGCCTCGGTTTCCCCTTCTGCCTTGCTGCCGCGGAGGACGCACCCGCTTCCACCGCATCCACTAACAATGTTGCCGCGGGTGAACGGGTCTTCGACGACCCCTTTGCGGCGGAAAACGCGCCCGCTCACCCGCGTGTCAAAATATCCGATCCGCTGGAACGTTTAAACCGTGGCTTTTTCCAGTTTAATGACAAATTCTACTTTTGGGTGCTAAAGCCTGCCGGCCGGACCTACTCGAAGGTGGCGCCCGAGGCGGTCCGGTCCAGCGTCCAGCGGTTTTTTGTCAACATTCGATACCCGGTGCGTCTGGCGAATAATGTCCTGCAGGGAAGACTTGATCCCGCTTTTGAAGAGACCGCGCGGTTTGTCGTGAACTCGACTTTGGGTCTGGCCGGCTTCTTTGACCCGGCGGATCAGATGAAGCTCAGGCTGCAGCCGGCCGACTTCGATCAAACGCTGGGCCTGTATGGAATCCGGCCGGGCATTTATCTGGACTGGCCTATTCTGGGTCCATCCAGCGTTCGTGGTTCGTTCGGGATAGCCTGCGATACCCTGCTGACTCCCGGGACCTATCTGGACATGGAAATCATCACTCCCGTGCGCTCTTATGAGTTCCTTAATGCAACCTCGTTGCACCCGGGAGAATATGAGGATTTCAAGAAAGCGGCCCTCGATCCCTACGTTGCCCTGCGCTCCGCTTATTACGAAAGCCGCGAGGATTCTGTCCGGAAAGCTCGGGCCGCCCGAAAATCCGGCGGTTCGGAATGATGCGCCGCCCGTCGAAGCGGGAGAACCCGTTTTGGGTGGCTAGCCCGAGGCCGCCGTCCGGCGCAAAATAGAGGTCGCGGCGTAGCCGCGACCCCGGTCGACGGTGGCCGTAGTCATGCACCCCGGAGGGCGTTGCCCTGGGCTGATGTGCCCGCACGCCGTTGGCGCGGGGAATGTCCAGGCTCCAGGGCGCCGTGTCCCCACTGCCCCGCGGGGCAGCGGGCTGAGGACAGCCGGCCATACCTGGACACCGGTATGTCTGGCGTTCCATTGCTCCTTTCCCTAATCGCTTGAATTAGGGTCACTCCAGGCCATGTGCGCCCGCCAGTCAACCCGGCCCGAGGGGCGCGCTTTGACCGGCCTGTTTCATCGGATGCGATTAAAAGTGTCGGCGCGCATGCCGGGAGCTTTGCCCCGGAGGGACATCCGAGAATGGCCCGGCGTTTCAACGCCGGGGAGGTGAGAAAAGAGATCCTCGTCCCGTAGGGACGATTGAGAACACTCCTTGGCCTCAGCCGTCCCTTCGGGACGGATCCACGTTTGCGGTCCGCTCACCCGGCGTTGAGACGCCGGGCTATTCCCGGACGCCCCTTCGGGGCAAAGAGGCGCCGTGAGTTGACCGACTCGTTTAATCGCACCTGTTTCATCGGGGCCTGCTTGACAGATGCTGCCAACGTGGTTTAGAATCACTGCTGATAAGGATTATGAAACCATATAGTGCGGGCAACGGTTTCCTTTACCGCTCCGGGCTGCCGGCGCGGTCCGGATTTGTTGGCAGGCCCGGGTTCACGCTGATTGAACTCTTGGTCGTCATTGCCATCATCGCGATTTTGGCGGCCATCCTGCTGCCGGCATTGAGCAAGTCCAAGGCCAAAGCAAAGGGCGTAATGTGCATGAGCAACCTGCGCCAGCTCACGCTGGCCTGGCTGCAATATGCCCACGAGAATAACGACCGTGTTCCCTATTCAGACTCCACAAACCCATGGGGAGACTACACAAGCCCATCGGTTGTTGACCCCACGGAGACTTACACGTGGGTGACGGGCTGGCTGGATTTTAACCCGGCCAACACCTCGAACTGGGACGTTGGAGCCGATATAGCGAGAAGCCCGTTATGGCCGTATTGCGGCAAATCGGCCGTGATCTGGAGGTGCCCGGCTGACCTTTCGACGGTGGTTCCATCCTCCGGCCCGTTTGCGAGGCAGCGAGTGCCCCGAGTCCGGAGCGTGGCGATGTCAACCTGGTTTGGCGGCTTCGGCGGGTCCATGAACGGCGCGGGGAATGAGTCCGGGCTTGGATCTCCCTGGCGGGTTTACCGCAGGCTCACCGACGTGGTTGATCCGGGACCCGCTCTTACAGTGTTGCTCTGGGACGAGCGATCGGACGCGATCACCACCGGGAATTTCTTCATTGATATGACCGGCTTCCCGGACCGGCCCCAAGCGACGCAGTTCAATTGGGATTATCCGGCCAGCTATCATAACGGCTCGGGCGGCCTCTCCTTCGCAGACGGGCACGTAGCAACCAAGCGTTGGCGCGACCCCAGGACCAACCCACTCGCGGTCAACATCGTTGCCTCCTCCCAAAACATAATCCCATCGCCCAACAATCAGGACATCCTCTGGCTGCAGTATCGCGCCACCCGCAGCACGCAATAAGGAGCCATCGCGGGCTCCCGAACCGGCGTTGCGCCTTCCCCGCGGCGGCGGACAAAGTGGTCTTTTTGGAGTGCGCCGGCAGAGCCTGCACCTTACACGGAGCTCTTGTGACACTTGAGGTCCCACCCCGGGTTTGGCCCCAACATACCCGCGATAGGTCCGGCCTCAGCCCGTGTCCCGGAGGGACATTCCGACAATAGCCCGGCGCTTCAGCGCCGGGTCGGGCGCCCCCAAGATTCTCCGTCCCGAAGGGACGGCTGAAGCGCAGTGGAACAGGAGTTATCCCCCAATGCGCGGCTGATTCAACCGTTCCTTCGGAACGGGGGGAACGCAAAACCGCCTTTCCCGGCGCTGAAGCACCGGGCTATTGTCGGGCAGTCCCTCCGGGACAACAACTCTGGCCCATACGTCGGGGCAGGAGCTTGCACGGGGCGCCGAGTGGCAGAGGATCCGTGTAAGGTGTAGGGCAGAGCGAAGCGGCGACGGCGCTTTCGGCCGCCCGGGACGTCCAGCACGCCAGAGGCTGCCCGAGCCAAAGCGGTGTCGCGCTCCCGCCTTCGCCCGCGAGGACGCGAGCTGCGGCGCGGCAGGCCGCTTGCCACCGCACTCCAAAACTGCCTGCCCGGGACCGCTCGAGAGACTTCGTCCACGGCCCTGACGCCTTGCCGCGTGAGAGCGTGGAAAACCTGGCGCGAGGGTCGGTTCTGGGGTAGAACGGCGGGATGATTTACCAGCGAGAAGTTCAACTGCAAACCTCAGGGCACCGGCAGATGCACGACCTCACGGACAAAATCGCCCAAATCGTAAGCGCGTCGGGGGTGCGTTCCGGGGTCGTGCATATCTTCAGTGTGGGCAGCACGGGGGCCATCGGCACAATCGAATTCGAGCCTGGCCTGCAGCAAGACCTGCCGGCGATGTTGGACAAGCTGTTCCCGCCCAGCCGCGATTACGGCCACGAGCAGGCCTGGCACGATGGCAACGGCCATTCGCACTTGCAGGCAACCATGCTCGGCCCCTCCCTCACAGTGCCCATCAAAGACGCCAAGCTCGTGTTGGGCACGTGGCAACAGGTCTTTCACCTCGAATGCGACATCAAACCGCGTCGCCGGACGATCGCCATCACCGTCATGGGGGAGACAGGGCTGCCGTAAAGTCACGCTGGTCAGGGATTCAGTCAGGCCCCTTGACGGCCCCTCCTGTTTTGGATCATCATGCCCTGAAGACAACCAATACTACGCCTGCTGCTGCTCTATGCCCAACACGATGACGACTGCCCTTTGCCTGACTTCTCATTCGCGCCGGGAGTTTGTGCGCCGGCTCGCGAGCGCCGGTGCCACCTTGTGTGTTCTGCCGCAGGGCAGGGGACTGTTCGGGGCCGAAACACGCCAACTCCCGGGGGCGGCATTGACCTTTCCGGGTCCCTGGCAATTCATGGTGCCCAAGAGCGCGATCATCCTCGTCAGCGACGAGCAGTTGGACGACCTGCAGGAGCCGGATAAAGAGGTGGATCTGAGCGTGAGCAGCGCTCCGAACATCACCACCCTGCGTAAAATCTGCGAGGCTGCCAAGGCCCAGGGCATCCGCACAGTTATTCTCGCTTTCGACGAATTCTGGTCTCAATACCGCAAGGGCCAGGGCGGGAGGCCGCGGCAGTTGTTGCCCGATACCCAGGCCTACATCCAACGCCTCGGGAAGATCAGCCTGACGCTCAAAGAGTATGGACTGGGGCTGGAGCTGAGCTTGCTCAGTCCTCTGGAGATCGGCCCGGGCTACCGGCAAAAGACAGGGCAGACCGGTCGTTGGGTGCAGTATCGCGAAGGCTATCGCGACCCGGCGACCGGACGCTTTACCGTCTCGCTTTGGGAGCAGCGCAGGTGGACGAACAACAAAGGGACCATCGAGCTTGAGCGGACGGGTGTGCGGGTGTTCGCGTTTGCCGAGCGCCGCCTGGGCGGCTCGAATTTCTACCGCGTTGACCCGGCTGGAATCCACGAATTGAAGTCCAGCCCTCAAATCGAGGCCGACGAGTCGGCCCAGGCCAGCACCCGCGCCCGCCGGCTCACGGTGCGGGGTCAAGGCGAAACATCGGTCGGAGGATTGGACCGCGTGCTTGTGGTGGTGAGCTATGCAACGCCGGAGATGGATTATTTCAGTCCCCAGACAGGCCCGTTTCTCGAGGGCCTGGTCGAACAGTACCACGCCGCCGGCGTGCCCCTCAACGGTCTCTATGCCGACGAGATGCATATTCAGCAGGATTGGGGTTACGCAAGCCATCATGACGAGGGGCAGCTCACCTTCCGCTACCTGACCTGCCACATGGCGGCCAGGTTTGCCGAGCTTTACGGACGGGAGTTTGAGGATTTCGAGAAGTACCTGGTCTATTTCGCCTACGGGCAGCACGGGTTCCTGCCGACACTCGAGGCGCGTCTGCCGGCCCAGCATGTCCTGGGCGATGGGGCCGAGGCGGTTCAGAAGACCTTCCTGCTCCGGCGCCGCTACTTCGAGTTGCTGGATACAACCGTCATTGACCTGTTTAGCCGTGCCAAGGAGTTCGCCGAGAAAACCTGCGGGCACGAGCTTGAGGCCCGCGCTCACGCAACCTGGGCGGAAAGTCCAACCTGCGACTTCTGGCAAAGCCGAGGGCTGCCCGAGCCGCCGCGCAAGTACGAATACACCCCCGATTTCCTTTGGTCCAACACGGTCCATCAAGCCGCCTCCGCCTGCGATGATTATTTCGCCTGGAACGATTTTCTCACCGGCGGCGGCAACGACCATGCCGAGGGCGGCTGGTCGGATCGGGATTACTATGGGATCGCGCTGGCCTGTTCCACCGGCATCCTCAATCGCACGCCCTATGCTTATGCCGCGGCCTGGGGAATGCCGCAGGAGGCCCTGCGCCGCCACCAGGCCGTTTGCGACGCTTACGGAGCATCGGCCAATCCCTGGTTCCAGGCCGTGCAGGACGCGCAGCACCGCGACACGGAGGTGCTCATGCTCTATCCCCTCTCTCTGGTCGCCTGTGAGGAGCGATTCGGCTCGTGGATGGTTCAGTACGGCTACGCCAATTACGTCACGCCGCAAAAGTTGCTCCAACTCGCGCGCGTGGGAGCCGATGGCCAAATCGAAATGGCCGGGCGCAAGTTCGGTGCGCTGGCTGTCCTCTTTGAACCATTGCCGCCGGCGGGGTTGTTGGGCTTTCTCGAGGAATTTGCCCGCAACGGCGGCAAACTGATTTGGTCGGGGCCCCCTCCGCGATTCGACCTTTCCGCCCAGCCCGTTCTGAGCAGGTGGCAGAGGCTCTTTGGCGTCAAGGCGCTGCAGTTTGGACTGGAAGGTCAAATCGCCGACGGCTGGAGCGTTCGCTTTTCCGGCAGGCTCGGCCAGGTGCCTCCGCAAACCATCCTCACAGACTTCCTGGTTGACCTCGTCTATCCGGTCGAGCCGGACGCAGAAACCGAGACCGTTGCCAGGCTCGGTAAGAAGATAGTCGGCGTTCACCGGCCCTTGACCCGCAATGGGGGCGCAACGTTTCTTGGTTTCCGCCCTCGCGACGACCAATCCGCTTCCCTGGGCCAGGAGGCGCGCTCCTGGTTCGACATCCTGCTCGCGCTGGGTGCCTATCCCGGCAGCGGACCCGGCGCCGCCTCCGGCGATAACCCGAGCGTCATCTCCCGCTCGAGTCCTTGGGTCGCCTGCCGATTCCCCAACGGCGCCACCGCCCTGGCCGCGCATTACCACACCCATGAAGAGAGTTGGCCGGGCGGATTCCATCGCGACGCGGCGCAGGACGCGGAGATTCTCTCGAGGAACCCTTTGCCCCCGGCCACGCTGGCCCTTCGCGACCTTCAGGTCAACGGACATCGCGTCACTTTCGAGGGCGAGTTGGCGATGGCGTTTCGGCTCGATGACGCCGGCTCGCTGGTTGCGTTTGCCGGACACAACTGCCGGAGCATTACCATCGATGGGCGAGAGTTCGTGTTTGCCAGCCGGCCTCTTTCCCTCGCGGCGTGGGCCCCCGTGCTCCCCCAACGGCGAGTCCCCGGCGGAGCCATCCTCGAAGTTTGGACCCACGGCGAGGCCGACATAAGCCTGCCTCTGCCCGGCGCAGTCAACCGCGGCGCGCTCTACTTCCAGGGAGCCAGAATCGATGCCTTCGGGGAGCAGGTCCCTTGCGATTGCTCCGGCGGCCTTTTGCGTTTTAAGTCCCGCAATGATTGGCCCCAGAAGCACCTCTTCTTTGTCGGTGCGTGAGACGGAGACCTCTGGCACACTGGGCCGGACTTTGGGTGACAACGGGTGTCCCGCGAACCGTTCCCCCTCACCCCGGCCCCCTCCCCGAGGGAGAGGGGGAAGTCAGGGCCGGTCCTCGAGCATTCGCGGACCGCCAGATTCGCCCACCGACTGACGACGACTCACCCCCTCCTCGGGGAGAGGGCCGGGGTGGGGGCCCGAGGAACACCCCCCTCCTGCAGCCCCTTCGTCCTCCACCCCTCGCGCCGGCCCCCTGCACAATATGCCAGTGCCTTTTGGCCTTCGGGCCGCCGCTGTCCCTTTGGCTATCGGCTATCGACTATCGGCCATCGTTCCACGAGGTAATGAAGGTGTTCAAGGCCTGAATAACCTGCTATTGTCTGATGTATATGGACGAACAGACGCTGAAACTAAAAAATCCTCCCATTGTTGAGGCGATACTCAATATCGACTGCGACATGCCGCCCTCTCAGGACATCGCCGCATTGCAAGAGCACGCGCGAGCCGCATTTCGCCCGCAATATCCACAATTCAGGTCGGTGCTTACGATGGAACACCGAATCGAAACGAAGCCTGAAGCGCAGCCCCAATTGTCAATCAAAAACAACTTGCAAAGCCTTCAATTTCTCCAGGAGGACGGGAAGCAGCTTGTGCAGGTGAGAGCCCAGGGCTTTTCGTTCAATCGCTTGGCACCCTACTCCACGCTGGATGACTACCTGGGCGAAATGGAGCGGGCATGGAGCGTCTTCATTGCAATTGCATCGCCGGTAAAAGTGCGGGTTGTTCAACTGCGCTATATCAATCGTATCCTCTTGCCAATGTCCGGAGGAAAACTCGAATTGGGGGACTATCTCAAAATCTGCCCAAGGCTTCCGGATGAAGAAAAGCTTGGGTTCCTTGGATTCCTCAATCAGCATGCGGCGCTTGAAAAGGATACAGGAAACCAAGTCAACATCATTTTGGCCGCTCAGCCCGTTGAAAATGAAAAATTACCGATCATTTTTGATATTACCGCGGTGCGCCAACTCGACACGGAACCAAAAAATTGGCCCGCAATCCTCGATGCAATTAAATCGTTAAGGCGCTTGAAAAACCTGGTTTTCCGCAATACACTGACAGACACATGTATCAATCTATTCCAACACTAGGCGTCATTGCCGGATTTGCGGCTATGTGGGCTTCGGCTAATGACGGGAATGCTGTTTCCCCGGAAGCACAAGCTGTGACGGCGCAAGCCGCCTCTGTGGTAAAAGTCCTCGAGCAATCGCAGGCACTTTTTGGAGCGAAGGCAGAGGCAATCTCCCAATTGATGGCCTTGGCTGCCGGGGAACAGACAGCCAATCCGATCTCCGTTCTGCTTGCAGAGCAATTTGTCCGCGTCCTGCCAAACGCTATTCCGCTGCCCGAATTCTCGATCGACCCTGACGGCTCCATCTCGTTGGACTGGATCAAAGCTCGTAATCAAATCTTTTCTCTCAGCGTGGGAGCGAATAGCCGTCTCGCCTTCGCATGGCTCAACGGAACGGACAAGGGGCACGCGGTTGCGCGCTTTGACGGGCAAAGAGTCCCCGAACGAGTCATTGAAGGTATTACCTTAATAACGACAAATGGAAATGCCTCCCGTTTGGCTGCCTGAGATCGTCGCCGACGAGGAAGACCTCGCGCGGTTTCTTGCGTCAAGGGGCCACTTCAACTCAACGTCGGTCAAGCCAGCCGCCTTTATGCCGGAAATCGAAGCTCGCGAAACCTCGGTTTTTCGCCACGGCCCCGAACCGCGCGACACCCTTTGGGCGATTGCGGATGAGCACGCCGCACAGGGACGAACAATCCACGGAGCCGCAATTATTAAGGCCCGAACCGTCAAAAGTATCCGACTTGACGTGTTTCCTGATGAGCCGCCACCAAGACATGCAGCCATAAGGAACTGGCCCTGGACTCAAGACGACCCCGACTTGCGAAAGGCGGAACATAAAGAACTGGCGATTTCGCTGGCAACCGATGCTCAACTTTTGAAAAGATGATAGATAAAGAATGGAATTCCGTGGTCTTCGACAAGGCGTAGCGGGACCTCATCCCCTGTCCAAATCCGGGCCGTCCTCTCTCGGCGGCGCAGGTGTGGCGGATTTACTTTGCTGCCTGACCACTTGTCGCTGCCGCTCCAAATCGCGCCGGACTTCCTCTTCGATTTCCAGTCCCCACTTCTCCAATGCTTCATCGCGGGGCCGCGCCGCGCCGTGCTCACGTTCGAGAATGTCCCGAAGATGCGGCCTCACGCTCCAACGCTCCCCATGCATCCCACGCCTCAAAAGCCCTTCCCGGCGAAGAAATAACCAATAGAGCCAATAGAGCCAATGGAGTGTTTGGTCCTTCGCCCCTGCTCATGCGAAAATCGGCCCCATGCATACAAACGAAACTAAAGATCGGTTCGCCGAACTCCGCGCCAAAGGCCTCAGCCTTCCGCGCGAAGGCGGATTTGCTCTCATTAACACACCGCTTCAGCCCAGCCTTTAGCCTTCAGCCTTCGCCCCTCCCCCCCTTTAAGTAATTATGACCAATTTTAACCAC
>Ga0181524_10001231_pt1 | contig 29804 bp, 22 predicted proteins | sample PEATcosm2014_Bin_34_FD_119761 | JGI IMG/M metagenome (GOLD analysis project Ga0181524, IMG submission 119761) | Peatland microbial communities from MTU Mesocosm Facility, Houghton, MI, USA - PEATcosm2014_Bin05_60_metaG | ecosystem: Environmental > Terrestrial > Soil > Wetlands > Peat | place... | reverse complement strand
TTCTGAAATGCTGTACGGCGCGGGAGGTTTGGAGGGCCGCGCAAGGCCCTCCAAGGGGTTACAGCGGAAAGACGCGACGGGAAGGAGCGTCTTGGAGCGCCATAGGGGCGAAGCCCCTGTGGAGGTGCAGCATTTCGCAAGTCAGGTCGGACTTGCGAAATACTGCACTAAGCGCGTGGAGGAAGGCGCGGATGAAATTCCTGACGGACCAGTTCGAGGAGGTGCCGATCGAACGCGGCCGCCGGCCGTGGCTTTTTCCCGATCTGCGCGCCGACCTGCGCGCGAAGGCCGTCTGGTATTATGGGGCGCAGAGCCAGGGCCGGCTCGACTGCCTGCGAATGCTGATGAGCGACGGGAGCCTCTGCACCGTGTTGTACCGGCTGATGCGCGCGCTCCGGCGGATGCATCTGGGCCCGCTGGCCGCGGTGGTGTACAAGCTGAATGCGCTGCTGACGCGGGCGGTCATCGGGCGCGGCGCGGAGTTCGGGCCGGGGCTGATCATCCTGCACAGCGTCGGCGTCATCGTCAACACGGCGGTGCGCGCCGGCGAGAACGTCATTCTGGAGGGGGGCGTGACGCTCGGCGCGGAGAAGAAGCAGTCTCCGACCCTGGGCGACAACGTCTTTATCGGAGGCGGCGCAAAAGTGATCGGAGGCGTTCGTCTCGGAAACGGCGCGCGCATCGGCGCGAACGCGGTGGTCGTGGAAGACGTGCCCGAGGGCGCGACGGCGGTCGGCATCCCGGCGCGCGTGGTGCGGGTCCGCGGCGGCGAACATTCTGATTCACCACCAAGGCGCCAAGGCGCCAAGGACGGAGGGTAAGGCTGACTTCAAAGGACTCGTTCTTGGTGTCTTTGTGTCTGGGTGGTTAAACTGGGCGCGAGAGAATGCACATATTGTATCACCATCGGACGGCCGGCGACCGCGTCGAGGCGGTGCACATCCTTGGGATCGTGCGCGCGCTGCGCGCGATGGGACACACCGTCGAGATTTCCAGCCCGCCCGGCTGCGACCCGGAACGCAACGCGGCGAGCCCGGAGCGGCGGGAAGGCCACGCGCCGCGCGAAGGGGCGTTGCGCAGCCGCCTGAAGCGGTTCGCGCGGAAGGCGCCGCCGTGGGTGTTCGAGGCGGCCGAACTGGGGTACAATGTTTACTCGCTCGGCGACATGCTGCGGCGCCGTTTTGCCACGCGCCGGCCGGAGATGATCCTCGAGCGGGCCACGTCGAACAGTTTGGCGCCGACGTGGCTGGCGGGGCGGTGGAACATCCCGATCGTTCAGGAAGTGAACGTGACATCGCGGATCGGGCGGCTGCGGCCGCTGGCTCTGCTCGGCGTGACGCAGCGCATCGAGCGCTGGGTCGCCCGGCGCGCGACGCTGATCGTGACCGTCTCGCGCGCGTTCGAACGCATGCTGCTCGACGACGGCTTTCCGGCGGAAAAGATACTGGTCTGCCAGAACGCGATTGACCCGGCTGAGTTCGACCCGGAAACGGTGAAGCCGGCCGCCCGCCCGCCGGGGATGGAGGAGGCCTTCATCGCCGGCTACGTCGGCGCGTTCGTGCCGTGGCATCGCGTGGACATGATGGTCGAGTCGGCGCGGGAACTGGCGCCGCGATATCCGCGCCTGCGCTGGCTGCTGGTCGGCGACGGCGTCGAGCGGCCGCGGATCGAGAAGCTCCTGGCCGACTTCGGCCTGACGGACAGGTTCTGGCTGCCCGGCGCGGTAAAGCACTCGCTGATCCCGTCGTACCTACTGGCGATGGACGCGGCGGTGATGCCGCACTCGAACCGGTTCGGCTCGCCGATGAAGCTCTTCGAGTACATGGCGATGGGCCGTCCGGTCGTGATGCCGGACGTGCCGCCGATCGCCGAGGTCGTGGAAGACGGCGTGAACGGGATCCTCTTCCGGCCGGAGGACGCGGCGGCGCTCGGCGGCGCGCTCGCGAGACTCGTCGAGGACGAGCCGTTCCGGCGGCGGCTCGGGGCCCGGGCGCGGCAGGACGCGCTCGAACGGCACACCTGGTCGGCGAACGCGCGGCGCCTGCTGGGAGAAGTCGCTAAACGGAAAGGATTAACCACCAAGGCACCAAGGCACCAGGAACGGAAACCAGGGTAAGCCTGAAAACTTTCGTTCTTGGTGCCTTGGTGACTTGGTGGTGTGAATGGCGTTTCCGGGAAACGGAGAGACTGAAGAATGAAAGCGCTGGTCACGGGGGCGAGCGGGTTCCTGGGCGGTTACGTCACGGAGGCGCTCGTCGGCGGCGGGCATGCCGTGCGCGCTCTGGTTCGGAACACCAGCCGGACCGACCGCCTGGAGAAGCTCGGCGTGGAAATTCTCCGCGGCGACCTGAAGGACGCCGAGTCGCTTCAGCGCGCGGTCGCCGGGATCGAGACGGTGATCAACGCGGCGGCCAGCGTGGACGCGCCCGCGCAGGAATTCGAGGCGGCGACGATCCAGGGGACGCGCGCGCTGCTCCAGGCCGCCGAGGCCGCCGGCGTGCGCCGCTTCGTCCACATCAGCTCGGTCGGCATCTACGCGATCCGGCAGCGCCGCGGGACCCTGCAGATCAGCGAGGATTCGCCGCTCGAAGAGGACCCGCGGTTCCTGAGCGTCTACGTCAGGTCCAAGCTCGAGTCGGAACGCGCGGCGGTGGAGTTCGGCCGGCGCGGCAAGATGCAGGTGATCGTCCTCCGCCCGGGAATCCTCTACGGCCCCGGCGGGAAGTGGACGCTGCCGCGGATGGGCTATCCGCTCGGCCGGGACCGGTACATCGTCATCGGCCGCGGGCGCAACCCGCTGCCGGTCTGCTATGTGGAAAACTGCGCGAAGGCGGCGCTGCTCGCGGCGGAAAAGGCGGATCTCTCCGAAGTGGTTTTCAACATCGTGGACGACGAGCCGTTCACCGCGATCGAGTTTCTGCGCCGCCTGAAGAAGGAGGCGCGGCCCCGGCTGAAGATCGCGCGCTTCCCGTACACGCTCGCTTACGGCCTGGCGACGATCGGCGAGGCGCTCGGCCGGCGGCTCAAGCTGCCCTGCCCGGTCCGCACGGCGCACCTGACGATCTGCCGCTGGCGCGTGAGATATTCGAACGAGCGCGCGAAGAAGCTGCTGGGCTGGCGGCCGGAGATCGCCCGGGAGGAGGCGCTCGCGCGGACGATGCGGTTCTTCGCGCAGGGAGAGCGCGTCAGCCGGCGCGCGGACCTGGCGCTGCTGCGGAGTTCGCCGCCGAACCTCGAAAGGCCCCTCACCGCCTGCGTGATCGGCTGCGGCGCGATCGCCGAGGTGCACCTGGGCATCCTCAACCGGCAGGACTGCGTGAAGGTGCGCGGCGTGTGCGATTCCAACCCCGAGGTCGCGCGCCGGACGGCGGAGAAATTCATGCTCCTGCGCTCCTACACGGACCCGGAGGAGATGCTGATCAAGGAGAAGCCGCAGGTCGTGCACATCGTCACGCCGCCGCAGTCCCACGCGGCGCTGACCGACCTGGCCACGAAGCACGGCTGCCACGTTCTCGTCGAGAAGCCGATGGCCGTGAACGCCGCCGAGGCCCGGCTCATGGCCGCGGCCGCCCGAGACCGGGGCGTGACGCTCTGCGTGGACCACAATCTTCTGTACGAGCCGGTGATGGTTCAGGCGCGGCGGTTCATCGAGCAGAGGGAGTTCGGGGAGATTATCTGGGTGGAGAGCTATTACGGCTTCGACCTGGGATCGAGCCCGGCGAACCGCTACCTGCTTCCCGGCGGGGAGAAGCACTGGACGTTCCAGCTTCCCGGCGGGATGTATCAGAACCTGGCGCCGCACCCGCTTTCGCTGGCGCTGGACGTGCTGGGGCCGCCCGATCAGGTGCGGGCGCACGCCCGCTACGGGCGCGTGCTGCCGCACGCCTCGACCGACGAGCTGCGCATCCTGCTCGAGACGCCGCGCGCCGGCGGCATCGCCGCCGTTTCCGTCGCCGCGAGCCCGCGGTTTCTGTACCTGAACATCTTCGGTACGAAGATGGCGCTCTTCGTGGACCTGTTGAACAAGTGGATTATTCCGCAACGCGCCGCGCGCGGCATCCCGCGGCCGATCTCGCGGGCGATGATGAACCTCCGGCACGGCCGCGCCGTCCTCGGCGGCACCTTCAGCGGCGCGATCCGGATTCTCCAGGGAAGCTGGTCCGAGTACGAGGGAATGGAGCTGCTCATCGGCGAGTTCTACGCCTCGCTCCAGGAAAAGCGCCCGCCGCCGGTCACCGCCGAAGAAGGCCTGCGCGTGATGGAGGTCATGGACGATGTCTGGGCGCAGCTCGGCCCCGGCGCGGTCGGGCCGGCATCGCCAGAACGCCCGCCGCGATGACCCGAGTGAAACCGTATCGGAATCGCGCCGCCACCCGGGCGCATCTCGAAAAAGCAACATGTGGAAATTTCTTGACACTAAGCGGGAGGCGGAGTATACTTGCCGACTCGTATCGGTTGCGTAGCTTGCAGCAGAAAGCAGGGGCAAGGCCGCCAGGCGGGACAGGACGATCTGCCATGGCGCTGAGACTTGCAAGTACCGATTTCCAGTGCGGGGAGTCTGGCTCTGATGAGCGGGGCTGAACATATCTTCGTTATTTCGATGGGCCGCCCGTCGGATGTCCTGCTGGAAGATACCATCGCGGCGGAAGGGTATACAGTCACGCACATCCCGACGTTGCAGGAAGGCCTGGCGAAACACGGCCCGAAGGCGTGCAGCGCGGTGGTTTTCCTGGCCGGGCAGCCGGAAAGCGAACAGATCGAAGCGCTCCTGCGCGAGGCCAGGGAACAGCTTCCGGCGGCGAAGTTCCTCATCGCCATGGACGATGGCGCGCCCAAGGCGATCCCGGGCGACCTGGAGCAGGCGCTCGCCGGCCGGCTGCTGCGGCTCGAGGGCGAAATCGCTCTCCCGAAGAACATCGAGAAGGTGCGGCGTTTCCTCCGGGGCGAAGGATATAGCTGGGCCAGCGACCTGGACGAGGCGGCCGACAGCGACGACTCGCTGCTGGCGGCGACCGGCAGCCTGCCGGAGGGCCGGCAGGACAAGCTGCGCAGCATCCGTCGCTTCGCCGGCGATCTCTCGCGGTACACCGAACTCCAGCCGATGCTGCAAGAGGCGTTGCGGCGCTACCTCGACATTCTGCAATGCGACGCCGGCAGCATCTATCTCTGGGAGGAGAACACCGAGACGCTGATCCTGGAAGCGGCGTACGGGGCCGATGAGCGCCAGCGGGTGGGCCTGCGCCAGAAACTCGGCGAAGGGCTGGCCGGCTGGGTGGCGGAGGTCGGCGAGCCGATTCTCGTCACCGACTCGCGCAAGGTGCACAAGCTGCGGGGCCGGGTCAGCAGCCGCTACAGCAACTTCAGTTGCATCGCGGCGCCGATCACGCACGGCGGGCAGTTGTTCGGCGTGGTCTGCCTGACCATGCCGAAGGACGACCAGCCGTTCGATCCGAAGGATCTGCGCCTGGCGCGGGCCCTCTCGCAGAAGCTTGCGAGCGCCATCCGGCCGCTGAGCGTGCTCTCGGAGCTGCGGCGCTTCAGCGAGCGGCTCCTGGGCGCCTTCAAGTCCTCCAGCGACAGCGAAATCAAGAAGGACGCGCAGGTGGAATCGCTGCGCGTGCTCAGCGGGAACATCCTCGAAAGCGTGCCGATAGCCATCATCGCGTACGACCGCGAACTGCGCGTGCGGTCATCGAACCGCATCGCCCGGTCGCTCTTCGGCATCGAGGCGCCGGCGGCCTCCGAACCGGGGCCTGCGCCGCTCGAGCAGGGCGTCGAACTGGACAAAGCCCTCTGGCGCAGCCGGCTCCTGAGCGTGATCGAGGGGGGGCGCAAGTTCCGGCTCCAGCGCGTGGGCTATCGCGCCGGCGACCGCAAGCTCGTGCTGGACGTTCATTGCTCGCCGCTGAGCGACCCGGAAGGGCAGACGGTCGGCGGCATCCTCACCGTGCAGGATGTCACCGAAGACCTGGAGATGGAAGCCAAGCTCTCCGCGGCCGAGCGGCTGGCGCTCGTCGGCAAGCTGGCCGCCAAGGTGGCGCACGAGCTCAACAACCCGCTCGACGGCATCCTGCGTTTCCTCAACCTGGCCATGCGGCAGCTCGACAAGCCGGAACAGGCGCGCGCGTACCTGGAGGACAGCCGCATCGGCCTGCTGCGGATGAGCAACATCCTCAAGGAACTGCTGGTCTTTTCGCGCAGCCATCGCGAGCCGGCCGCCGTGTCCAGTCTCACCGAGGTGATCCACCAGGCGCTGGCCCCGTACGAGCACCGGGCGCGCGAGTGCCGCACGCAGATCCGGCTCGATGTCCCGCCGAACCTGCCGCTCTGCCCGAGCAGCGAGCTGTGGGAGGTCATCGGCAACGTCATCAAGAACGCCCTCGACGCCATGGGCGAAAACGGCGTGCTGACGATCCGCGCCGTCGAGGAGGACCAGCGCGTGACGATCACCATCTCCGACACCGGCCCGGGCGTTCCGGCAGAGAATCGCGAGAAGATCTTCGAGCCGTTCTTCACCACCAAGCACGACCGCCACAGCACCGGCCTGGGCCTGGCGCTTTGCCGCGACGCCCTCCGCCGGATCGGCGGCGAAATCACCCTGGTCCCGTCCGAGCGCGGCGCCGCGTTCCAATTGGTCTGTCCGATCAAACCCATGTCGGAGAGTTGAATCTATGCCCAACGAGGGAGCGTCTCTCCTGGTGGTGGACGACGATCCGCTGGTCCTCAAGAGCCTGTGCGAATACCTGCGCGTCGAGGGCTACCGCGTCAGCCCGGCACAGTCGCTGCAGGAAGGGATGGCGCTCCTCGAGAAGGACCATTTCCACGTGGCCCTGACCGACGTGCGCCTTCCGGAGGGCAGCGGCTTCGATTTCCTCCAGCACCTGAAGACGCTCAACGTCTCCACCGCCGTCATCATGCTGACCGGCTACGGCAGCATCGAGGACGCCGTCCGAGCGATCAAGATGGGCGCGTTCGACTACGTGACCAAGCCGATCTCCGACGAGGAGGTCAAGCTCTCCGTCGAGCGCGCGCTCCAGCAGCAGACCCTGCTCGAGGAGAACCGTCACCTGCGCCAGCAGCTCAACATGAGCTACCACCTCGACAACATGGTCTGCCGCGACCCGGCGATGCAGCGGACGCTGGAGATGATCCGCGTCGTGGCGGGGACGGATACGACCGTGCTGATCACCGGCGAGAGCGGCACCGGCAAAACGCTCGCCGCGCGGGCGATCCACACGCATTCGCAGCGCGCCGGGTTCCCGTTCGTCGAGGTCGGCTGCGGCACGCTGCCCGACACGCTCCTGGAGAGCGAGCTCTTCGGCCATGCGAAAGGCTCGTTCAGCGGCGCGATCGCCAACAAGCGCGGCAAGTTCGAGGCGGCCAACAAGGGCACGATCTTCCTCGACGAGATCTCCATCGCCAGCCCGTCGCTCCAGATGAAGCTCCTGCGCGTCCTCGAGAGCTTCAAGTTCGAGCCGGTCGGCTCCAACGTCACCCAGGAGGTCAACGTGCGCCTGATCCTGGCCTCGAACCAGGACCTGGCCAACCGCGTGCGCGAGGGGAAATTCCGCGAGGACCTCTATTACCGCATCAACGTGATGAACGTCTTCCTCCCGCCGCTGCGCGAGCGGCGCGAGGACATCGCCCCGCTGGCGAATCACTTCATCCAGAAGTACCGCCACGAGGCGATCCACCCGGTGGAAGGGATCTCCGACGAGGCGATGCGCGTCCTCGCCGAGTTCAACTGGCCGGGGAACGTGCGCGAGCTCGAGAACGTCATCCGGCGGGCGGTGGTGCTCTGCCGCACCTCGACGGTCGCGCCGGCGGACCTGCCGCCCAAGATGACCCCGCGCGCTGGGCCCGCCCTGCCGCCCGACGGCAAGACCCTGCCGCTGAAAACCGCGATGAGGAACTGGGAGCGCCAGTTGATCCTGGACGTGCTGAAAGCCGTCGGCGGGAACCGCAAGGAAGCGGCCAAGCAACTGAAGATCAACCGCACAACACTCTACAACAAGATGCGCGAACACGGGATTTCGAAGGCGTAAGTACAGCATTTCAGAAGTCCCTCCGGACTTCTGAAATGCTGCACTAAGGCGCGGCGAAGGGGCCTCGCGGTCACTCCAGCCAGCGGTACACCTCGAAGTACGGACGCTCGCTGAACCGGGCGGCGATGCCCGCCTTCGCGCCAGAGGCGCCGCCCTCCCTGGGCTTTTCCACGCGGAGCACGGTCGCGCGGGCGCGGAGGCTGCGGAAGAGCGGGCCGGTCCCATAGCCGGAAAGGCCGGAGAGCCGAATCCCCAGCTCCTGCCCGACCTTGAGGTCTTTCCACTCGTCCGCGAGGAAGTAGATTCCGCCGGCGGAGACGTTCCCCGATGTGCCGATCCGCTGGGCTGCGCGGCTCTCGCCCTCTCGGAGGAACTCGACGTTGAGTTGCAGGTTCAGCCTCGGTGACTCGCGCCGGTCAGATTCGCGGTTCGCCATGCTCTCGGCATCCCCCACTGCGCTTGAGCTTGCCATGTGGTTTTGACCCATTTCAGTACCCAGCCCTCGAGGCCGCAGCCCCAGGACGGCAACGGGCGCGCATATTCTTAACTCGGAGCAGGGCCATTTGTCAAGGTTGAAACGCCGTTTCGGGCGCCGCTCGAGATCGCGCGCCCGGCTCAAGCTGGTCCAGGTTGAGCTTCTTCATCTTCTTGTAGAGCGTCGAACGGCTGATCCCCAGCTCGGAAGCGGCGTGCCGCTTGTTCCAGCCGGCGAGGTTCAAGGCGCGCATGATCCATTGGCGTTCCGGCTCGTGCATCGCCTCGCGCAGCGGCCGAGGCGCCTGCCGCCGCGGCGCCGCCGGGAAAGGCTTCGCGCTGAGCACCCACGACGGCAGGTGCTCGGTCAGCAGCATCTCGCCCCGCGCCAGCACTACGGCATGCTCGATGACGTGCCGCAGTTCCCTCACGTTGCCGGGCCACGGATAATGCACCAGGCACTCCAGCGCGCTCGGCGAAATCCCGCGCACCCGGCGCCGGTGCTGGAGGGCGAAGTGCTGGAGGAAATGCCGCGCCAGCAGCGGGATGTCGGCCACGCGCTCGCGCAGCGGCAGCAGTTGGAGCTTGAGCGCGCTCACGCGGCGGTAGAGGTCCTCCCGGAACCGGCCGCCGGCGACGGCCTCCGAGAGCGGCGCGTTCGCCGCCGCAATCAGGCGCGCGTCGCTCCGGATCGTCCGTGCGTCGCCGACGCGATGGAACTCGCCCGACTCGAGCGTCCCCAGCAGCCGCGCCTGGAGCGTCGGCGAGGCATTCTCGATCTCGTCGAGCAGTATCGTGCCCCGGTCGGCCAGCTCGAACTTTCCCGCGCACTCCGGGCATTTGGATTCCGGCGTCCCGCGCGCCTGGCCGAAGAGTTCCCCCTCGAGCAGCGCCTCGGCCGGCAAGCTGCAGTTGGCCTCGATGAAGGGCCCGAACCGGCGCCAGGAACAATCATGGACCTTCCTCGCCAGGAAGCTCTTTCCCGAGCCGCTTTCGCCCTCGATCAGGAACGGCATGCGGCTGTCCGCCGCGCTCAACACCAGGCGCCAGAGCGCCAGCGTGCGCTCGTCGGCCGTGAGGAATTCCTCCGGCGCCTCTTTTCGCGCAGGGGTCATGTGCGCCGCGCCCGGCTCCTTTTCCACGGCGGACAGGGCCTGGGCGAGCGCGCTCCGGAGCAAGGGTTCGTCGAGGGGAAAGACTGAAACGTAGTCGCTGGCGCCGGCGCGAATCGAATGCACCGCGTCGCGGATCGAACACTGCCGCGCCACGGCGATCACGGGCGGCCCGGCCCCGAAGGGAAGCCCTTCATCCCATCCGGGACGATCATGTCCGTTCGGCGCGTCGGTCTGGAGCAGCAGCGCCCCGAAGGCCTTCTCCTGCTGAACTCGGTCCGCTTCCTCGAGCGAATGGGCGACGCGCAGACTATACCCCATTGTGGCAATGGCTCTCTGCACCGCCGCAATGACTTCCGTATCTGTAGAGACCAATAGAATTGAGGCCACCGCCGCTTGCACCACAAGATGCTCAGCGAGAACAGCCGTATGCCCGAACGCCCCGCAAACCTCATGCCACTGTTACAATCAAAAGCCGCTTGTCGGTGTGTACACGGATGCGACACTTCTGAGGCCAGCCGTATCCATAACATACTGTGTAAGCGCACTTAACGACTTCAACGGCGCGATGTCTAAAATTGAGAACAATCCCGCTCGATGTGCTCGCCAAAGTTTGATGTTGAGAAAGGACAACACTTTGCGCGCCGCTTAGACAGATTTCGACACGGGCGGAACCTGTTTCGGAATTAGACCAGGGGCAGATGTCGTTTAATCCGGCCGGCGCGTTTTCGCCGTCGCCAGTTCGGCCAGGAAATCGCCCGCGCCGGAGATCAATTCCGCGCGCGGGCGGGAGGACAGTTCCGCGATCTTCCGCACGAGGGCGCTGCCGACGATGACGCCATCGGCTACGCCGGCCACGGCGGCGACCTGCTCCGGGCGCGAAATCCCGAAGCCGACCGCGACCGGCTTGTCCGTCACCGATTTGAGCCTGGCGATGTGATCGGCCAGGTCGGGCGGCAGCTCATTGCGCGCGCCGGTGGTGCCGGCGACGGCGATGTAGTAGATGAATCCGCGCGAGCGCGCGGCGATGGCCTTCATTCGCTCCAGCGGCGTCGTCGGCGCGACCAGGAAGACCGGGTGCAGCCCGTTGGATTCCGCCAGCCGCGCCGCCTCTTTCCCCTCGTCGGCGGGCAACTCCGGGATGATGACGCCGTCCACGCCGGCGGCGGCCGCGCGCCGGAAGTAGCCCTCCGGCCCGATGCGCCAGACGATGCTGTAGGAGACCATCGTCAGGATCGGCAGGTCGCAGCGGCTGCGCGCGTCGTGAATCATCTCCAGGATCGGCTGGAGCTTCGACCCCTTCTCGAGCGCGCGGACGTAGGAACTCTGGATCGTCGGCCCGTCGGCGACCGGATCGGAATAGGGAATCCCCAGCTCGATCAGGTCCGCGCCGCGCCGCGCGAATTCCTCGATCAACCCGCCGGTGGCGGCGAGATCCGGGTCGCCGGCGGTGATGAACGGCATCAGCGCCGCGGCGTTCGCCGCCCGCGTGCGCCGGAACGCCGCGTCAATCCGGTTCGTCACGTCTTCACCTTTTCATTGAAGAACGTTTTTACCACCAAGACACCAAGGCACCAAGAAAGGCAATTCGAGGCAAATTCCTTCCTTTCCGTTCTTGGTGTCTTGGTGCCTTGGTGGTTATCTCGGTTAAAGCTTTTGTCCAAGCTTCTCCGCCACCTCGATGCAATCCTTGTCGCCGCGGCCGGAGAGGCAGATCACCAGGATCTCATCCGGCTTCATCTTCGGGGCGAGTTCGGCGGCGTGCGCGACGGCGTGCGCCGATTCCAGCGCGGGGATGATCCCCTCGAGGCGCGAGAGCAGCCCGAAAGCGTCCAGCGCCTGCTGGTCCGTCGCCGAGACATAGCTCGCCCGGCCGGTCTGCTTCCAGTAGCTGTGCTCGGGGCCGACGCCCGGATAATCCAGCCCGGCCGAGACGCTGTGCACCGGCAGCGTCTGGCCCTCGTCGTCCTGGAGGACGTACGAGCGGCTGCCGTGAAGGATGCCGACCGAACCCCTCATCAGCGTGGCGGCGTGCAGCCCGCTGTCGAGGCCGAGGCCGGCCGCCTCGACGCCGATCAACCGGACGGCCGGGTCCTTGACGAACGGGTGGAACATCCCCGCCGCGTTGCTGCCGCCGCCGACGCAGGCGACGAGCGCATCGGGCAAACGGCCTTCCTTGCGGAGCGCCTGGCGCCGCGTCTCGCGGCCGATCACCGCCTGGAAATCGCGCACCATCATCGGGTAAGGATGCGGCCCGGCGACCGAGCCGATGATGTAATGGGTCGTGGCGGAGGAGGCCATCCAGTCGCGCATCGCCTCGGTCATCGCGTCCTTGAGCGTGCGCGCGCCGGAGCCGACCGGCACGACGCGCGCGCCGAGCGTGCGCATCCGAAAGACGTTGAGCGCCTGGCGGCGGATGTCTTCCTCGCCCATGTACACGGCGCACTCGAAGCCGAAAAGGGCCGCCGCGACGGCGGTGGCGACGCCGTGCTGCCCCGCGCCGGTCTCCGCGATGACCCGCTTCTTGCCCATGCGCCGCGCCAGCAGCGCCTGCCCGAGCGTGTTGTTGATCTTGTGCGCGCCGGTGTGGAGCAGGTCCTCGCGCTTGAGGTAAACCCTCGCCCCGCCGCAATGCCGCGTGAAGCGCTCCGCGAACGTCAGCGCCGTCGGCCGCCCCGCATACTCCCGCAGGTAATAGTCGAGCTCCTTGCGGAATCTCGCGTCGCGCCGCGCGGCCTGGTACGCCGCGGCCAGCTCCACGACCGCCGGCATCAGCGTCTCCGGGATGAACCGTCCGCCGAAGGGGCCGAAATGTCCTTTTGAGTCGGGCAGCATGGGACGCTCCGATCATCCGATCCTGGCAACTTCTTTTGCCCGCATCCGGGTTCACCCATAGCACAAATTCGTCCGGCTGGCAAGAGAGGAGACCCGCTGCTCGTCGTGCGGCCACCCCATCCATCGCAGCACTCCGGGCCGCTCCGGCTCTTCGCAGCTCCGCTGCTTCGGCCGGCAAAGAAGAGGCGGCGGGCGAAGAAGAGGCGCGGCGACCGCTCATAATTTCTGAAAAAGCCCTTGACATGCCCTTTATGCGTTGCTACAATTTCCTGCGCGGCATGGAGTCGCTGCCAGTGTTATAGAAAGACTGTTTTTTGACGAAGGGAGGGAGTCGCTATGGTGAAGGAGCGGTTGTCGTTCAGGTGGAGCGCGTTCACGCTCATTGAGATGTTGGTCGTGATCGCCATTATCGCGATCTTGGCCTCGTTACTGCTGCCGGCGCTAATCGGCGCGCGCGAGAAAGCGCGGCGCGCGGCTTGCATGTCCCACTTGCAGCAGATCGGCATCGCGCTCACTGCGTACACAGGCGACTATGGCGAGTACTTGCCCGGCGACCCCAACTGGGGCGCGGGGGATAATTGCTGTCACTTTGCCGCTGATAATGACATCGGAAGCATATGCGCGAACATGTGCATCCCGTATTCCCAGGGGATGATCGGCCAGGGACCGCCCATAAATGTCGGCGGCGGCTATTGGATTGGGACGTATAGCGACAGCTCCGGCAGCGGGCCGCAGACCCAGATCCACATGGGATGGAACAGCGGAGAGGGTGGATGGGGCAGCGACTATTTTGACAACCCCGCCTCCTTCTACGGCGTGATTGCCTACAACAGGGACTTCGTATGCGACCCCAACAACGGTTACGCAATCGACACCCCGGCCAACTGGAGCAACGGCAGCCTGACCCTGGGGCCGACCGGCCTCGGGATGCTCGCCTCGAGCGCTTATATTGGGGACCTCCAGACATTCTACTGCCCCACCGGCGCGCAGTATGATGCGAGTATCAGACCGGGCGCCGACCTGTCCAGCGGCAGCGTGAACTTCTGCCAGTATGGCTGGCCCTCGATGGAGTCCGCAGCGGGCGAGTGGGGGAACTGGTACATCAACACCGACGTCGCCAACCTCAAGCTGCTCGGCGGCACCGATGCGAAGTACCTCACCCACGGCGACCTTACCTCCCTGCAGGGCAACTGCACAGGAATGTTCGTCAACGGGAACTTCCCCGGCTACGGTTTGCTGCCGTTCTTTTCCTACTCTAGCAGTGGTAACATGTATGTCGCCCCACCACCCGGGACCCCGCCTACGCAGACCGGCACCTACGCTCCGCTGGTGACCAACCTGCCGGGTATGGCGGGTCGTCAGACGAGCACGCAATGCGTGATCGGGTGCTCATACGCGTATCGCAACCAGTCGTACGAGACTCCTCAGCACTGCAACGACATGCTGTGGAGCTGCAACAGCACTAGCGCAGCGCTCGGGAATTCTAATTGGGCCACCGACGGCAATTTCCCCACCCTGTGTATCTACGGCAGCGGCCCGGCGGACCCGACCGGCACCTTGGGCTACTACACCAGGATGCCGTCCCCGCGCTTCGTGCAGTTCAATAACACCTGTCCGGAGCGGAAGACCACGAAGATGCTCGGCGGCTTGTCGATCGCGGCCGACCGTTTCGACACCAAGCAGAACATGTTCTGCTCGGCCGACTGCTCCTGGATTCCGCCGGCGCCCTGGCCGATGGTCGGGATGGGCGCTTACGGACACAAGGTCGGATACAACATCCTCTTCGGCGACGGCCACGTCTCCTGGTATCCTGACCCGCAGCAGTTCTGGACCTACTTCTGCAACAGGGATGTCGTGTGCTGCTCTTGGTTTGGGGGCGGGAATGCAGCATCCAACGTTCCTTATAGTCAAAGGCTGGGCACGAATTACCGCTGGTGCGCTCCCAACTGTGGTGACGACTTCGTCGGCGGTTCCGCAGACGCAGGATTGGGATGCCAGTCGGCATGGGGATACGGCAGCGGAATTTTCACCATGTTCGACGACTGGGCGAACCACGAAGCGGTCCCAGGTTTCTATCTTGGCGGGGTTGTAGGGCCTGGCTACTTGGACGGCGCATCTTCTGCCTATCCATAGTCCTTGTTGATGGCCTGTGGATTCTGATTCTGTGGCGCGTGATGGGCCGGCCCCGAATGGGGCCGGCCCGTTGCGTTTTCAGCCCCCGATTTCCGGGACGACCCGCCGAAGCGGTTAAGTTCCGGGCGAGCTCTTCCTCTTCATAATCGTAATCGGCCGTCGTCGGCGTACTGAGAAATGTTGAAGGGCGATTCCGATTACGAGAAGGGTAACGAGGTTATTAAACCGGCCATAGCACCCAAACAGTCCACGAACAATATCTCAATTCGTCAACCCCACACTCGTTCCACAGTCGGGCACGATGGTCGCTGCGAAAACGCTTGTTGGCCGAGGTCGTGGCTCTTGCGGTGGTCAGCTTCGTGTGGTAAAGTGCTGGAAATGGCGGAATCGGCCTGTCCTCGGAGCGTCTGGTGTGGGCGGCCCCGGCAATCTCAGGTTTCTGAGAGCTTTTCGTGCCACGCGCAAAATCGGCATCTTCCAGGCTCGGCTCGCATTGCGTCAGCTACTTTCTGCGCTTCCTGGCGTTGATATCCGTTTTCTGCCTTGACGGCCAACAGGCTGCGGAGCCGCCGCCGGGGAGCAAATACAATCTTCTTGTCATCTCGATAGATACCTTGCGCGCCGATCACCTGAAATGCTACGGCTATAATCGGGATACCTCGCCCCATCTCGACCGACTGGCCCAGCAAGGGGTCCTTTTTGAAAGTCTGACCTCCGCGTCGTCCTGGACGGTGCCGTCGCACATGAGCATGTTCACCTCGCTTTATCCGAGCGTCCACGGCGTGCAGACCGTCCACAATAATCTGGGTGAAGGCGTTCCGACGCTGGCGCGGTGCCTTGCCGAACGCGGATATCTGACAGCGGCTTTTGTCACCGAGCCCGCGTTGGATCACCGCTTCGGATTCAACCACGGCTTCCAACTCTATGACGACGTCACGGACGAAATGAGGGGGGCTTGGATCTTCGATCCCAAGAAAGGCGCCACCATCTGGGCCGGCAGGAATCCCCCGATCACGGATCTGGGCACGAAATGGCTCCAGAAGCATTCCCAGGAGAAATTCTTTCTCTTCCTGCACTATTTTGACTGCCATAGCGACTATCTTCCGCCCTCGCCCTTCGACAAGAAATTCGACCCCGACTACAAGGGCCCAGAGGACGGCTGCAACATCCCCCTGCGCGCGCAGCTAGATAATCCGAAGATCTCGGTCAGGGACCTGGCGCATATGGTGGCTCTCTACGATGGGGGCATCGCCTACACGGACGAGCATGTCGGCAAGATCCTTCAACTCCTTCAGGACTTGCGGCTTTCCGAGAAGACGCTGGTGATCGTATTGTCCGACCATGGCGAGGCATTTCTTGAGCATGGCTTGATCTACCACGGCAACAGCCTGTACGAAGAGGCGCTCGAGGCGCCGCTGATCATGCGGCTGCCGGGTGTTATCCCCGCCGGCAAGCGCGTCGCTGGAAACGTCAGCCACGTTGACTTGATGCCGACAGCGCTGGGGCTTCTGCACCTGGCAAGCCCCCCGCAGATTCAAGGGATTGATCTGTCCCCCATGATTCTAAGCGATCAGCCGGTCCCCGAGCGCCTGATCTTCAGCGAGCTGGCGGAGTTCGGGTTTAACCTGACAGCGGTCCGATGGGGCCATCGCAAGCTTTTGGGCACGCCCGGAACAATTGCCGGAGCCCGACTGGAAGAAATCGTTGGCGGCCGCGAGAAGGTCATCGCCGACGCGGAACTGGAGAAAGCCTGTCCGGAGGCCGCGCTCCGAGCTTTGACGTATGGCCCGCCCGCGATGCTCGCAGCCCAGGCGGGGAAAGCCAATGGACCGGATGCGGAACTGATCAGACGACTGAAGAGCCTCGGCTACACGGAGTGAAGGCCCGTTGATATCGAATCCGAATCGTACTCGGCCTTCGCACGGCTGGAACGGAAAACGGCGATTGCGAGTAAGAGTACGATTAGGAAGTTTTGAAACCGGGCATAGTACCCAAACAGTCCACGAACAACATCTCAATTTGTCAACCCCACACTCGTTCCGCAGTCGGGCACGATGGTCGCTGCGAAAACGCTGGTTGGCCGAGGTCGTGGCTCTTGCGGTGGTCAGCCTCGTGTGGTAAAGTGCTGCAAATGGCGGAACCGGCCTTTCCTCGGAGCGCCTGGTGTGGGCGGCCTCCGTCAATCTCAGGTTTCTGAGAGCTTTTCGTGCCACACGCAAAATCGGCGTCTTCCAGGCTTGTCCGGCGTTGCGCGCGCTGCGTTCTGCTCTGCCTGGCGTTGATTTCCCTTTTCTGCCTTGACTGTCGCCAGGTCGCCAAGCCGCCGCCGGGGGGCAAATACAATCTTCTTCTCATCTCGATAGATACCTTGCGCGCCGATCACCTGAAATGCTACGGGTATAATCGGCGTACCTCGCCCCATCTCGACCGACTGGCCAGGGAAGGGGTCCTTTTTGAGAATCTGACCTCCGCGTCGTCCTGGACAGTGCCGTCGCACATGAGCATGTTCACCTCGCTTTATCCGAGCGTGCACGGCGTGCAGACCGTGGGCGGTTATTTGGGCCAAGGCGTTCCGACGCTGGCGCAGTGCCTTGCCCAAATGGGATATTTGACGCAGGCTTTCGTCTTGGCGCCCGCGTTGGATCACCGCTTCGGATTCGACCGCGGCTTCCAGTTCTATGACGACTTCACGGCCGAAGCGAAGGGGACTCAGATCATCCATCCCGCCGAAGGTGGCATCGCCTGGGGCCGCACCAACCCCGTGATCACGGACTTGGCCACGCAATGGCTCAAGAAGCATTCCGGGGAGAATTTCTTCCTCTTCCTGCACTACTTTGACTGCCATAGCGACTATTTTCCGCCCCCGCCTTTCGACAAGAAATTCGATCCCGACTACGACGGCGGAGAGAACGGCCGCGGCATCGCCCAGCGCGCGAAGCAAGGCAACCTCATGGCGCAGATCTCGGTCAGGGACCTGGCGCACATGGAGGCTCTCTACGACGGGGGAATCGCCTATACGGACGAGCATGTCGGCAAGATCCTTCAACTCCTTCAGGACTTGCGGCTTTCCGAGAAGACGCTGGTGATCGTGTTGTCCGACCATGGCGAGGCATTTCTTGAGCATGGCCTGATCTACCACGGCAACAGCCTGTACGAAGAGGAACTTCACGCGCCGCTGATCATGCGGCTGCCGGGCGTGATCCCGGCGGGCAAGCGCGTGGCCGGAAACGTCAGCCACGTTGACTTGATGCCGACCGCGCTGGGGCTTCTGCACCTGGCATGCCCCTCGCAGGTTCAAGGGATTGACCTGTCGCCCATGATTCTAAGCGACAAGCCGGTCCCCGAGCGCCTCATCTACAGCGAGCTGGCGGAGTTCGGGTTTAACTTGAGAGCGGTTCGATGGGGCCATCGCAAGCTTTTGGGCGCGCCGGGGACGCTTGCCGGAGCCCAACTGGAGGAAGTGGCAGGCAGCCGCGAGAAGGCCATCGCCGACGCGGACCTGAAGAAAGCCTGTCCGGAGGCCGCGCTCCGAGCCTTGGCGACGGGGCCGCCCTCGATCCTCCTTGAAAGCCGGCCCGCCGCTGAGCCGCCGCGCGCCGCTAAGCGGGCGCCGGCGACCCAATACAATCTTCTTCTCATCTCGATAGATACCTGTCGAGCCGATCACCTGAAATGCTACGGGTATAACCAGGACACCTCGCCCCATCTCGACCAACTGGCCAAGGAAGGCGTCCTTTTTGAGAATCTGACCGCGGCGGCGTCCTGGACGCGACCCTCGCACATGACCATGTTCACCTCGCTTTATCCGAGCGTCCACGGTGTGCAGAACGTCGGCGATCAAATTCAGCTGGGCGAAGGCGTTCCGACGCTGGCGCGGTGCCTTGCTGAAAACGGATATGTGACAGCGGCTTTCGTCACGGGGCCCGTGTTGAATCACCGCTGGGGATTCAACCGCGGCTTCCAATTGTATGACGACTTCACGGTCAGCCAGTTGGTCCCGAACGTGGAAGAACACGTGCCGGGGCACCTGACGGGGCTCGACCATCAGGTCACTAATCCGGTGATCACGAATCTGGCCACGCAATGGCTCAAGGAGCATTCCGGGGAGAATTTCTTCCTCTTCCTGCACTATTGGGACTGCCATAACGACTATCTTCCGCCCGCGCCCTTCGACAGGAAATTCGACCCGGAATACAAGGGCAAAGAGGACGGCCGCGGCATCTTCTTTCGCCAGAAGGACATCACAGCGTATATCTCGGTAATGGACCTGGCGCATATTGTGGCTCTCTACGATGGGAGCATCGCCTACACGGATGAGCATGTCGGCAAGATCCTTCAACTTCTTCAGGACTTGCGGCTTTCCGAGAAGACCCTGGTGATCGTATTGTCCGATCATGGCGAGGCATTTCTTGAGCATGGCAGGCTCCTCCACGGCAACACCCTGTACGAAGAGGAAGTTCATGTGCCGATGATCATGCGACTGCCGGGCGTAATCCCGGCGGGCAAGCGCGTGGCCGGAAACGTCAGCCACGTTGACTTGATGCCGACAGCGCTGGGGCTTCTCCAAGTGGCAGCCCCCCCGAAGATTCAAGGGATTGATCTATCGCCCATGATTCTAGGCGATAAGCCCCTCCCCGAGCGCCTGATCTACAGCGAGCTGTCGCTCGGCCCGTTTAACTTGAGAGCGGTTCGATGGGACAATCGCAAGCTTTTAGGCACGACGGGAACGCTTGCCGGAGCGCAACTGGAAGAAGTGCTAGGCGGCCGCGAGAAGGTCATCGCCGACGCGGACCTGAAGAAACACTGTCCAGAGGCTGCCCTTCGAGCCTTCACGATGGGGCCGCCCTCAATCCCCGAGGCCAAAGCCGCGAAAGCGAGTGAACCGCCGGATCCGGACCTGATCAGACGACTGAAGAGCCTCGGCTACACGGAGTGAAGGCCGGAAAACAGATTTTGTGCGCGCCCACGGGCCTGTCGCGGCACGAAACCGTGGTTTATTCTGCTGGCTGGCGCGCGAATACCCGGCTGTTTCCGCTGAAACACGACGCATCGCAGTTCTTTAACGGGCAGCCGCGGTTGGCAATCCAATGTGAGCGAGCTATAATGATGCTCCTTGTCGTTCCCGCGAGAGGGAATCCAGAACAGCACAACGAACGCTCGGATTCCCGCTTGCGCGGGAATGACGTATCGGAGGCGCGAGAAGAGGCAAGACCTGGCGCGACGATTTTTTCAACAGACCCGCAGACCCGTTAACAGGAAAGGAGAAGAACTTGAAGATTTCGATTGCTTCGTATTCGTTTCACGGGCTTTCGGCCGAAGGGCGGATGAACGCCTTCACGTATCTGGAGGACATCAAATACCGCTACCGGCTGAACGCGGCCGACTTCTGGAACGGCACCATCGGCTCCACCGACGAGGAGTATGTCCGCAAAGTGCGCCGGGCGATGGACCAGGAGGAGATCGTCTGCGTCAACTACCACGTTGACGGCGTGCACGTCTGGGAGCCGAAACCGGAGGCGCGCGAGCAGAACTATCGCAACGCCCTGGCGCACCTGCGGCTGGCGGTGATCCTGGGCGCGCGGACGGTGCGGATAGATTTCGGCGGACGGGCCGGCGAAATGTCCGACGAGCAGTTCGACACCATCGTCAGGCGGTTCCGCGAGTACGCCGGCTTCGCCGGCGATCACGGTTTCAAGGTCGGCCCGGAGACGCACTTCGGCCCGGCCCTTGTCCCCGAGAACATGAAACGGGTCTATGAAGCGGTGAACCACCCCGCGTACGGCATCCTGCTGCACATCCGCCACTGGGTGCCCGGCCGGAGCGACGAGGGCGACAAGATGGCCGCCCCCTGGACCATTCACACCCACGTGGACCAGGCCACCACCCGCGAGTGCCTCGAGGAGAAGATCCAGCTGCTCCTCGATGCCGGCTACCAGGGCTACTGGGGAGTCGAACACCACACCGCGAAGAACGAGTACGCCGAGGTCGCCTGCCAGGTCGCGGAGCTCGAGAAGGCGCTGATCCGTTTGGGGGCAAAGTGAGTCCGAGACCTGGGCCGTCCAGGTGACAGGGCGATACAGGGTTCAGGGTTCGAGGAAGAAGGAGTTGAGATCCAATGGAGAAGATCCGGATCGGCATCATCGGCGTGGGACAGATCGGCAAGCATCACCTTGAGGAGTATGCGAAGATCGCCGGCGCGGAGGTCGTGGCGGCGGCGGACGTGAACGAAGCGGAGTTGAAGAGGGTGGCCGGGGAGTTCAAGATCCCCAACGTCTACACCGATTTCCGCAAGCTGTTGGCGCGAGACGACCTTCAGTCGGTTGATGTGTGCCTGCACAACAACTTCCATGCGCCGATGACGATCGCAGCCCTGCGGGCCGGCAAGAACGTCTATTGCGAGAAGCCCATGGCCGGCTCCTACGCGGACGCGCAGGCCATGTACGCCGCGGCCAGGGAGACCGGCCGGAAGCTCAGCATTCAGCTCGGGACGCTCTACGCCAAGGAAACGAAGGTCGCCAAGCGCCTGATTGACCAGGGGAAGCTCGGCAAGCTCTATCACGCCCGTTCCACCGGCCATCGGCGCCGCGGCCGGCCCTACGTGGACGGATACGGCGCCGCACCGTTCGTCAAGAAGGAGATCGCCGCCGGCGGCGCTCTGTATGACATGGGCGTTTATCACATCGCCCAGATGCTCTACCTCCTGAGCCTGCCCGCCGTCCAGCGCGTCAGCGGCAAGATTTACCAGGAGATTGACATGGACGCCAACCGCCGCAAAATCAGCGGCTACGACGTCGAGGAACTCGGCCTGGGGTTCGTGAAATTCGCCGGCGGCGTCACGCTGGATATCATCGAATCCTGGGCGATCAACATGAACGCCTTCGAGGGCGGCTTCGTCGTCGGCAGCCTGGGCGGCGTCCGCCTCCAGCCCTTCAGCTTCCATACGACCATCGCCGACGTGAACCAGGACTCGACCTTCGATGTCAATTATGCGGACTACCGGTGGCATAAACTGGTCGAGACCGAGCCGAACTTCGAGGGGTATGATGGGCCGCAGCAGCACTGGATCGCCGCCCAGCAAGGGCGGGTGCCGTTGCTCCCGACGGCGGAGCTGGCCCTGCAGACCATGCTCATCAGCGAGGCGATTTATCTTTCCGACAAGCTGGGCTGCGAGGTCGCCGCCGACGAGGTCAAGGCCCAGTCCAAGTCCTTGGCCGTGAAGGTTTAGCCCTTTATTGATCAGAGCGCAAGCAGTGCCTCACCACGACGGCGCGACGGTCACGACGAACGAAGTTGAACTGGATTGACCCTCTTGGCCGTTCGTCGTGCTCGTTGTGCCGTCGTGGCGGAGAGCCGGCGTTTCGTTTGTTATGCGGCTATCCGTCAGCCGGCGGCGAGCGCGCCTTCGAGGAGCGAGGCGTTGGCGCTCTCGACGGCGCGGATTTCCTCGATCATCGCGGCGAGCTGCTCGAGCAGCCTGTCGAGCTTCCACCGGTTCGGGCACTGCAACAGCTCTCGAGACAGCACGAGCGATTTGGCGCCCTTCATCACCGATTCGACCTGCCCGATCATCCGCAGCAGGTCCTCCTTCTCGTCGAGGAGATCGCCGAATCGGTCCAGGTTCCACCCGCCGCAGAGCGTGTCGCGCTGTCTCCAGGCGAGCGCGCGGACCGCCGAGTAAAGCTCCAGCTCCGTACTGTAGCCGTAAACGAGAGCGTCCACCGCAGCCAGGAGGCTCGCGGGCCCGTCGCCTTGCGCCGCGGCCGTCGCGCACGCACTGTCCGATCGTTCGGGATCCATCCGGTCCTCCTTTATCATGAAGGCCGTCTTCAACACGGAGGCACGCCCCGTGTTGGAAACTTCGCGTTGAAATCTAAGCCCGGCCGGGCGCGAGTTGGTATTCGCGAATCTTGTTGTGCAGCGTGGTGCGATTGATGCCCAGAATCCGCGCGGCTTCGGTCTTGTGCCAGGAGGTGTTCCCGAGGACCTTCCTGATGAGACGCTTTTCCATTTCGGCGATGGAGAGGGTTCCGGCGGGGCTTTCCGTCTGCGCGTCCGCCTGCTGCGGCGCGCCGGCGAAGAGGAGCGATTCGGGGCCGACCGGGGCGCCGGCGCAGAGGATGACCGCGCGCTCGATCACGTTGCGCAGCTCGCGGACGTTGCCCGGCCACGAGTACGCCTCGAGGGCCTTGAGCGCTTCGGCGGTGAGTTCTGTGGTTCTCTTGAAGAGGTTGCTGCTGAAGAACTCGACGTAGTGCTGGGCGATCGGGGCGATGTCCTCTTTCCGCTCGCGCAGCGGCGGAATCAGGATCGGGATCACGCGCAGCCGATAGTAGAGGTCGAGGCGGAACTTGCCTTCCTGCACGAGCGTTTCCAGGTCGCGGTTGGTCGAGGCGATGATGCGGATATCCACCTGGACGTCTTCGACGCCGCCGACGCGCTTGAAGCGCTTCTCCTGGAGCACACGGAGCAGCTTCGCCTGCAGCGGCAGGCTCATCTCGCCGATCTCGTCGAGGAAGACGGTGCCGTCGTTGGCGACCTCGAAGAGGCCCGGCTTGCCGCCCTGTGCCGCGCCGGTGAACGCGCCCTTCTCGTAGCCGAAGATCTCCGCCTCGAGCAGCGACTCGGTCAGCGCGGCGCAGTTGATGTCCATGAAGCACTTTTCGCGGCGGTCCGAGGCCAGGTGGATCGCGCGGGCGATCAGCTCTTTGCCGGTGCCGCTCTCGCCCTGGATCAGGACGGTCGTCGTCGGGCTGTGGGCGACCTGCTTGAGCGTGCGATAGACCGCGATCATCTTGGGGCTGGCGCCGATGAGCGTGGCGCCGACTTCGCCCAGGCGCGCGCATTGCTCGGAGCGCAGCCGGAGCACATCGCGCCGGAAATGCTGGTGGCCGAGGGCCTTCTTCACCGAGCCGTTGAGCTGGTCAATTTTGAACGGCTTGGCGATGAAGTCGCACGCGCCCTTGCGCATCATCTCGACGGCCTTATCCACCGTCCCCAGGCCGGTGAGCACAATCATCGGCAGAACCGGATCGCGCTTATGCACTTCCTCAATCAGGCGCGAGCCGTCCATCTTCGGCATCGCCAGGTCGGTCAGGATCAGGTCGGGCAATTTCTCGTCGAGCAGCCGGAGCGCTTCTTCGCCATCGGCGGCTTCGACTATGTCGTGTCCGGCACGCCTCAGTACCGTCCCGATCAGCGAGCGAAGTTGCGCGTCATCGTCCACAACCATTACGACCGCGTTGGCTGTCATATCGCTGCTTCCTTCCTCGCCGGAACGAGCCTCCGATGCACGGCGGAAGGAAGAGCAAAACCGATGCCAGCGAAAAAGTTATTAGGTTACGCCTGGAAGGGCTGCGCTAAGTTGGTGTGATAACGTAAGTTGAGGTGAAGCGAATTGTCGGAAGATCAAGTAACGGTTCTGGCGATGACCGGAGTGGAATTATCAACCTGGAATCGCGCCCCTACGCCCCAAGAAATGCTGCGGGCATAACATATTCTCGTACAGCTAGATATGTATTGAGGACTAGTATTGGCATCTGTTATCAACGTGGAACGCATAAGGCCATAAAGAGATGGTTCCGATGGCACCTGCTAAATCGTATGTTGTCTAATAAGAGCGACACTTCTGTGTTGATTCTAATAGACAGACACCTGCGACGGACAGCCGACATAAGTTGATCTTACATAGTAACCAATTGGGTAACAACATGTTACATTGATACGTGTGCCGGTGCGGTTTACGCATTTTCGGGCACGCAGTTTGCGTATTGCTTTCCAACCGCCAGCGGCAACAAAGGTGAGGCCCTCCACTTGAGCAGATTCTGGCTGAATCCTATTCCATACGGCGATAACGGGATCGTTCCCGTTTCGCTGCCGCGCGTTGACCAATGCCAGGAGTCCTTCAACGCCATGGTGAGCCCGTGGCTGGGCTACGAGTGCGCCCAGACATTTACCGCCCGGATCTCCGGAATGCTCAGCCGTATCGAATTGAACTTGGCGGTTTCAGACGAGTCGAGCTCAGCGCGAGTAGCCATCTGGAACGCCGCCGACGGACTTCCGTCGCAGGACTTGAGCGATTTTCTCGGGGTGACGGAGCTGGTTCGCCCACTGTCGGACGGCTGGAACGTTTTCTATCCGCCGCGCGGGACCATCGCCATCACCGCCGGGCAGCAATACGCCCTCGTCCTGGAGACGGCGGCTATCTGCGACTGGCGCGTGAAGGTGGAAGGTAGATTTCCGCGAAGCGGCGCGCTCTGCCAATGCTTCGGCACGCGCGGCTGGGAAGTCATGTGGCCAGCCGCCACCGCGGCGTTCCGCACCTACGTGTAACCGCCTCTTTCCTCCGCTGAACGATACTGCCTTTTCAGATTGCCGATTGCATCACGATCGGGCCGTTCGGCCATCGGCAATTGCCTCGGCGTTCTCGTCTGGCACGCCAATTGCAATTCTCCCCAATGACGCCAATGCAGCGTAATCGCCGCACATCAGCTTTCAGAAATGCGGCGACTTAATAAACTGTGGTGCAAGGAGTTACGACCCGAGCCCAGATGCTCCATCAGCCGCGGTATAGTCGCAGCGTCAGACAACAGCCGGTTTCAGTGTGCCTTTTCAAGTCAGGTTGGGATTCACTGGGACATGCGGTTTTAGTTCAGGAGCAAGGCGCTATGGATAGCGATGATTTCGCTTTGCGGGTCCGGTTCGATCCGGTGCCGGCGGCCCGGAAGACGCCGCAGCCTGCCGGTTCGCTGACGCATAACCATTCCACCCTCGAAGGGATGCTCTATCCGATTGTGATCCTCAACCAGCAGGGAAGCATCCGCTTCATGAACGCCGAAGCCCGGCGCCTGCTCGCCGAGGGCCTCGACCAGCGGCTGGCGGCCCACATCCGCAGCCATCCGGAAATGGGACCGATCACGCAGGTGCGCTTCAAGCTCCAGAACGGGCATGACCTGGTCCTCAAGATCCGACTCGGCGAGATCGAGTGGCTCGGCGAAAAAGCGATACAGGTCTCGATGTGCAACGTGACTCCGTACCTGGCCGTAATCCAGGAGTTGCAGAGAGAGCTGGGGACGCGGAAGCAGGCATCGGAGGAACTCGCCGGCCGCGCCCCGCGCGAAAGTCCGGCGCCGGCGACCGCGCAGGCGCGCGCACAGGAGCAGGAGTTGCTCCAAAGCCACCTCCGCGACGAGACGGCAGGGCGCCTGGCGGCCGAGGCGGAAATCGAGCGGCTTCACGGGCAACCGTGGCGGGCGAAACTGCAGGAAGCGAAGTTGGACGAAATGGACGCCGATTTCCTCGCGGAGATGCGCCAGGAGATCCAGGCCGTTTTGAAAGCCGCCGCGCCCTATCCCTTGAGGGCGGCGGCGTCTGCCAACCCGCGCGGAATGTCGCCGCACGCAGCGGCGGCCCAGCGGGCGCGTTGATCCACTTCAGCGGCCGAGGATCTCGCGCACGAGCGCGGCGTTTTCCTCGACCATGCCGTCTTTATCGCCGCGATGCATGCCGACATTCACCACGTCGGTCGGCTTGATGTTCTCGAAGGCGTACTCGAACGCCATGCGCGAATCCATCCGGCCCGAGCCCATGATTTTGTAAGCGATGCACGGCTTCCGGATGCGGCGGATGCAGGCGACCGCCGGCGCGACGTCGCTCAGCTTGAACTTGTCCCCTTTTCCGCGGTGCAGGCTGCCGCAGTTGAAGAAGCAGACGGCGTGGAAGTCCGCGACGCCCAGTTCGTCCACCCACAGATGCGCTTCCGGCGCGTGGGCGGCCACGCCGGCGGGCACGCCGGCCGCGCGGGCGCGGTCGCACCAGCCGCGGAGCTTCGTCTCGTCTTTCTTCTCGTACGCCTCGTCCACCAGCCCGCCGTGAAAATACATCGCGCGGCAGCCGATCTGCACCGCCTCGTCAATCGCCTCTTCCATGCTCTGGCCGGGGCGGGTGGCGACCTGGGCGATCCACTGAAGCGGCCCCTTGGCGGCGCAATACTCCCGCACCGCCTGGAGGACGCGCTCGGTGGTGTTGTGGGTTATCATCGTGTTGATGCCGGCGGCTTCCGCGCGCCCCCAGGTTTCCAGGATTCGGGCGACGGTATAGTAAGCGACCATCTCCCGGTCGCGCTCCTGGTTCTGATGGCTGTAACCGCCGAAGGGATTCCCGCCCAGGATCAGGCGCGTCACGTTCAACCCGCAGAATTTCACGCTCGGTAGCATCCTTCTATCCTATCACGCCGGAGGCGCTTTTTCAACGTGGCCCGTCCCGCGATACGGCTTGAATCAGTCTTTCCCTGCTGAAAAGCGCCGGCCCGCGCGGGGCGCGCGGGCCGGAGAAATGCCGAATGCGGGCAATCCAGCGCTCTTTACCGCAGTTTCTTCCAGTCCACAACCACGCCGAGGTACTGCTCCTGCTTGTGGGCGAGGCCGTCGTAGGCTTCGGCAAACTGCGAAGGGCTGATGACGTGCGTGATCAGCGGGGCGCAGTTTATGCGGCCGGCGGTGATCAGGTCTAGCGTCTCTTGGGCCGTCCCGTCGCGCCAGGTCGCAAATCCAGGGGTCTGCTTCTCCGGGAAAGTGCCCGCGTGCGCGCCCGTCAGAAGCGTGCTCTTCGAATGAATCAGCTTGTAGACGTTCAGCTCCACGACGCCGCGCGTCGAGCCGAGAAGGATGACTTCGCCGAGCCGGTTGACGGTCTCCAGCGCGGTGACGACCAGCGACGGCACGCCCGTCGCTTCCACGACGATCGAGACACCTTTTTGGTCCGTGAGCCGGCTGACGCTCTCGGCCAGATTCTCGGTTTTCATGTTGATCGTATTCGGGATGCCGCAGCGGTTGGCTATGGCGAGGCGGGCTGGGCTGATGTCGGCCAGGAGCAGCTTGGGCGTGCCATGGGCGTTGAACAATTGGCCGGCCATGTTGCCGATAATCCCCGCGCCGAGGACGAGGACATTTTCGAGCGGAAGGTGCCGGACGTAGACGGCAGTGGCCGAAATGCTTCCGAACGTGAAGAAAAGAGCGTGTTTCGGATCAATCCGATCCTGCACGGGCAAGCACGTCTGTTTCGCGGTGTCTAAGGCCGCGTGGCTGGCGTGGGGAAGCCGGTGGGCGACGCGGTCGCCGACCTTCGGCGTCTTGACATTGGCGCCCGCGGCGACGACGCGGCCTACGCTCGAGTAGCCCGGCCGATACGGATAACGCGGCCAGGTGGCGGTCGGGTCCGTGAAGTTCACGTGCGTTTTCATGTAAATCGCCAGTTCCGTTCCGGGGCTGATCATGGAGTACTCGTTTTCCACGAGGATCTGCTCCGGGCCGAGGGGGTCGGGCGAGAACTCTTCGAGGTGCGACTGGCACTTGTCGGTAAAGATGACTCGCGACGCGGTCAGTTTCATATCTTTCCCTTTCAAAGGTCCCTTGAACCAGCTCGGTAGGATACTACGGCGAAGGCGCTTTTTCAACTTGGACCGCGCCGCAAAAGTCCTTGAATCGGCTTTGGCCTGTTGCTATACTTTCGGTGTGGGCGCACGGAATGGGGACCATGGGCGAATCGGAGAGAGGATCCTCTCGGCGCTGATCCACTTCCATCATGCGCGTGCGCAGGAAGGAGGCCCGCGTGAGCCAAAGCTGATGTCGCCGCCGCACTCCTGCGATCCGGGCGGCTGACAGAGCGGCCGCCGTGGAGCGATTGTCCGCAGGGGGTCATGGGTAATCTGTCATCATGGAGGGCGCGATGAAGAAGACCGATCTTCGCAAAGTTCTGGCCGCAGTGTCGGTGGTGAGCCTCGCGGGCGGCCTGGTCCTGGCGACCGGCTGCAAGAGCAGTTGCAGCGGCGGGTCGTGCAGCGGAAGCAAGGGCGCCAGCTCCGACCAGACGCAGCCGAAGAGTTCCTGCACCGGCGGCGCGGCACCGAAGAGTTCCTGCACCGGGACCACCACCAAGTAATCGCGCGGCCGGAGGTCGCTTTCGAGACCTCGCGCCCTGCACGCGCCGCCGCGGAGCAGGGCGCGAGGTTTTCGCTTTGAGCAAACAAAGATTTTAACCGCCGATGGACGCAGAGCTATGGCGCTCACCTCTTCGCGCAATCGCCCGCCGGTCATGAATCCGCGACCACCGGATTGCGCAGCGCGCCGATCCCCTCGATCTCCACCTCGTAGGAGTCGCCCGGCTTCAGCCAGACCGGCGGCTTGCGGGCGAAGCCGACTCCGGCGGGCGTGCCGGTGAGCAGCACCGTGCCGGGGAGGAGCGTCATCCCGCGAGAGAGATAGCTGATCACGTATCGGACGCTGAAGAGCATCTGCGATGTGTTCGCCTCCTGCATCGTCCGCCCGTTCAGCCGGCCGCGGATGCGGAGGTTCGAGGGGTCCAGTTCCGTCTCGATCCAGGGGCCGAGCGGGCCGAAGGTGTCGAACGACTTGGAGCGCGCCCATTGTCCGTCGCCGGCCTGGCAGTCGCGCGCGCTGACGTCGTTGGCGCAGGTGTAACCGAGGACGCAATCGAGCGCGTCCGGCTCGCTCACGCGGCGGGCGGGCTTGCCGATGACCACCGCCAGTTCAGCCTCGAAATCCACCTGTTCGGGCGCCGCCGCCGGGATCACGATCGGGTCGTCCGGGCCGATCACGCACGAGGTCGCCTTGATGAAGAGCAGCGGCGCCTTCGGCGGCGCATCGCCGCCTTCCGCGGCGTGCGCGCGATAGTTACGGCCGAGGCAGAGCAGGTTGGCCGGCGCGACCGGCGCGAGGAGGCGCACGTCCTTCAACGGCAGAACCCGCGAAGGGATTTCGCGCCGCGAGCCGAAGAGGTCCCCTTCGATCACGCGGAGCGAATCGCCGCGCACGACGCCGTGCAGGATTTCCCCGCCGGCGGTCCGAACACGCGCCAGCCGCATGGCTCCTCGCTTTCTGTAACCGGCAGATTCGCCGCCTCTCGTGGATTATGAAGCAAGCTGATGGTAAACATACCACACTCAGCGAATGGGGATCAATTTTCAAGCGTCGGATGCCCTTGCGGGCACACGATTGATCTTCGTGTAAGAAAAGGAAAGGTCTCTCGCAAAGGCGCAAAGCCCGCCAAGAACAACTTCATCAGGTTGTTTTTCGTTCTTTGCGCCCTTCGCGTCTTCTATGAAAGAGCCTCCGATGTCAAGTAGGCGAGCGACTTTTCCACCGGTTTTCAACGGGCCGCCGCGCGGCCTCCCACGGCCTGGCGCGGCGGG
>Ga0181524_10001229_pt1 | contig 29817 bp, 15 predicted proteins | sample PEATcosm2014_Bin_34_FD_119761 | JGI IMG/M metagenome (GOLD analysis project Ga0181524, IMG submission 119761) | Peatland microbial communities from MTU Mesocosm Facility, Houghton, MI, USA - PEATcosm2014_Bin05_60_metaG | ecosystem: Environmental > Terrestrial > Soil > Wetlands > Peat | place... | reverse complement strand
GAAAAGGTGGATATCTCCGGGCGGAGGAGGGTTGAATCCATATGTCACGGCGCGGATACCGCTACCGATGGCAGGGGGGACGAACACCGTTGTAGTAACGCCGTTTATTGTCTGCTTATGGGGAGGAGAAGCGCTGACCGCAGTACTCGAACCCCTGCCCGCATTTATATTGCCATAGTCACTCCAGACAGTGATATCACCACCATAAAAAGTCATGATGCGGGACTGGTTGACATTTACAGCTTCATTCACAGCTTCATTTGCATAGATATTGATCGCCCCTCCTCCACCGGTCGTGATGCCGGTTTTGGTATTTGTCGTGCCGGCAGCAGGCAAGGCGCTTTGTCCCACGTTCAGATTCCCGGCGGAGATTATATAGACATTGGACTGCCCGATCGAAGTCGAAATCTGCGAGGAAGTCATATCGATGTCACCGGCACCGCTCGGCGTTCCAAGGAAAGGTACGATCGTACCCTGCCTGGTCGTCTGAAGAAGAGTCGCGGCTTCAGCCGAATTGCCGTCTGCAAGCATTGTGGCGTACTGGTCTCCAGCTGTTTTAATACTGTCAAAGAAATTGCTGAGCTGTGTTAAAGACGGATTGAACGCATTTAGCGTGTACCCTGACACAACAATAAGATTGCTTACCCCGGTACCCAGCGCAGTATTGGCGCCGTTGCCGATGGTCTGGATACCATCAGCCATTGTTCCCAGGTCGATTGAGCCTCCTGCCTGAACAAGAAAGGCGCCCGGACCACCCTGAATCAGGCCGTCGGTAGGTTGAAGGTCTTCGCTGGATGAGGTGCTCTGGGAGGAAGCCAGGGAATATCTCATTGTGATATTGCCGGTTGCCACTATCTGCGACACATCTGAAGTACCGATATTTTGACCTTGATATGTAATATTGAGAATGTCCCCGCCTGCCGTCAAATCAGCCACCTTTGGCAAGTCGAAATTCAAGTTCTCTATATCCCCGCCGGCGCTGATCTTGACGGCTTTACTGTCCCCCAAGTGCGTTGGAATGTCCGTAGATTGTGCGACGGGGTTTTGAAGTGTGGCTTCCAGTGCGGCGTCTGAAGGTTTAAAATAACCGTGATAGTTCTGGGTCATGTTGCTGATCCAATGGCCGCCGGTATCATCTGCTGAGTTGGCGACACTGAAGAGACCGTACCAGTAAGCCGGAGCAATGTCGGACATCAGAAGTGTCGGGGGCGTATTAACGTTGTTTCCGTTTATATCTCCTCCCGCAACAAGACTGAGCTGCCCGGCAGGAGAAGACGTGAGAGTCAGGTTATTTAACAGGTAAATATTCCCTCCGGCAGCGACGTTCACACTCGCGGGCATGACCGTTTCGCTCGTTGAAGTAACAACATTATTATTTTTATAAACTGGCGATGTCCCTGCAATCGTTACATTGCCGCCCGCCTTCAGAGTTATGCTCGTATTCTGCGTATAGGTGCAATCCACAAAATAATTGCTGGATGCGAAGACCTGATCGCTTGCTAGAGAGGGATTTAACACAGCGCCGAGCTGGATATCTCCCAGTGCAGTCACGGTCATCTGGCTGTTTAGAAGCTCGATCTGCTGGCGCTCGTCGTAGCTGCCGAAGTTTCCCATCGCATTGATCTCCCCCTGCCCGTTCGCATTCAGAAACCGCCCGCTTATATTACCGCCGGCAAAGATGGTAAGGTTTCCCAAGCCGAAAGTCCCGGACTGCACAAGAAAATCCGCTCCCGTATGGACGGTGACACTACCCCCACCCATCGTGGCAATGCCGCCCGTGCCCTTCGTATAATTGGCCGAGAATTGAGATAACCTGTCATTCAGGTTCTTTACATTTTCATTTGTAACACCCGGGACTAATAACGCTGTAAAGTAGTCCCATTCACCGGGGTCCTCCGCTGTCACCAACTGGCCCCCGCTATTCAGGGTCCCGGAATACCGGCCCACATCGAGGTTGATGTCCCCGCCACCGGAATAAATCCAATAATCTGTTGCTACATTGCCTGTAGTAGGCTGGTCTTGAGGGACCGCTGCCGGAGCTTGACCAGTCGTACGGATGGCTCCAAGTGTGCCTGAGCCTGAGCCAAAGTTGAGGTCGCGCCCGACGGTAATGTCGATATTGCCTGTCGCCGTCTGAACAACGCCTCCGTTTAGGATGAGGTCCTGACCCACGTATCCCTGAATGTTTCCGCTGAAAGACGCCAGATTATAGCTCATCGTGTTATTGATCATATATCCTGGCGCCGCCGAAGGCATAGATCCGATGACTGTATTACGTCCAGAGGCGAAATTGATCGGGGCGCTCTCGGTGTAGACAATTGTATTAGGTGCAACGTTCAGGTCGCCGGAGCCGCTCCTGTTGACCGACATATAATTGGCACTCGAAAGGTCAGCTCCTGCAACAAGGTTGAAAGCCCATGAGTCCCTTACAGTAGAACTGGGGAGGCTGGTCAGGTTTGTCGTCGGCGCGTCCACAAGATTGCTGTTGATGTTGAGGTCGCCAGCCGCTCGCAGGGTCAGAGCACCCAGGGCCGGGACCCCCGCTTGAGAGGAGAAGTTGGTCAACGCAGTATCCCAGTTAATGTCGCCAGCACTGTCTACCTCTATGCCGGGAAGAAAATGGAACGTGCCGGCAGGCACAGCGCCACCGAGCCTGGCTATAGCTGTGTTGGCGTTTGCGGTATAATATGTCGCGGCATCGGTCATCCACTGGGTATAATCGTTGGATGTAGCATAGTTGTACGTCTTGAAGGCCTCCACGTAGACCGCTGCAGCGCCTGCAATAGCGCCGTTCAGTTTGATGTTCACGGCGCTGCCGTTACCGTTCTGCTGTGCCCGCAGATAAACGGTCCCGCCTGTACCGCCTGACACGTCAATAGTTCCACCGGAAGAGACATTTACCAATCCTTGCTCAGAGTTAAGGAGAACATATCCGCCTGTGGCAGCGTTAGCTGCGATCCTCCCTCCGGACTGGATGTTGATATCATTGTTGGCGTATAGCCCGACTGTCCCACCTGTCGCTTGGCCAGCATAGGCTGAGGCGTCAATTGTTCCCGAGACATCGATACCGCCCCGTGCATTCAATGTGACATTGTAAGCCTGTACAGTCGAGCCGGAGGTGATGTCCAGGTCGCCTGTCTCCGTCCGGATGTTAATGGATTCGGTGAAGCCGCCTGTGGCCAACATACTGTTGAGCGAAGAAAAATCACTGATCCGGTTCGTGTCCAGAGCAAAAGAACCGCCGACTCCTCCATTGGCCTTCCCGGAAAGGGTCCCGAGCATGGAAACTCCTCCCACAGGCGCCAGCAAGGTCACTGCGCCCGCATCCCCCTGAGTGCCGGCGGAGACGTCAATAAGCGAAGTCGAATCCACTCCTAAGCTGCCGTTTAGTGCACTCACAGTGATCTGACCTCCAGGCGCGTCATCAGTCCCTCTGGCCAGTATCTGTCCGCCTTTCAGGAAAATGCCGTCCGTCTGTTCAGAGCCGGCAGCAACGAGTTTGATTGTCCCGCTATCAACTTGTATAATCCCTCCGTTGACGTTGATGGTCGAACCCAAGAACTGCAGCATGCCCCCAGGGGTGTTGGTCTGGCCCGGAGCTCCCCCGCTTGAGCTTATAGTGATGGCATTGGTGGGATTGAGATTATTCTGATCGTTATAGTAGTTGGAGCCTGTATAGACAACGAAATTGGCTGCGGTAACAGGCGACGAATCAGTACCGTCAGGATTTGTAACAGCAGCCGTCGTACTGGCAGTCGTCACGCGTGGGGCGTTAATCGAAAGATCTGCATTCCCGGTTGTCAGGCTTCCTTTTCCAATCAAGGTCATGTCGCCCTTGCTGATGAGCGCAATGGAATTAAAACCTCCGAAAAGGACGTCTCCACTGCCGACGTTGATTCCGCCGGCAGCATTCACAGTAAAGGTCCCCCCGTTTACCGGGGTGACCGCTGTCGATGAGGGACCTGAATTCCTGAGATTGACGGTAGTGGCCTGCAAAGTCACAGAGCTACCGTCACCTTGTATGAGTGGTGCATCAAGCGTCAGGCTATTGCCCGAAGACAGCTGACCGGCGAAATCAGTCCTGAACTCAATGTCGGAATTTCCCGCAAGGGTAATGTTCTGATAACCCGTGATATTGTTCCATATGTCTGATGTCAGGTACAGGCCGACATCGGCAGGCAATTTCCCACTATTGCCGCCGAAAATTATGGCGTTGCTTTGTAGTGTAATGGCCCCGTTTTCAACCTGGAGAGCGCCTTGAAAGCCTTGCACGTCATTTGCCTTCACGGTTATGTTATTGGAAGCATGTATAACTGCTCCGTTGTTGACAAGAAGACTGCCGGGTGTAGTCAGATTGATCGCGCCTTCGCCTGTCAAAGCTTGCAGCTGCGAATTATTCCAGATAGTAATATTTTGACCTGCTGCCAGGTTGATGCTGTCTGCAGCCAGCACAACAGGATTATTGGCCGTTCCAATAGTTACGGTCTGCGTGTTGGCGGTATTCCCCAGAGTGATATCCTGGAAGCCTTTTCCGGAAATACTGTCTGCCGAAATGGTCAGATTACCTATGAGGTCCTGATTCAAACCGGTCGTAAACCCGAAATTGTCAAGTTGAGCTGCAGCTGAGGACTGGACAATAATGTTCGTCGCAGCCAGGGCGACTGAAGCACCCTTATAACCCGGCGCTGAGGCCGCGTTGATCGTGCCGTTAATGATCGTTGTATTACCCTGTATGTTTAAAGACCCCCCGTCGCCCGAGACAAAGGATGGTTGTACATAAGTTCCCTCCGTTGCAAGGACAGATGCTGCTGTCTGTACACTGTAGACCTGCGGCTGACTACTAAGTATCGACGTGTTCGCAACGGCACTGTATCCAACGGTAACAGGATATCCGTCCTGTGACAATGAGCCCTGGGCCTGCAGCGATGCGCCGGTTGTCTGTAACTGAAGGATATACGCCCCCGGCATGAAAGCGTATCTTGCATTTTGAGGATCATTTGCATCGAGGGGAAGCAAGGTGTAATAGCCTGCGCTCAGGCCGCCTCCCCCCAGTAAATAGACCTCTGCCCCCGGCATCTGGAAGGAATTGTACTGTATGACGACGTAACGACCGGGTTTGGTGAGCGGATCGACAGACCCCGATATCCCGGGCTGGAACTGATAGGCAAAAACAGAGCCTCCTCCGGTAATGTCAATCAATGACCCTTTCATGACAATACTCTCAGCGGCCTGAAGGGTAACACCTTTATTAGAAAAAGTGCTGTTGTCAAAAGGCAAAGATGTCCCGGCGTCGGCGCCGTTGGGGTTTGTCTGGTCCTCAACAACCCATTGATTATTTGAATTAATGAGGCCGTAGAGTACAGGCGTGTTGCCGGCTGTCGTCAAAACGCTTCCTGCATCAAGAAAGATCCTTGAGTTCGGCGCTTCGAGCGTGATCGTCCCCAGAGGGGCAGCCAGGCACCCTCCATTTTCGAGGTCAATCCCGCCCAGGCCTTCTACGGTCAGTGTCCCGCCTGCAGAATAAATTGGTCCGCCCACAGATGGAGAGGTGTGCTGAACAGTAACTGTTCCATTGGCATAAAGAGTATAATCGGAATATATATCAGGATAGATGGTGTTGCCTCCGGCCCCATTGTTCTTATAAAGGTTACCGGGATAGATACGGTCGGCATCCATGATCAGGTTGCCCGTTGTGGCCAGTTGTCCGCCCGGCGTGTTATACAAAACCTCGCTCAGGCTGATATCCCGCACCGCAACGAGAGCGACATTTTGAAAGCCGCTGAACTGGGTGGACCCTATCACATCGATCCATTGACCCGAAAGAGTAAAGGACCCTCCGGTCGGGACAGATGCTGACGGCGGCTGAGATGATGGTGCAGTCGAACTGCTGTTGGCAAGAATAATCCAGGGCGCGGTAAAGGTCACTGATGACTGTCCGTTCTCCTGGATCAGGGGGGCATCAAGTGTGAGCTGCCGGCCCAGGGCCAGATCCAGTGTATCGTTGAAAACAAGAGAGTTCTGGCTTTTCAGGCCCAGGACGTCGACCCCCGCTGTATAACTAGTGATGTCTCCAACCGTGGCCGTAACATCAAGGCCGTTGTAAGGGTCTGTCTTGCTTATAGTCAGAGCGCCACCTTGTATCCCTCCCATTTGAGCCGATGCATTAACAAGGCCGCCGTTCCAGTTCAGACCGTAATAAGTGAGGGAAAGACTTCCGGGATAGCCTGCTGTAGTATATGTGGTAACCTTGCCCCCAGACATCACCGAGTTTGTAACAACACCGGACCCCGAGATATCGATGGTCGAGCCTGCAGCCAGAGTCAGCTCACCTAAAGGCGCAGACAGGGTAACCCTCCCACCGGTGACAGGCTGAGAGTTCCCGGTCAGTGATGTCGGAACAGGCAGGTTATAGCCCGCGGCATTGATTTGTGCTGTCGGTCCGACCGTAAGGTTGCCGACTGCCGCTTTTACGGTGATGTTCCCCCCTGGAGAGAGCAGCTCCCCTTCCAGGTCAACAGAAGGAGCATTAAGGGAAATGTTCGTAGCAGACGACGCTGCCGGCGCAGTGCTGACCACAGCCCCGGGGGAAAGTGTAATGTTTATATCGGCATTATTGGGCGGTACGGTCAGGTTGCCTTTTAAATCAGGATTGTAACCCAGAAAAGGCGACCCTGCATTAGCTGTAAATGAAGATGGACCTGCCAATGAGGCCATGGACCCATCCAGGAGGATGAGGCCCGGCTGGCCCGTTACTGGCTGACCAGGAGTAGACGTTCCGGTCGGATTGTTCAGCCTGACAAGAGACGGCGCAATCGCTGCACCTATAACTATACTATTCAGGCTGTTAAGCGTTATCTGAGTAAAACCCGTATCGTCAAAGCGGTCGCCGGCCAGAATTAATTGACCGGGACCGGCATCATTATATGGATTGAACCCCGACCAGTCCTGAGCTGCATTCCCCACTATTATGTTCTTCGATGAAAGGTTTATGGATCCCCCTTGTATATCCCCGGTCGTGCCTGCGAGGGCATATCCCATCAGGTCTCCGTTCAGCATAATGTTCAGGCCCTGAATGGTGAGGACACCTGCATTCCCTCCCGTGACGTTACCCTTCTGGTTGACTATATAGCCTCCACTCACATCCACGACAGCGCCTGCCATAATGAAAACTCCTGAGCCCAGGTCGGTCTCATCCAAGAGGTTGATATTCCCCCCGCCTGTCCAACCCGGACCGGTGGAGGCAATGCCTGTTTCACCGTTGGTCCTTTCCCCAGAGACGTCGAGACTGCTCGCCGGACCGAGCACAATTCTCTCCGGCAGGTTCTGAGGAAGAGGCACATATGTTGTCTGGGCATTTCCATTCTGGTCCTCATAGCTCGTAATATTCTGCACAGCAAGCAAATTGATCGTACCTTGCGGGACCTTTATTCCACCCTCAACATCGACCCTTCGGGCAGAAGCAGAAAAAGTGCCGCCCGGCTGGAGATTAAGGCTGACATCCGGGTCCATCGAAATGGTAAGATTGGCGTAAAGGTTAATAGTGCCCAGGTCCGCATCGTTCAGGGTTTTAGCGGAAAGCAGTGTAGTGCCGGCCTGCAAAGGAGAATCAGGTTGGAGATTCTGGAACTGGAACTGCTGAGACTGCGCCTGATATGATGTGTCCGAGACAATCGAAATTGCTGTTGTTTGTTGAGTCGGATTAGTTATCTGTGGCGCTTGCTGCATTGTATTACCTATTGTCAATGTACCTGCACGAGGCGCTTCGAGCCCGCTGTCCACGGACAGGGCTGTGGCAGCGCTGGTAATACCGCTTGTCGTCCATGTGTTCTGGGTTTGGTAAACACCGGTCGTAACGCCGCCGTGGAGCGTACCAGCCATGACAACACTGGAAGCTGTAAGAGTGACCTCACCCGCATCGCCTCCCTGGGTATAACCGTTCACATATGTCTTAAGCGAAGAGGCGCCTCCGTAGTAAAGTCCTGTATATGATTGCGCCCTGCCGAAACCGTTATAAGCTTTCTCGTACTGTCCCAGCACCTGGTCATACTGGATAGAAGCAGGGGCGTCACTGATGTCATAGATATTCGTGCCTGACACCAGTTTCGTCGTATTCACAAGGCCGCCGACGTAATTAATGACCCCTCCGGAGATATTGAGATTGGCCCCCGGTTTCACGATTATGTCGCCGTTTGCAACCGTTACATTAATTTGACCGGTCTGAATGCTATAAGACCCGTCTGCATTTTGATTTTGGGTCATCGCGCCGCCTACGCATCGCGCCAGGGCTGTCCTGTCCATCGTCAGGATGGCCTGGGAGAGATCGCCGATAGAAGAACCGGCCACAACAGTAGTAGTGATATCCGCCGCTTGCAGTACGCCTCCCTTCTGCACATAGTCGTCCCGAAGTTCTATGGAATTCAGTTCGAAAGCCGTTATGACCGGTGATGGAAGGGTCGCGACAACACCGCTCACATCAATAGTACTGCCTGTTTCCATATAGACGCGGTTATTGGCATTGAGGTTGACAATCCCTGTCGGAGCCACGATGCTGCCTTGAAGTACGATCGAGCCGGCAGGATTAGGCCCCAGACCAGCAATAGGAGTGCCGGTCGTGTCAAGCGCTGACAAACCCCCGATATTCACAATAGGCTGAATGTTAAAAGTATCGCTGACAGTCTCTGTCGTTGAAGGGTTGACCGGAAGAATGATGCTGCTGTTCGCACCGGTCGTGATACTGTTCGCGGCCCTCAGCTCAACCTGGCCCTGCATGTTCTGGTAAGCAGTCATGGAGCGGATGACTCCCCACTGATTGACATTGTTGCCGTACATGCCGACCATGCCGCCGTCGGCGTACATATTGCCGCCTACCTGGTTCACAGCCTCGCCGAACGTGGGATCAGAGGGATTTTTGGGATTGTTGTAAATATCGGGATTAATTATCACATAATAACCTGACCTCGAGGGGTCGGTCGAAGGCGGCGGTATCAGCGTTACGTTCGTGGCGGCCACGAGGCCGATTTGCCCCAGAGGGGCAGTGATAAGACCCCCGTTTTCGACACGGGGCCCAATGAGAAATACGTTGCCTTGCTGCGCCGCGTCTATCTCACCATAATTCGAGACAGCCGCATTGGGATTATATGATATACCATTATAAGAGTAGCGATTGCCTGATGAATCAAGATCAACTGTTGATAGCAACCCGGTTTCCTGATAAAAATTCATGGTCCCGCTCAGGAAATCCGTATTCTTTATGTTCAGGGCCGAGGCCACCAGGCCGTTGACATTCACCTGAGAGCCCGGGCCAAAGAGAATTCCATTCTGATTTATGAGAAAGACCCTTCCATCAGCAGTGATCTTTCCAAAAATCAGGCTTGGACTGCTGTCCCAAATCCGGTTCAGGACAGCATAGCTGGGTTGAGGCGTCCAAATATTCGCCCCGGGGGTCGTCCCCGATGGCGTCCATTGGCCCTGATTGAATTGGACGCCGGCATTGGCTCCTATGGTGAATGAAGACCAATCGATAATTGCATTAGGCTGAGTCTGAGTAACTACAAGCTGATTCTGAGAGGGGGGTGCTACAGTCGCGCCTTGTATAATTCCACCCGGTTTCAGGACAGGCAGCTGTGTTGCCGCCGGCGGCATTATAACCGGCCCGTAAAAGCCGGGTATATTAACCTTACCTGCCTGACATAAAAGGGGGAAAAGAAATATGCCGATAAACAACAGAACAAGAAACGTACATCGTACAGCGTTCTGAGTTCTGCGATTAAGAAGCGTCCTGCGTTCCGCGTACCGCGTACCGCGTTCAAAAAATACCACGCTCCAGGCACTGAGTTCCTGCAGCGCCCTCATAGCTTCGCACAATCTTATTTTTAACATTTTATCCTTTAATGCAGTACGCTGAACGCAGAATCTTCTTGTTTTGTCCTTGGAACGCAGTACACTGAACGCACTACGCAGTAATCCCTACATGGTTTGTCTTAAAAAACCAAAATAAACCTTATATATAGTACAATTCTTATGTTACAAGAGTATTACAAAAACACAAAATTTTCATATTCATTCCATTACATACCTATAATGGCGTACAGCGTTCTGCGTTGTGCGTACAGCGTTAAAAAAAATACTACGTATCAAGTTTTGCCGAGCACCCTCTCCCATCAAGGGAGAGGGTCACTAAATGTTCCCCTCCCTTGATGGGAGGGATCCGGGGAGAGTGTCTTTTGACGCTGAACGAAGAACGCAGTACGCAGATCGCGCCTTTTTAACGCTGTACGCGGTACGTTTTTTAAAACACTGCTCTTACTTTAAAATAAACCCTTTCGTCACCGCTCTTTGTGTAGGCTGCACTGTGCAGGGCGGTGGCCCAGTCCAGCTCATATTCGAATGACTTAGTCAGTACGCCCCGTACCCCTGCCCCTACCCCCTCCAGGGTGCTGCTGCCGGACTGGCTGGGCAGGGGATCCAGTGTAATCAGTTCAGCTATGTCATAAAAGATAAAGGGACTCATCTGCAGCTGCTTCGTTAGCCAGTTCTCCGGACTCGACCCTTGGAGAGGGTCAGGAAAGGAGACCTCCAGTGTGCCATGCACGGCATTGTCCCCCGTGGCCTCGCTTTCGAGGTATCCCCTCACGCTTGTCATGCCCCCCGCAATATACCCTTCGTTGTCGATCAGCGGCTGGTCAGCCACCTGCCCGTCCACTTTAGCGAAGAGACTCATCCCCAGGGGAAGCTTCTGGGTCCGCTGGACGCCGGCAGTAGCGTACAAGTAGCTTGCCGTAGCCTTGTAGCGCTTGGCCTCAAACTCATTTTCATCCGAAACCAGTCCGCGGAAGGACATATTCAGCCCCCCGCTGAACTGGGTCACACCTCCCGACTCATCCGGCAGGGAAGCATTATACGAGAAAGAGAGCGGCATATAAGAAATGGGAGTGTGTGTACTACCGGCTACTGTTGTAAAACCGACGGCATTGTTGAAATGCTTGTAATCTAGGCCTATGGTAATGTTATGCGCATAGAGCTTGTACCCCGTCAGAGGGATCACGTAGCGCACACCCGCGATCTGTCCCTTTCCAATCACCGTGAACCCCTCGCCAAAGGCTGAATTACTGTCAGAGTAGATACCATAAATGGCGAGCTGGGAGTCCTTGTCCCACGGCGCCGGAAGCGCATAGGAAACACCTGCCACCTCAACCTGTTTCAGACTCTCGGGGGATGTCTGGTACTGGAGCGAAAGAGAATGCTCCTTCTGCCACAGGTTGTCATAGCGTATCATTGCGTTTAACCGAAGCGCTGTCGTATCCGGGCTCGCCCTGTTATTGAGCTCCAGATACCCGTGTAAAGGAAGCTGGTCCTCAACCTTAAGCTCCACATCGATAGTCCCGAATATGTTTCCAGGTGTCATGACCGGGTTGACCTTGAAATCCTGGTTCCGGTTCAGACGGCCGATCTCTTCCTGCACTTTCGGCAGATAGAGTATCTGTCCTGGCGCCAGAGACGGCAGGTCATTCATCACCTTTTCGATCGTGAAATACCGGTTTCCGGTGACCTTCACATTTCCTATCCGGCTCTCGATAACCTGGAGCTTCACCACGCCGTCTTTCAGGGTCTGTTCAGGTATATTAACCAAAACGGCCGGGTAGCCAGAGTCGTGATAAAGTTTTTCGAGCGCATCCCGGGCACGCTCTACATCAGCAGCTGTCTTCCCCTTCCCGGTGAAAAGCGAGACCACACCTTGCAATTTGTCTTCCTGGAAAATGGTATTTCCCGTCACCTCAAAGGCCCTGATCTCAAAACTTGTCTCGCCACCTTCAGCGGCGCTGCATGGACAGGACATGAGTCCTGACAATATTATCAGCAAAACCGTCAGACAGAAAAGGCGTCCGGGAATGTTAATGGTATAGCAAAAAGTCGCGCGTCTCGTCATTCCACCCCATATGGTCTTCAACTTTCTGAGGACCCCGGTCATTGCGAGGAGCGAAGCGACGTGGCAATCTTGATTTTCGAATTCATCGCAAACTGCGAGATTGCTTCCATCCGCGCCTAAGAAAATGTGCTCAACATAGCAGTCTGTCATTGCGAATAAAGTGAACCAATCTTGTCGTTAAAGACTGAGATTGCTTCGCGTAGCTCGCAATGACAAGCTAAGGGCCCGCAATGACAGGTCCCAAGACTTTTTGCGACATCTTCAATTCCGGTCATCTGCCGCTATTTTCCTCTTTCGCTCTTTATCGGATTTGCAGCAGTGATTTTCTCTACCGTCACATCGCAAAAAAGCTTTTCACCTGCAAAGGGATTCCCGAAATCGACAGTGATGAACTTATCATCAACATCAACAATACGGCCGACAAGGTCGCCTGCGCGGACGAGGGCGTTCTTCCGGGCGTCGATATCGACATAATAATGCGTTTCATCCTCACGAATGAATCCGGGTCCAAACGGCGTCTCGATCACACCGCCCGGTTTCGCTGCAAATTTTACGACCGCGTACTTTTCCGTGACAGACTCTACGCGTCCCGGAAAGGCCGGATCGTAGGCAAAGGATTGTCCCACTTCAGGTAATTTACCGGTCCGATACTTGAAATCAGCTATCGGCACGTTCGTTTCCTTGGGCCTTGTACGTACACGGGCCAGGTGCGAGGTATTTTTCCCCTCGCTGCTGCCCGGCATATCCTGTGCGGTCAACTCCACCTGCCGCTTCCCGCCCTCCTTTATGCCGACTAAATTGCGCGAAAGCTTGTCCTGGATTAATTCCTCGAATTTTTTGGCCCGTCGCTCCTCCGGCTCCGGCCCGTCAGGGCTGACAGCGGTGACCGAGACAGGACCTGTTTCTTTCCTGGCTAAATAAAGGTTCGACTTCGGCTGGTCCTTCGCAACACTGTCTGTCGCGGCAGCGACCTCTCCATTATTGAGCCGGCAGAGGTAATTAATGTCCGCGCTATCACCCGCCTTGACGGTCCTGCCGTCTTCGATCCTCTCACCCTCTGACACTTTGACACTGTTTTGCCCGGCGCAGCCTGCCAGGGCCAGCAAGAGCAGGAAAGCGGCCGGAATGGCCCTCTTTATCTTAATCCCATATCTTGAAATATTCAAAATTTTTCTCCTCCCTTTTTATTCTGTAGTTCTCCTATGCTTCAAAAGTGACGAGGTCGCAAAAAAAGCAATTTTTCGTCATTGCCTCGAAAACACCCCTCACCCCAGCAGGGGTTAGCCGGTACGATAAAATCCCCTCCCTTGATGGGAGGGGATAGAGGGGAGGGTGATGTTTTGATGTCCCTTATAACCCTCTGTATTTAACGGAGCGGATATTCCACCTTGTTGGCACTGTCGGTTATGTTATCATGGGCTTTGTTAAAATATTATTACGATATTATTACTTTATCGTTAAGACTGTCTTGATACTTTGATGTTTCTTTCGGGATTTTCCTTAGTATTGCAAAATTGCAAAAAAAATTCAGCTCCTTATAATGTCAGTGCGGTTTGTCCGGAATCCTTCCTGGCGACTTTACTAATTGAGGAAAGATTCCGGTCGAGCAGGAATGAAAGGGTCCCGAAAAGTCGGAGACTTTTGGGGGGTGCATTAACAATTTGGCTTATACAGGAGTTAACCGAAGAAAACGAAAAGTTGCAGGGCCCCGAAGGGCCCTGCGAAGAGTCAACGAAAACTAAGAGCGGAAGCGGTTCTTACTGAGGGCAAGTTGCGCCGCTATAAGTGGGATAAACTGCGTCATTGCTCTTCGTATAGTTGAGCTGACACGTATACGCATACCAGGCGTCCGGCATTGCGATCCCATTATTACCTGCGGTCTGTAAGAAAGAGCACAGGTTTGTCATATCTGAGTTGCCGTGCTGTAAAAAGAGGTTCTCGACAGTCCAGAAATCATATTGTCCTTTTTCGATCATCGCCTTGAGGGCAGGACCATTGGTGGTAGTGACGCCATTGTAAGTTACGGGTGCTATGTTGGTATAGCTGCTGCCTGCGCCAACGGCCTTATCAGCATCAAAATAACCGACAGCGCCGGTAAGCGTATTTACGCAAGTCTCCTCGTTCCCGGTCCCGTCATTGAAATAGTAGCTATATGTCCCCGATCCGTCCGGGTTTGGCGCGTTTACAACTTCACCAGCAGGATACAGTACGGCAGGCGTCATCTCAGCTAACTGAAGGGTTGCAGAGGTGCCTGATCCGGCATGACGCCAGCAGACGTTCATGGCCTTTGCAGGAAACCCTAAGTCAGACCAGTCGACAATCTGACCTGAGAAGATCATCCTTATATCCGTCTGGTTCAAGTTTGTTACACCCATGGTATTTACATCAGAGCTGACCCAGAACGCGAAAGGCACGACAACTTCCTGGCAATCAGCAAGAGGGCTTCCACTAGCAGTATCGATTACAGAGCCGTTTTTGCTAAGGGCGCCAGCGCCTGTAAAGTTCCTCGTAATAGCTCCTCCGCCTGCAGGGCCGTTTAACTGGCCGGAGGACGTCTGGGTAATGCTAGTGGCTTCAACGTCGGAAGCGCCGCCCGTTACTGTTACGCACTTGGTTTTTGTGCATACGCCGCCGCTGCAGGATGTTTCATCGATCATCGGGCGCAGATAACCTGTACATGTTGTCGCAGTCTGTGTGCAAGATGAGCTGTTACATACTTCTGTGGTAGGAGTTGCCTCGGACGCGAGATTAGGGTTGGTGGTATTGCCGGAAACTGAAAGGATACCGTCCCAGGAAGCCTTGGATGTGATGCGGAAATTTATCGTTTTGCCGCTGCATGTTGCCTGGAAGAGAGCGTGATTGCTGTCCTTGGTAATAACGTTCTTCGCAGACACGCCGGTGCACCCCTCATCCGCCAGAAAAGTCGGAGCTGTAGCTACCCAGAAATTGAACTGTGCTGAGGACCCATAGATATTGATGTCGTTCTGCGGCACGGTTGCCGAGGCCAATCCAGCGAATCCGAGAAGGGAAACGCCGGTGATGATCGTTGTAAACAGTTTCTTGAAATTCATGTTGTCTTTCTCCTTATTATGTTAGGTTTCGTTAAAAACTAATTCCAATAACCTTATACAGTCTTTTTTCTTCCAATCCCTGCAAGGCCGAGAAGGCCTGAGCCCATCAACAGGATTGAAGGCGGAACAGGTGTTGCTGTGTTACCGGTGTTGATAGTTGCAGCGAAGACGCCAGTTGGATTTGTGCGAGAAGTTGGTACGTAGCTGTATAGAGTCTGTTGAACAGGACCGTTATTAACCAGGCTTGCCTCAGAACCGCCAGCAGGAATGAAGCCAGCCATCTGACCTACGCCACCACCATTACTATCCATCGTAGCATAATAAGAAGATGGGTTAGAAGTTGCTACCGTCACCTGCTGAGTGCCTGCATTAAAATAAAGACCGGCTGCGCTGTTATAAGCGGTGATGAAAGCGCCGGCAGAACCACCCTTGCCTGTTTGACTTGCACCGCCGCTGGTCCACATTGTCCCTAACGCGCCGCCGGTGGTGATATAGTCGAAATAGGCAACATTTGCATTGGCCAAAGGTGAGCTGAAGTTGAGTGTTGTTCCGCCTGCCAACAGAGTCGCGAGCGAGCCCTCGTCAGTGGCGATTTCTGTAGCGCCGGAGTAAACTACCTGGATCAGGTCGCCATTCGAAAAATAAGCCATGGCCTGTCCGTTAACGCCGAGCAGGAGCATGGTTGCTGCCAGAAGCATCATAATCTTTTTCATTGTTCTCTTCTCCTGAGTATTGAGGTTTTTTCTTCCCCTCAGGCAGCCCGTCCATCCACCACTCGCGTACTGCGTTCTGCGCTCGGCGTACTGCGTTAAAAACCGTTCAGCGTCCAGCTACTGCGTTAAAGTGGACCGTGGCTTTCCGTCACCCGGTTACCCGGGGTTTGGCCTTATACTGAAGACCGGATGTCGGGCTCTGCCCCCATCCTGCATCCCATGTCTTTAAAAGACCGTCTTCCCCATCACCCCCCTTCATTCATCAAATTTGCCGAGCTTGTCAATAACAGGCTCTCTATACGGGCTTTCTGTTACCTTTCTGAGGACAGCCAAGTACCCTAAAAAAAAGTTCTGCGTTCTGGGTTCAGCGTACTGCGTTAAAAAAGTCTTCTGCGCATTCTTTTGCGCTGAACGCTGAACGCAGTACGCACAACGCCATTAGTCCCGATCCCATGAGCAAGATCGACGGCGGAATAGGCAAGGCGGAACCGGGATTTCCGTGAGAATTTCCTACAACCTCGGATGTGCCGTTGGCAAAAGTGCGAATATCGGCGACTTGTACCCCGCTTGCTCCTGTACCCGGGGTCGCATAATAATAGAGGTACGAGTCAACGTAGCTTTGACCTGAGAGGGCTGCCAGGTTCTGTTCACCGTTGCCGGCCGGAATAAACCCTCCGAAACTGCCTGCCGCGCTCCCGCCCTTATCCATATTTGTAAAATAGGAATTGGTATCTGACTTTAAAAGTTCTGCCTGGCCACTTGCTCCTAATGAAGCAAACTTGCTAAGCATATCCTGCACAGGGTTTGTTGATTGGGTCCCCTGGGCAGTTGCGCTTGACTGTCCGCTGGCAGGACCGCTGGTCCAGACAGCAGAAGACGTTGACACAAAATAGGATATCTGGAGGTTGCTCCAGCCTGCGCTCGAAAATGCCCCCGGGGCACCTGCGGCAGGGAATGGGTTCGACGTAAAGTTTATGTTGGGGCCGCTATACGCTGTTGTAGGCGCAAAGGCACCCAGGTCAGTTGCGACCTCATACGAGCCGTTGGTTTGATAGACGACCTGGATCAAATCGCCCTGCGCGAAATTCGCCATGGCCTGTCCGCTGACGCCGAAGAGAAGCATGGTAACTGCCAAAAACATCATAATCTTTTTCATCGTTTTCTTCTCCCTGTTATAGATTACCTATTTTTTTGAGTCTCCAACTTCTTCCAAAAAAAAAGCCCGTATCGAGACAAGTAACTACTTTCTCGATACGGGCTTTCTGGTGCCTAACAGTTTGATCTGTTGGTCAGCAAAGGACCCTGTATTGCTTTAAGCGTTCAGCGAACTATGTTCTGAGTCTGACTTCAGCCGTGTCTTGCAAATACTTTAACACTTCAACGTTACATCCATATTACAGCTCAGTTACGATTTAATGAAGAAGTCCCGCGTTCTGAAAAAAGCGTATCGCGTAATAGCTTGAGTGTCCTCATTGTATCCTTAATAACGCTGTACGCTTTTTACTGCATTCCCAGAAATGCCCTTGCTATAAACGCAGCCATCTGGTCCCTGGTGACGTCTTCGGAAGGGCAGTAGTTGCCGTTTCCGCATCCTACTGTGATTCCCAGTTCCTTGAGCTTCTGGATATACTTGAAATAGCTATTTGTTGACGGGACATCAGTGAAGTAGGCGTTTGTCGTCGAACAGTCAACAGCCGCCCCTGGTACCCCTCCATTGCAGGTGAAGCCTTCCGGTTGTCCACCAATACCAATTTGTGTCGCCCTGACAAGGAATGCTGCCATCTGGTCCCGGGTGACATCTGCGGAGGGGCAGTATTGACCGTTTCCGCAACCGACTGTTATTCCCTCATCTTTCATCTTCTGAATATAATTGAAGAAAGTGTCCGTAGAAGGCTCATCGGTGAAATAGGGCACCTGAGAAGCAATACTGAAGTTATCAGCAAACAATGCCCTTATGATAAAGGCAGCCATCTGGCCCCTCGTGACATCTTCGGAAGGGCAGTAGTCGCCGTTGCCGCAGCCCCTGGTTATTGAATCATCCGCATCATTAAGAGCTTCAATATATTTGTAGTAATTGTCGCTGGTTGGCACATCGTTAAAAGTTGGATTAGCGGGTATCTGATCAAAGGTGGCTGTTATCGAAGTGTTGGAAGTCAATGTCAAGGCACACTCACCGGTGGCATTGCATCCGCCCCCGCTCCATCCGGCAAAGCTGCTGCCTGAAGCTGGCGTGGCGCTAAGGGTAACTGTGGTGAAGGAGCCGGAACAGGTTGAACCGCAGCTGATGCCCGACGGACTGCTTATGACCGTGCCGCTGCCTGTGCCAGTTGTGGTTACCGTTAATGAATGCGGACTCCCTGCCGATTGAGTAGTAAATGTTGCGGTCACTGTCGTAGCAGCATTCATTGTTATGGAACAAGTGCCTGTGCCGGAGCACCCGCCGCTCCATCCGGTGAAGCTGCTCCCTGATGCTGGTGCGGCGGTAAGGGTGACGGTTGTGCCTGAAGTGTATTGCGCGGAACAGGTCGTGCCGCAACTGATGCCCGACGGGCTGCTTGTAACCGTGCCGCTGCCTGTGCCTGTCTCGGTTACCGTTAACGCATTCGTAGTTGGCGCACCGATAACCATGAGCACGGTGTGGCCGTCTTGATAGGTCCGGATATCGGCAACTGCCAGGCCGCCTTGCTGTGCACCGCGATTGACAGGCTGGTAATAATATAGAGTCTGATCAATGTGGTCGGCAGATGAAAAGGCCGCAAGGCTTGTCTCACCACTGCCGTCAGGTAGGAAACCGGCCATCTGTCCCACCCCACTCCCGGCATTGTCCATCTGGTTATAATAAGAATCCGGATCAGACCTCAATACGGTAACCTGGGCAGGTGTACCGGTTTGTGTTGAATAAAGGCCGGTCGTGTTGTTATAGCCGGTGATGAAAGCGCCTGCAGAACCAAACTTGGAAGTTTGACCTCCGCTACTGCCGCTGGTCCAAACGTACCCTAACGGGTTGCTACCGGTGTTATAGGCATAGTAAGCAACAAACGAATTGTTCGCCGCTGCACCGGCCCCAAGTGAAGAAATGCTGAATTTGTTCGTGTTGAAAGTGACATTCGATGCTAAGGAGGTCGCGGTTGTCAGAGTCGCGATTGGGCCGAGGTCAGTGGAGGTCTCCATTGAGCCGTCGGAGCTATAAACAACGCGGATCAAATCGCCGTACACGAATTCCCCAGCCATCGCCTGTGCGCTGAAGCAGGACAGAAGCAGGAACAAAAAAAGCGTTCCGCGTACAGCGTTCTGCGTACAGCGTTTTGCAAACAGCGTTCTGCGGACTGCGTTCTGCGCACTGAGCACTGCGTACTGCGTAATTTTTTTCAGCATTATTTTCTCTCCTGAGTATAGATTTGGTATTTTCAAAAATTTAGCAACAAAGCGCGTACAGCGTTCAGCGTTAAAACTCTCTATCAACTTACTGTTGCCTTGGTACGCAGAACGCTGTAGGCCGTACGTTTTTTTTGTTTCTCCTTTTTTTTGCAAAAAAAAACCCGATTCGAAAACGGAAATTATATCCATCTCGCATCGGGCTTTCTGGTGCCTTAACAGTCTGAACTGCCGGTCAGCAAAGTACCCTGCTGTACTGCTTTAAAAAACGTACTGCGTTGAGCGTTCTGCGTACAACAACTTACTACATTCCAAATTGGTTTCAGTTTACCTTATATAACGCAGTAAGCTGAACTCTTGTTATTTTTTTAGTATTTCTTCAAACTTCTCTACGCTCCCGATAATCCCGTGGCTGAAATTAATCCTGATATATCCGGTGAATTTCTTGTCCATTAGCGCGTTGATCATATCAATGACCTTCGATAGCCTTTCCATGTCAAGCCCTAACCTCGGCAGTCACGTGGGCAGAGATAACACCTTGTTTTATATTGTCTTGAATTGTATGTGGTTTCATAGCATTTGCCATCGTTTTTAATGCATCCTAGCTCTAAAAACATATGATAACAAACTTCTTGTTACAATAAAATTACAATTTAATGAAATTTGCGTTAAGTTTAAAGCCGATATTATGGAATTCTGCGATCTACGCGCTGCCGGCCTACATATTCTTCTGCCCCTATCATATTTTATCTTTTAACTCATTAAGCAAAACGCTGTGCGCAGTTCTGACCTGGCAGTGACCGCTTTAGTGCTTTCATCCTCTGAAAATTTGATACTACTTAGACCCTCTGACAGGGCGGCACATCCGGTCAAGGAAAGAAGTAACCACAGAGACACAAAAAACAAAGAAAAATCTTTCTGGTCGGTTTTCCTCCTGAATTTATCACTACCCTTGTTGTGAATGGTTGCGGCATCCTCTAATTCCTCGGACTTTTCAATCCTTCCGAGGCTTCCCTGGCTGAAATTGATCTTGATGTAGCCACAGAATTCCCCTTCCATAAGTAACCTGATAGTTTCGATGAGCCTTTTCATCCTTGACATGGTCAACCTCGCGTTTTCCAATTTTGTAAATAAATAATAACCCAGCCATTGCACCCAGTCAATCCCCTGTTTAAAGCACCTCCTGTTGACAAGTAATGAACCATAATCAATTCTTTTCAAAGACTTCGGGGATGCGTTTTATGGTCGTGCCACAAAGCGCTTAACTTGCATGAGTAAACATAATAGCACGGGTATTGTTACAACACTATTACACGACTGTTTCAATATTATTATAAAGCAGTGTCAAAGTATCAGAGTGTCAGAGTATCAAAGATTAAAACAGTGTCGAAGAGTCAAAGATATAAAACAAAAATCAAGGTGCCATTGGACGTTAGCTTTGATACTCTGATACTTTGACACTTTGATACTATTTGATGCTTTGGCAATATTTTTTTAACGTAGAACGCTTGACCCCTTTTATAACGCTGAACGCTATAAGTCCGGAACCGAGAAGCAGGAGCGAAGACGGGACTGGCGTGGCAGAAGCCGGGGTTCCGGTGGTTATATGAGAAGGATTAGCAGGCACATAGGCAGAAGAACCAGGTGGTCCATAACCAGGAGGACCAACGGGTGTGGGTAAGGCAGAGGGTGTAGGTGTGACAATCGGGGTACCGGGAGATGAAGGGGACGAGGGCTTATAATAAAACAATAGTGGGCTATTGGCCCTGTTTCCGGCAGGGGAAGCTACGTCGCCTGAATTGAGGCCCTCGTCTCCAATTGCATTTTCGTTGTCCGACATTCTCACGTACCTGCTGAGATCAACTTGATCGAGTTCCCCTTGAGCAACCCCCGGGAAGGGTGCGCCTATTACGGCCTCCGTAAAGTCGTCAGGGATCTCTTCGTAAGCAAGAGTCGCATAACGTGCTGCCGGGTGCAGGGAATACTGGGACGGTCCCGAGGACCCGTGGGGGCCAGGTGCAGCAAGGGTTTTGTGCTCCGGGGCTTGCGATACAGGCTTATTATTGTTTTTTTGCGCAGATGCACGAAAGCCGAAGATTAATATCATAATCAGCGCGATGAGGAGAGTCGTGGTTGCTGCCTTCCCACGCTTCTTAAACATGTTAAAATTATACCATAAAAAGCGTACTGCGTACAGCAAAAAAAGCCCGTCGTCAAAGTATCAAAGCCGTCATTCCCGTGCTTAAAGCACCTACTGTTGGCAGATTGTAAGAGGGAATCCATTCTTTTCAAGACCACTGGATACCCGCTTCCGCGGGTACGACTAAATGTGCGTGACTAGTGTTGTTCCGATACTTTGGCACTTTGACACTTCTACACCGTTTGATGCTTATTTCATTCCCATGAAGGCCCTGGACAGAAACGCAGCTATCTCGTCTCTCGTTACGTTTTCGGCAGGATTGTACGTGCCTGTCGCAGTAGTTATATTGTTGTCCTTTAGATACTGAACGTATTTAAAATAAGTGTCAGTTGGTGGCACATCACTGAACCAGGGATTTGGAGTGACAGCCAAATTGTCGGGTGAGCCGTCGGCTTGATAGACGACTTCCATACCTAACTGGAGTTGTCTTGCCCTGACAAGGAAAGCAGCCATCTCGTCCCTGGAAACTATTTCATCCACATTAAAGATAGTCGGGTCCGTTAGGTTGTCCCAAACCGTAATTATCCCGTCGTCTTTTAATCTTTGAACATATTTGAACCAGGGATTGGTCTGCGGCACATCTATGAAATAGGGAGTAAGGGTATAACTGGTGAAGTTCGGCCCCAATAATTCCCTTGTAATAAAGGCCGCCATTTCACCCCTCGTGACAGCATCTGAAGGGCAATAATTACCGTTTCCGCAGCCTTGTGTAAGCCCGGCTTCAGAGATTGCAAGAATGTAGCCATATGCCCAGTAAGCGGTTGGAACATCATTAAAAGCAGCCACTGTCTGAGCAAAGGCAGCGGTCACCGAAGTGTCGGCATTCAGCTTGACTATACAATTACCCATGCCTGAACATCCGCCCCCGCTCCATCCGGTAAAGTTGTTGCCTGTAGTTGGTGTGGCAGTAAGGGTGACTTCTGTGCCGCTGCTGTAGGAAGCCGTGCCTGAACTGCCGCTCCAGCTTATAGTCCCCGAACTGGCTGTAACTGTGCCGCCGCCTGTAATGTTAACCGTTAACTCATACTGTCCAGCAGTCTGAGTAAAAGCGGCCGACACACTACAGTTGGCTGTGATCTGACCTGTTGTATACTTACTGCCCACCAATGTCCCTCCGCAGCCTGTGACCGAGGCAATATAATAACCGGTGTTTGGCGTAACGGTAAACGATGTTGTGCCATTATATGCCACTGTCTGAGGGGTTGATGGGCTGATGCTTCCGCCGGTCCCGGCTGATGGAGTAACGGTAAGCGAGTTCGAAGCAAAGGTTGCAGTCACGTTTGCTGCAGCACTCAATGTAATTGTACAATTCCCGGCGCCGGAGCATCCCCCTCCGCTCCATCCTGTAAAGCTGCTGCCTGAAGCCGGTGTGGCGGTGAGGGTGACAGATGTTCCTGAATTGAATTGAACAGAGCAGGTCGAGCTGCAGCTGCTGATCCCTGCCGGAGTGCTGTTGACAGCTCCGCTGCCTGTGCCTGCGTTGCTTACCGTTAACAAATATTCGCCCGCGGCTGTCTGGGCAAAGGTTGCAGATACGCCGCAGCTGGCTGTGACCTGACTCGTTGTATACTTACTGCCCAACAATGTCCCTCCGCAGCCTGTGACCGAAACAAGATAATAACCGGTGTTTGGCGTAACGGCAAACGATGTTGTGCCGCCGTAGGACACTGTCTGAGGAGTCGAGGGGCTGATGCTTCCTCCGGTCCCGGCAGATGGAGTTACAGTAAGGGAGTTCAAAGTAAAGGTTGCGGTCACTGTCGTTGCATTATTAATTGTTATGGAACAAGTACCCGTGCCCGAGCATCCACCTCCCCATCCGGTAAAGCTGCTGCCTGAAGCCGGTGCAGCGGTAAGGGTGACTGTTGTACCGCTGCTGTAGGAAGCCGTGCCTGTGCTGCCGCTCCAGCTTAGTGTCCCTGAATTAGCTGTCACCGTGCCGCTGCCTGTGCCTGCCGTGTTTACTGTTAATAATATACCTGCCGGACTGCCGATAGGCATGAGAGTTGTGTGGCCGTCTGCAAAGGTCCGGACAACGGCAACTGCCAGGCCGCCCTGCTGTGTACCACGATTGACCGGCTGGTAATAATAGAGAGTCTGATCAATGTGGTCGGTAGATGAAAAGGCAGCCAGGCTTGCCTCACCACTGCCGTCAGGAATGAAGCCGGCCATCTGGCCAACGCCACTCCCACTACTGTCGATCTGGTTATAGTAAGAATTTGGATCAGACATTAATACCCCAACCTGAGCAGGTGAACCGGCTTGTGTTGAATAAAGGCCGGTCGTGTTGTTATAGCCGGTGATGAAAGCTCCGGCAGAACCAAATTTGGAAGTTTGACTTGCGCTATTGCCGCTGGTCCAAACGTACCCTAGCGGGTTGCTGCCGCTGTTATAGGCAAAATAGGCAACATATGAATTGTTCGCTGCTGCACCGGAGCCAAGTGAAGAAATGCTGAATTTGTTCGCGGTGTACGTGACATTGGATGCCAATGAGGTCGCGGTTGTCAGAGACGCGATTGAGCCGAGGTCAGTGGCGTTCTCCATTGTGCCGTCCGCGCTATAAACAACGCGTATCAAATCGCCGTTCACGAATTCGGCAGCCATGGCCTGTCCGCTAAAGCCGGACAGAAGCAGGACCAAAAACAGCGTAAAAAAAAGCGTACCGCGTACTGCGTACTGCATTGTGCGTCCTGGCCGCGTCTTTACATTTTCGGACCTTTTCAATGTTCCCATTCCTTTACTCGTTGAAATTCCCATGCTTAAGAGTACCTGGCTAGAGCACCTGCTTCTCGTACTGTCAGCTTGTCGGGAATCTGTCCCAAAAAAACTGTCCCTGTCAAGCCGGAATCCCCATTAGCCAGGGATAGCAAAGGGGCATGAAAATCACCCTCCCCTTAAATCCCCGATCTTAAGGGAGGGGAACTATAATATATCCCTCCCCCCTTGGGGGGAGAGGGTGGGGGTGAGGGGGTACATAAGCTGCATCCCCACTAATCATCCTCGATATGGGCTTCCTGGTGCCTTAACAGTTTGAACTGTTGGTCAGCAAAGGACCCTGTATTACATTATGCGTGGTACGTTCCGCGTACAAGAAAGTGTCAAAGTGTCAGAGTATCAGAGCAAAGTCCGATGGCACTTTGAGTGTTTGACGTTTTATAACTTTGGCACTCTGATACTTTGACACTTTGACACTACTTTTTAAGTATTTCTTCAAACTTCTCTACGCTCCCGATAATCCCTCCGCTGAAATTGATCCTGATGTACCCCGTGAATTTCGTGTCCATAAGCGCTTTAATCATTTCAATGAGCTTCAATAACCTTTCCATATCAAAAATTAACCGCGGCAGGCGCCGGGGCACAGAAAAAGACCCAGTTTTAAATTATTTTCCATCATATGGTATCCGGTTTTATAGTACTAGCCTGATGTCTTAATGCCCATTGCTTACACTCCACTATAATAGTAACAGCCAATTGTTACATGAAAGTTACAGTTCAATGAAATTCATGTTAATTGAGTCGTTTGGAGATCCGACAAAGAAGCAAAGCTAATGTCACAGTCTCTCCTTTTGAAATAACGTGTTTATATGTATTTTGTTATAGCGTTCCGTAATTGTATTCTTTTGACTGTTTTAGCTTGTTCATCGTGATATCTCATTCAGCAATTGCTGCGCCTCTTGGTCGTCAGGCTTTATCTTCAATCCCGCCATTAATTTCCTGCGCGCGTTTTCCCTTTGCCCCATCCGATAGTAGAGAAAAGACCCAAGATTGAAGTGAGCCTCCGCACTGATTTTTTTCTGTTTACGGTCTCTTTGGTCTTAATTCTTCTACGTTTCACTTTTCACGTCCTCTAATAACGTTTCACATTCTTTATTACGATTCAGGTTCTTCATTTTTTCAAACGGAAGGCCAAAGGCACCTGCACCCACTCTTCCACCGGGGAATCCCCCTTCCTCGCAGGAACAAAGCGCCAGTTTTTTACCGCTTCAGTGGCAGCCTCGTCCAGGATTTCGTATCCTGAAGAACGGGCCACCTCGATTTTAAGTGCAGTTCCCTGGCTGCTCACGAGCACTTTCAACATCACTATGCCTTCCATTCCCATTCGCCTCGCAAATGCAGGGTATCCAGGCTTCGGGTTGTTTAAATAGGCAGCCCCAAATTGCGGAGGAGTGACCGCATCACCTGAACCTTGAAGCGAGGGTTTGGGATTGCTTTTTTTTACTCCAGGGTCAATCGCCCTATAGGGGACAGTCAAATTGCCCGGAGGAGCTTTCGTATCAGGCAGTGAAACAGCAGGACTGGGAGTAACCGGTTCGCGGCTGGGTGACTGAACTGTCGGCTGCTGTACAGGAGCGGGCAGCTGTGGAGGCGAAGATTTGGGTATGACCCTCCTCTCCGGCTGTTTAAGGACCATAGCAGGTCTGATCGGTGCAGGCAGCTCAATAACCCGAGCATCTATGGCAGCCGGCTGCCCGGCTAGCCCGGCCATGTGTCCTAGCACGAGGCCGAATACCCACAGTAATACCCCCCATATGATAAAGGTTGATGGAAGGACCCACGTCAGTCTCCTCCAGGGGTTGTCCAGGTCCGCAGGCTTAGGTATATTTTTATTCATAGAATTTTTATAATGCGCGCTTAAAAATAATATATAAGGCTTAGGCGAGCGCTAATGGGCTCTAAGGGTTTAAAGTGTACATCATTCACGCCCTGCAAGGGCTCCCCGGGCAGCCTGGAGGCATAATAATACGCAATGTCGCTGGCCCTGCTGTTGTTTAAGTTAAGTCCATCCAGCACCATTGTGACGTGTTTGGAGAACTTATACCCTATTTGTGCGTCCACCACGGTTGAGGGACCTTCATGTTGGCTGTTGTCCTCTGTAAGCGGGTATCCTCCAAGATAGCGCACCCTCAGGGACCCGAAATAGCGGCCCATGTCATGTATTGATATACCGAGGGAACCCACACCCTCAACTGCCCCGGGAATATAATTTCCATACACGATGGTATTTCCGTATGCAACGGGAACTTGCTGCCCCTGAGAGCGTGCCCTGGTATAAGCATAATCCAGGTCTATCGTCAGCCAGCGGGTGGGGGTATAATAGTTGGCAAATTCGAATCCTGTGTGTAGGCTGGGACGGCCCGGCGAGGTCTCACCTTTATCTCCGTCCCACTCAAGTTCCGAGTCGAAATGCAACTGAAAAAATGTCAGTGAACTCTCAAGCCCCGGGATGATAACCGTTCGCGAGCCGACCTCATATCCCCTGGAGCGCACCAGCGGTTTTACTGGCTGATTCGGGCCCTCCGAAGGGTCGCTTACAGGGACCGAGGTGTCGACAGTACTGCGGGCGTCATTGCTGTGAAAGCCCTCTCCCGAGTTGATATAGAACTCTGTCTTGGCCCAGGGTCCGAATATCAAGTTTAACTTGGGACTCACCAAGCCGGCAGATGTCCTCCCCGAATTAGCTGTCCCGGAATGATCGCTTATCTGTAAAAGGTCACCGCGGATACCGGCTTCGGAGCGAAACTTGTCGGACCAGTGGAAAGTGTTTTGAAAGTACGCCGCTTCGCTGGATTCGGCCACATGGTCGTCCCTCCAAACAGTCAGAAGTTGACGATTTTCGGTGTGGTCAAGACCATTATGAATATTGTCATTTTGCAGTTGCAGGCCTGCTTCATTTTCCACTTCATGCCCGCCCCAGTTGCCGGTCAAGGTATGGCTGGCGTTGAATGCGCTCGTTATTCTCTTGTCGTGCTGTTCAAATTGGTCCCCATGGACGGGGTCATCGAGAAAATAGGTGAAGTCTGAATATAACGCCATAGTCTTGTCGATGACATAGATATTGGCTTTGGTTACTGAACCGCCGGTAGTGTGCTGCCAGGCCCCGGAGAGGCTGTAGCGGCGGGTGAAGGTGAAATCACTTGGGTCAATCGTGCCGAAACGAGATATCAAGCCCCCGGTTACCGCCCGTTCGGGAATTTGGTTAGTGGCCACTCCCTGGCTTGTATACGCCATTCCGGCAAAAGTGAACTCACCTATCGTGTAGCGCACTACTCCGTTGACTTTCCGGAAGTCTGCTGTATTGCTCCACGGGCCGTCATTATGCATGTATTCAAGGGCGCCAAGAAGGCCCCCCCCTCCCAATTTTACCGAGCCGGCAAGGAGTTGGCGCTCATAACCATCAAATCCCGCTTCTGTCTTGAAGATCCCCTGCTCCAGTTTATCCACATAATGTATGTCAATAGCGCCTACAGACGAAAAATCTCCCTCATCGGCGTAATAGGGTCCTTTTTTGTACTGTATGTTGCTGATGAGTTCCGGTATCATAAAGTTCAGATCAGAATATCCCTGGCCATGCGCATTAGTGCGTTCATTTACATTCATGCCGTCAACGGTAATCCGCAGGTCCGTCCCATGATCGAGATTAACGCCCCTGAGAAAGTATTGGTTGGCCTTTCCTTCTCCACTGTGCTGGGTGACAATAAGTCCAGGCGTTGTTTCCAAAATTTCTCCGGGCCGGTAGTACGGCATGGATTGTATTTCCTCCCTCTGGGTAGTCCCTTGGTTTGCCGAGTCTGCAGTGCCGACCAGATTGTCGGTAGCGTCGGTCACGTCCACAACATCCAGGGTCCTGATGTCTCCGGCAAAGGCCGGACATGCAAAAACAGCTATAAAAAACATCATAAAGACACCGCGCATTTCTGCTGCATAAGTCTTTACTCTCATTGGTGTCTCCCTTTAACGAAATTAAAAAAGCCACGAAGGCTTTTTACGCGGGCTGCTGCCTGCTAAAAACCTTCATGGCTTTCATTATCTGTTTGCCGCTGAGGCTGAAATCCGGACTTCGTACCCGGAAACTTTTGTCGGTTCAAAGTTAGCATATCGACAATTGCAGCGTCAAGATCGCAAACTTCCCACCTTTCAACTACAATGGAGAGCAAGCCATTGCTACATAAAAAAATAGCATCACTCTCTAACCCATTTATACGCATCGGCTTCACTTGACCTCTACCTTGACAATAATCTCTTCTGTGGAGGCCACGGGCTTACCGTTCTTTATCGCCGGAATAAACCGCCACTTCCTGAGGCTGTCCAGCAGAATCCTGTTAAGACGCGTGTCCTGAGTAGGCTTGGCAAGTTCCACCGTTGCGCTGCCATCGACGGCAACATGGAAGCGCGCCAGCGCAGCGGCATTGAACGCTCCCTCCCTCAGGTCGTCAGGAATTTGCGGCTTTGGCTGGACAATTGCCCGGGCCCCGCTGCTCGCGTACATGTTACCCCGGGTTGTGCCCTTTCCGGCATACGACCCGCCCTGGGCACCGCTGCTTGCAGAGGTGTTCCCCGTGGCCGTGGCCAGCCCCTCACCAAATGTGGCCTGGGCACCGCTTGGCACTGGAGCGACCGGTACCGCTACGGAGGTGTTAGTTGTCACTTCCGCTTTCTGTGCCGCCTGAGGCTTCACAGGAGCCTGCTGTGGCTTGACCTGGGGCATCGGCTTAGGCTTATGCGCTGCGGCAGGTCGTGCCGTTGGAGCCGCAACAGACTGCTCAATCAACTGGGCATCGATGGGAGGCGGTTTCTCCGGCTGACGGGTGGGGTTTGCCATAAAATATGCTAACCCCCATAACGCTACTGCCCAAATCAGCAGGGCTGTCGGCAGCGTACAGGGCAGGCGGCGCCAGGGGTTGTCTACGTCCAGTGAAAAGCCTCTACTCACTGTACTTTACCGCAATCAGAAAATGTTCAGCTCCCGCACTGCGCGCTTTCAGCATAGCCTGCACCACCACTCCCTCCGGAGCCGCGCTATCAGCAGCAACAATGACCTGGCCATTCAGATCCTTCAAGAGGGGTTTTAAGGTCCCTGCCAGATTATCAAGAGTAACCGGGGTGCTGTCTATCAGAATTGAGCTTCCCTTCGTGATGGTCAAAGTGACCGGGGTCCTGGCCTGCATTGGCGCTGCCTTGCCCTGAGGCAGATTGACCGGAAGGGAATGGAGGTTCTGCAAAGAAAGCGATGCAAGCATGAACGTCGCCAGGAGAAAGAACATGACATCGATCATGGGGATAATTTCTATCCGTCCCCGCCGGGACTGCCGGGACCTGCGCAGTCTCATAGATCACTCCCGTTCTTTTCCTGGTCCATGCGGATATGATCTACCATACGTGTGCCGAGGCGCTCCATCTCATCCATGGTCCTGGATTGCAGATGCGAGAAGAAGTTAAACGAAAATAAGGCGATGATGGCGATGATGAGGCCAAGGGTAGTGGCGATCAGCGCCTGGGCCACGCCGCCTGTGATACCGGTTGGATTGACCAGCCCGCTGCCCCCGATCAACCTGAAGGACTCCATCATGCCGACAATCGTCCCTACCAGTCCGAGCAGAGGCGCAGCGGTAACAATTGTCTCCAATACCCACAACCCTCTGCTTAAGGCCTTCTCTATCAACTGGGCCTCGTCGGCAGCGCGGGATTCAACCCACCATGAGGGGTTGCTTCTGTTGTCGTAAATCACCTGGAAGAAACGACCGAAATAGTTCCCGG